>Ga0256830_1001901_pt1 | contig 14314 bp, 13 predicted proteins | sample 128326metaG_FD_190537 | JGI IMG/M metagenome (GOLD analysis project Ga0256830, IMG submission 190537) | Hydrothermal vent microbial communities from Lau Basin, Pacific Ocean - 128-326 | ecosystem: Environmental > Aquatic > Marine > Hydrothermal vents | place: Pacific Ocean: Lau Basin | collected... | reverse complement strand
CACTTTCGATCCACGATTCGAAACAGAAACAAAGACGGATCTCAAGTTCTTCAAACCTCTGGCCCAACTTGCCACGGCTGACGAATTGTTGGAGGAACTGCTCCAGCAGTATAATGGGGCAACCGGCAAAAACGGTCTCACCTTGCAAAGACTAAAAGCAATGACCAATGTGGAGGCAGATAACACCTCCAGCTTTGTTCAGTTATTCGTTGCCTCTCAAGACCCTGAAATGGCCGCGGAGCTGGTCAACTTATGGGCTGAGTTGTTTGTGATCGAAGTGAACGAAATTTTTGGTGAAGGGGTGGATAATACGGTGGTGCTGATCGATCAATTAGAACAGGCCGTAACGGAACGCGCCCAGGCGGAGCAGGCTTTGGCCGAATTCGAAGCCCAAAACCAGTTGAAAGTTTACAACGCGCAATTGAAGATCGCCGAAGACGAGTACCAAAATCTTTTGCTAACGCAAGCCGAGCTCGAACAACTCATTCAAGATGTGAACTTGTTGCGCACGCAACTGAAGACACTACCGGCCAACCAGGAAGTTTCCCTGGAAAGCGAGCTGACTCTGCTGTTGTTGCAACTGAAGGCTTTTGGGGTAGATGAGATTCCGCTTCAATTTCAGTTGGACCCCCAAACCGCGACACCCCGTCGCACCGCTCGCCAGATGACAGCCTATTTAGATAGTCTTTCTGACACGATACAAAATAAAATAGACGAAATCGATTCTGGGCTGGAGCCGTTGAATGAAGAGATTCTGGCTCTCCAACGCCAGATAGAGGTCCTCGAGGCCACCAGTGACCGCCTCGAAGAAAACCTGCAAATTGCCAAAGATACTCACCTTACACTGGCCCGGAAACTCGAAGAGACTCAAATATCCAATCAGGTCACGAGCACGGTCAAATTAGCCAGTCGGGCCTCTGTACCCACCGATCCCGTCTCGCCAAAGACAACATTGAACACCCTGATAGCTGCCGTGGTGGGTGTTTTGCTTACCATCTTTGCAATCTTTGTGCTGGATTTCTGGAAGGAGGCTGCCTCGGATTATCAAACACAAGAATCGACTATGGCGAAACCGTCCGAGGTGTAAGGCAACAGGTTCCCTCCGAGATACTGGAATGTCACCGGGAGAGCGCCAGGCGCTTCGCACGCCGCGCTGCGCAGCCGGAGATTATGTCTGCAAAACGAGGCTCCCAAAAATCGCGCCCGAAGACAAGCTGGGACCCGCTGGCGCGCTGGTATGATGGCTGGGTGGGGAAGGAGGGTAGCAAGCACCATCGCAAACTTGCCATTCCAGCCGTACTCGAATTGTTACACCTCCAGGCTGGGGAGCGAGTTTTGGACATGGGGGCTGGTCAAGGCGTGTTGGCGCCTTTCATTTCTCGGGCGGGCGGGATTTACACCGGGATCGACGTCAGTGAAAAATTGCTTGCATATGCTCGCAAGCATCATCGAGAACACGGAAAATTTGTCCACGGAAACGCCCTTCATCTCTCCGGAATTCCTCAATTTACGCCGCAATCGTTCGATGCGGTGGTATTTTTGTTGAGCATCCAGGATATGGATCCGCTGAATGAGGCGCTGGAAAGCGCCGCCTGGGCGCTCGTTCCTGGAGGTCGAGTGGTGATCTTGATGACGCACCCGTGCTTTAGAATTCCCCGCCAGAGCGGTTGGGGATGGGATGAGGGGCGAAAGCTGCAATTCAGACGGGTTGATCGTTATCTGACGCAGTTGGCTATTCCCTTGAAACCTTATCCGGGTCAGACCGGAGTAAGCCGCAGCTTCCATCGCCCTCTCCAGGATTATGTCAACACGCTGGCGGAAAACGGTCTCTACATGGATAGGATGAAAGAGATTCCCACCTACAAGGTAAAGAAAACCGGGCCGCGCGCCAAAGCCGAGAATCTGGCTAACCGGGAAATACCGCTTTTTTTAGCCCTTCGGGCCGTAAAGTTTTTGGGGGAATGATTACCATAAATCGAGAGTGTGTAAAACGAGATGCCGTCTCGCTTACCAGGTCGTATACATGATCTCCAATGAAAAACGCCCGGACCGTTCCGGGCGTTATGCGGTTTTGGGGGCGTTGGTATTCTGCGTTATTTGCCCAACCGCTCCTTGAAAGCCTGTGTCAGAGGGGGCAGGATGTCGTACAAATCCGCGACCACGCCGAAACGCGCCAGCTTGAAGATCGGCGCGTCCGGGTCTTTGTTGATCGCCACGATCACCTTGCTAGTGCGCATCCCGGCCTGGTGCTGGATGGCGCCCGAGATGCCGCAGGCGATGTACAGATTGGGGGAAACCACCTTGCCGGTCTGCCCCACCTGGTGCGCGTAGGGGATGTACCCGGCATCCACCGCGGCCCGGCTGGCACCCACCGCGGCCCCCAGCACCTCCGCCAGCTCGCCCACCAGCTTGAAGCCCTGCCGGGCGCGCCAGATTTCGGCTTCCTTCTCGTCCATACCGTCGGGTGGGGTGAGTTTCGGATTGTTGGAGACGCCGCGCCCGCCGGAGACGATGATGCCCGCGTCCGTCAGGCTGACGCCGCCTTCGGCCTCCGCGTAACCGGTGACTTTGGTGGCGATCTCGTCTTCCGACAGCCCCACCTCGACCGGGACGATCTCGCCGGAGCGGGAGGCGTCGGCTTCGGGTTTGGGGAAGGCGCGGCTGCGCAGGGTGACGATCTGGGGCCGCGCGTTGCACACCACTTTGGAGAGCAGTTTGCCCGCGTATACCGGTTTGGTCGCCGTGATCTGGCCGTCTTGCAGCTCGATGGCGGTCACATCGGTGATCGCGCCGGTGTTCAGGTCGATGGCGCACATGGCGGCCAGCTCGCGGCCGCGCGTGGTGGTCGGAAACAGCAGGATGTCGGCCTCCCGCGCCATGTTGGCGACCACGGTGGCGTAGGGTTCGGCGCGGTAATCCGCCAAAACAGGGGAGTCGGCCACCAGCACCCGGTCCGCGCCGTAGTGGATGGCCTGCTGGGCCGCCTCTGAAACGTGCTGCCCGGCTACCAGCGCGGTGACGCTGCCGCCAAGCTGATCGGCCAGCGCGCGGGCCTCTCCCACAGCCTCCCAGGAGGTGGGCAGGGGTTGGCCTTTGAATTGGTCGATGTAAACGTATACGTTGCCGCTCATATCACCTTCTCCGCCAGAATTTTATCCGCCAGGGTGTTGGCGATCTCTTCGGGGCTGTCGCCGGTGATGATCTCGCACACCACCTCCCTGACCGGGGGGTTGGAAACTTCGGGCCAGGCGACCACCGCCCGGGGCGCGTCGATGCCCAAATCCGCCAGGCTCCAGGTGGGGATTTTGGCCCGCGAGGCCTTGCGGATGCCCATGAAGGAGGGGTAGCGCGGTTCGCCGACGTCTTTGGTGACGCTGACCACCGCGGGCAGGGGTGCTTCCACCTGCTGGCGGCCTTCTTCCATGCTGCGGTCGACTTTGAGCCGCCCGTCCGTGGCTTCGATTCCAGCCGCGGACGACAGGATCGGCCAGCCGAGCACGCGCGCGGTTTGCGCCGCGGTCACCCCGCCGTCCCCGTCGATGGCCTGTTTGCCGAAGAAGACCAGGTCCACATCCCCGATCTTCTGGATGGCTGCGGCCAGCACGCGGGCGGTGGCCTGGCTGTCGGCACTCGCCAGGGCCGGGTCCGAGACCAGCACGGCGTTATTGCAGCCCATGGCCAGCGAGTGTTTGAGGGCTTCGTTGCCGCCTTGTTCACCCATGGTGATCACGGTCACGTCGCCGCCCACTTGAAGCGCGGCCTCCACCGCATATTCGTCCCAGGGGTTGAGCACCAGCGGCGCATCCCCCCAGGTGACTTGCCCGTTCTGCACCACCACTTTAGCGGCGGTATCGGGCACTTGTTTGACGCAGACTACGATTTTCAAGGTGTTCCTCCTAGTTTGAGTTTTGAGTTGGGCTTTCGATCTGTCGATTTGCAATCCGGCTTATATAGCACCTTGTTCGTGCAGGAAACGCTCAAGACGAGCAACAAATCGCTTGGCATCTTTAAGCAGTTGTGTTGTGTCACTCAAAGAGGGCGGGTTGGCTTCAAGGTCATAATCTTGCTTTTCGCGTTCTCGCCGTACCCGCGTAAATATTTTTCCATATTCAGGCTCGATGAACCCAGGCTTGATCAAGTATTCTCCCAACGAAGCGTGAATTCCAGCATGTTTGACACGTTCAACTTGCAGCCAGAGCAAGGCCGCTGAAGTGATGTGAAAGATAGCGTAGTATGCCCGGTTTACCACGGTCTGCACATGCCCTAAAGCCAGATTATCCTGTGCAGCCGTCAGGTTTGCCTGTACCTTCTCTAGCCGTAGTCGTATGTAAGCCTTTCTGGTTGCCTGGTCCATAAAACAATTCCATCCGTTGAGATGTTTTTGGCAAGCAGCAAGCCATGCTTTACCATTCGCTTGTATTGGGAGAGGCTTTTAATGATCATCGTTGTCACAATACCGTATTTCAGCTCAATTTCCCAGGTGTTATCCAGAATCCTAAGCCAGTGTTTGTCGTAATCCGCTTCCTTCATCCGTACCACTATCAACAAGTCCAGATCAGATTCATCATCGAAGTCCCCACGCGCTTTGGAGCCAAACAGCACTACCCGAATCAAATCTTGCCCGTAAATCTCATGCAAACGGGTGACAATCGCCTCCAACGCTTTCCATTCGTCAGGCGTGAGGTGCTTTAGTTTCTGTTTCGCTTCCTCGATCAACAACATATCATTCATGCATAAGGCGTAGTACGCTTTATGCATTCCCCTCCGCATTCCAAAATTCCTCGTCATACGCCGGCAGCTCGCAGCGCAGCGGTTTGTCTTCGCGGTAGCCCAGCGCGTAGCCGGCCTGCATCAGTTGGTGGATTTCGCTGGTGCCTTCGTAGATGATCGCGCCGCGCGCGTTGCGCAGGTAGCGCTCCACATCGTACTCGTCGCTGTAACCGTACGCCCCATGAATCTGGATGGCCTGATTGGCGGCCTCGAATGATGCGTCGGTGGCGAACCACTTTGCCTGCGAGGTCTCTTTGGTGTTGCGCAGGCCCTGGTTCTTCATCCAACCGGCCCGCAGGTAGAGCAGGCGGGCGATCTCGTAATCCCGCTGCATGTGGGCGATTTTTTGCTGCACCAGTTGAAACTTGCCGATCTCGCGGCCGAACGCCTTGCGCTCGTGGCAGTATTTTACGCTGGCCTCCAGGCTGGCGCGGATCAAACCCGTCGCGCCCGCGGCCACGGTGTACCGCCCGTTGTCCAGGCACGACATGGCGATCTTGAAGCCCTCGCCCTCCTCGCCCAGGCGGTTTTCGACCGGCACACGCACGTCCGTCATCGAAATCCAGCCGGTCGAACCGGCGCGCACGCCCAGCTTGCCGTGGATGTCGCCGGTCTTGATGCCGGGGCGGTCCAGTTCCACCATGAACGCGGAAAGCCCGCGGCTGGGTTTGTCCGCCTCGGGATTGGTGCGCGCCACGATCAGCGCGTGGTGCGCTTTGGTCGCCAGCGAGATCCACATCTTCTCGCCGTTCAACACATATTCGTCCCCCTCGCGGCGGGCGGTGCTGCTCATGTTCGCCACGTCCGAACCCACGCCCGGCTCGGTTAGGCCGAAGCAGCCGTACTTCTCCCCGCGCGCCTGCGGCACCAGGAACTTCTGCTTTTGTTCCTCCGTACCCCATTGCAGCAAGGCCATGCTGTTCAACCCCATGTGTACGGACATTACCACCCGCAAGGTGCTGTCCACCGCCTCCAGTTCTTCGCACACCAGCCCCAGGGTGATGTAATCAAACCCCTGGCCGCCGTAACGCACCGGAATGTTGATGCCCAAGATGCCCAACTCGGCCATGCGCGGCAAAATGAAAGGCGCCATCTCTTGCTTGCGGTCGTACTCCTTGATGACCGGCGCGACCTCCTTTTGTACGAAATCCCTGACCATCTGCTGCACCATGCGGTGCTCGTCCGACAACGTGAAGTCCATGCTGTTCTCCTGAAAATAAGTGTGATGAATTTCACCAATTATACCTCATGCCCTGGGCTATAATAGCCGGGTGCGAGATCGAATCCGTCCCGACATCTGGCTGCTGATCGCGGTCCCGATCCTGTTCGCGTTGTTCGCCGGGGTGGTACCGCGGCCGGTAGGGTTGGACCGTGCCCTGAAAGGGGCGCGTGTGGCGCTGGAATCCGGCGACCTCCTCAGCGCGTCCCATCACTTCGTCACGGTGCTCGAATACCAGCCCTGGCGCGTCTCGCTGTGGGAAACCGCCGGCCGCGCCGCGCTGGAAGGCGGCGACCCGCAGCGCGCCGCGGACTACCTCGAGCTGGCCGCGGCCCGCGGCCAGATCACGCCGCAAGGCATCCTCTACCTCGGTGATGCTTACTTCCAATCGGGCGACCTGGAAGCCGCGCTGGAAACGTGGCAGCTCGCGCTGGAACGCGGCGGCGATCCACTTCCCACCTACACCCGTATGCTCGAAGCCCACCGTCGGCAAAAAAACTACCCCGCGGCCATCCAGGACCTGCAAAACATCGCCCAACTCCAGCCGCAAAACGCCCAAATCCGTTACCAGCTTGGGCTGATGCTGGCCACCCGGCAGCCGGAGGCCGCGCTGGCGCACCTGCTGGCAGCCGTGGAGATCAACCAGGAACTGGCCGAGGCGGTGCAACTGTTGCAGCGCAGCCTGCGCGCTGCCGCGCAAACCGATGACCCGGCCTACACCCTGCTCAACGCCGGTCGCGCGCTGGCCTTTCTGGACGAATGGGAACTGGCCGCCGAGGCCTTCTCCCAGGCGGTGCAGGCCAACCCGGACTACGCCGAGGCCTGGGCGTTTCTGGGCGAAGCCCAAGAGCAGACCGGGCAGGACGGCCTGCCCGCGCTTCAAAAAGCCCTGGAACTCAACCCTTACTCTCTGACCGCCAACCTGCTCTTCGGCCTGTACCACAAACGCAACGGCAGGCCGGAGATGGCGCTGGTCTACTTCCACGCTGCGGCCAGCATCGAGCCGGAAAACCCCGCGGTCCAGGCCGAGATCGGCAACACATTGGCCGTGCTGGGGGATTTCAACAAGGCGTTGGCCTACTACCGCCGCGCCACCGAACTCGCGCCCCGCGAAGCAACCTACTGGCACCTGCTTTCCCTGTTTGCCCTGCAAAACGGCGTGCAGATCGAGGAAGTCGGCCTGGCCGCCGCACGGCAGGCGCTGCTATTGAACGAGAACGACCCCGCCGCGCTCGATTTGATGGGCTACGGCTACTACCTGCTCAATGACATGGCCCTGGCGCAACGTTTTTTGCGCCGTTCATTGGATGTGGACCCCAACTATGCCAGCGCACGTCTCCACCTCGGCCTGGTCTATCTGGCACAGGGCGACCAGGCCAATGCCCGCCAGCAGCTTGCCAAAGCCATCCAACTCGCGCCTGGCACCCCCGTCGCCCGCCAGGCCGAGCGCATCCTGCAACGTTACTTTCCCTGATCAAAATCCTTGTGCTAAAATTAGCGTATACTCAGGCGCGTCATTGCGAGTAAAGCCACAACGCACCCGGCCTCGACCGGGAAAAACTTCATTATGTCACTTGCGCTCAAGACAAGCCCCCATCCTTCGACTACAGGCTCACTCCGTTCGCCTTCCGCTCAGGATGCAATTACCCAATTACCCATCCCCCCCTCCGCTCAGGAGGCACAAACCCAGACCTATCTAAACACATGATGCCCCCTCGCCCCCTCTTCTCTCTGCTTGCCTTACTCCTGGCCGCGTTGGCCTGCCAGTTGCCCGGCTTGTCGGACAGCGCGCCGCCCGGCGCCCCACCGGGCAAGGAAATTTTGTTCCAGGACGATTTTTCCTCCCCAGATGACACCTGGGTCCGCCTGCGGGATGAGGAAGGCATCACCGACTACGATCAGGATGGATACCGCATCCGGGTCGATCGGGAAAACTGGTTCTTCTGGGTCAATCCAGGGCTGACGTTCGATGATGTCAGCATTCAGGTGGAGGCTACCAAGCTCGGCGGCCCGGACGAAAACGAGTTTGGAGTGATTTGCCGTTATGTGGATGAAAACAACTTCTACTTTTTCTCGATCACCAGCGATGGTTTTTACGGTATCACCCGCGTGGTGGGCGACGATTATGAGTTGATCGGTATGCAAAACCTGCGCCCATCCAACGCCATTAACACCGGGAGCGCTGCCAACCGCCTGCGCGCCGAATGCCAGGGCAACACCCTGCGCTTTTACGTCAACGACATGCTGCTGGCCGAAGTGCAGGACGATAACCTGACCGCTGGCGACATCGGGTTGATCGCCGGCACGTATGACCAACCCGGGGTCGACATCCTGTTCGACAATCTGATCGTTACCCGCCCTTGAACACCCCATACCCCATGAAGATTTACCTGAACACCGTCGGCTGCCGCCTGAACCAGAGCGAGATCGAAACCATTGGCGCGCAGTTCCGCGGCCAGGGGCACACGCTGGTCGCCACCCCTGCGGAAGCTGATCTGGCCGTGATCAACACCTGCGCGGTGACGGTGGAGGCGGCCGCGGACTCGCGCAAAATGATCCGCCGCGCGGCGCGGCAGGGGGCCGGCGAGGTGATCGCCACCGGTTGCTGGGCTACACTCGCGCCTGGGGAAGCCGCGGCCCTGCCGGGGGTCAGCCGGGTGGTGGCGAACCCGCAAAAAGACCGCCTGGTGCCCGAGCTGTTGGGGCTGCCTGGGGATCAGGTTTTCGATCTGGAACCGCTGGCGCGCGAGCCGCTTCCCGGCGCGAGATTACGCACCCGCGCTTTCATCAAAGTGCAGGACGGCTGCGACAACCGCTGTACGTTTTGCGTCACCACCATTGCCCGCGGTGAGAGCCGCAGCCGCCCGGTGGAGGCGGTGTTGGCGGACGTGCGCGCCGCGGTCGCGGGCGGGGTGCAGGAGGTGGTGCTGACCGGCGTCCATCTGGGGGCGTGGGGCCAGGATTTCGAGCCGCGCATGAACCTGAAATATCTGGTTTGGGCGATTTTGCGGCGCACGGAGGTGCCCCGCGTGCGCCTTTCTTCGCTCGAGCCCTGGGACCTGGACGAGGCGTTCTTCGCCCTGTGGGAGGGGGAGCCGCGGTTGTGCCGCCATTTGCACCTGCCGCTGCAATCCGGCTGTGACGCCACCCTGCGGCGTATGGCGCGCAAAACCACGCAGGAATCGTTCCGCCAACTGGTGAAGGCGGCCCGGGCGGTGGTGCCGGAGATGGCGATCACCACCGACCTGATCGCGGGTTTTCCGGGGGAGAGCGAGGCCGAATTCGACGAAACGCTGGCGTTCGTGCGGGAGATGGCATTCGCGGGCGGGCACGTGTTCACCTACTCGGAACGGCCTGGCACCGCGGCGGCCCGGATGCCCGATCAGGTGCCTCACCCGATCCGCAAACAGCGTAACGCACGCCTGCGCGAAGTGTTGAAACAAAGTGGTGATGAATATCGCGCCCGCTTCCTGCGGCAGACCGTGCCCGTGCTCTGGGAGAGCGCGGTTGCGCTCGGCCCTGATGGTTGGCAGATGAGCGGCCTGAGCGACAATTACCTGCGCGTTCACGCCACCGCGCCGCAGGACTTGTGGAACCGCATCACGCCTGTGAGTGTGACGAAGGTTAATGGAGAGGGGGTGTGGGGAATGGTGAATGGTGAATTGTGAATTTGGGTATCCAATACCCATCCTTCGACTACGAGCGACCGGAGTTCGGCACGAACTCTCCCCGCCCTCCGCTCAGGATGCAATCCCTATCCCCACTCCCCATCCTTCGACTACAGGCTCACTCCGTTCGCCTTCCGCTCAGGATGCAATCCCTATCCCCACTCCCCATCCTTCGACTACAGGCTCACTCCGTTCGCCTTCCGCTCAGGATGTAATACCCAATTACCCAATTACCCAATTACCCAATTACCCAATACCCAATTACCAATACCCAATTACCAATACCTAATACCCACACCCAATACCCACGGAGAAGCCTATGACCAACGAGTGCGTATTTTGCAAAATTGTTTCCGGGGAATTGCCCGCGGACAAGGTGTACCAGGACGATATGGTGACCGCGTTCCGGGACATCAACCCCGTCGCGCCTACCCACATCCTGATCGTTCCTAACCAACACGTGGCCTCGACCAACGACCTTACCGACGCGGACGAGCAACTGGCCGGGCGGATGCTGACGGTGACTCGCAAAATCGCGCAGCAGGAAGGGGTGGCCGAAAGCGGCTACCGCCTGATCATCAATACCGGGCCGGATGCCAATCAGGTGGTCTTTCACCTGCACCTGCACCTGATCGGCGGTCAGAAAATGCGCTATCCCATGGGCTAACCGTCCCCGCGCTCTACGCTCCAGGCAAACACAAAAAGCTCAACTTCTCGAAGAGGTTGAGCCTTTGTTTTTTGGACGGAGAACCACGCTCTTCTTAGGCCAGTTCTCCGCGGTAGATGCGGATCATTTTGTCGAGCATTTGGAGGGCATCATCCCGCTGCCGCTGGAAGGTGTTGCGCCCGATAATGGAGCCGAACCCCCCACCATCGCGGATGGCGCGGGCCGCGTTGTAGATGGCGTTTTCGTCGTCTTTCTTGGCGCCACCGGAGAAGATCACCACGCGGCGACCGTTGAACGCGGATTGGATGACGTGCGCGACGCGCTCAGCCTGGGTGCTGCGCGGGATGTCGTACTGTTCGTAGACCTTGCGCGCCGCTTCCTGTTCGAGGTGCGCCGAGGGCAGCTTGACCTTGACGATGTGTGCGCCCAACTGGCAGGCAATTTGCGCGGCATAGGCTACCACATCCAGGCCGGTTTCCCCTTCCTTGCTGAGATCGCCGCCGCGCGGGTAGGACCACAAAACCGCCAATAATCCCACCGATTTGGCTTCGCGGATGATCTCGCGCACCTGCTCGTAGAGCAGACGGCGGTCTAAGGTGCCGGGATAGATGGTGTAGCCGACGCCCACGCAGCCCAGGCGCAGGGCATCCTGCACCGTGGCGGTCTGCGCGCCCATGGGGTTTTTCTCGCCGTGCAGCACGTCGTGATTGTTGAGTTTGAGAATGGTAGGAATCTGCCCGGCGTACTCCGCGGCCCCGGCCTCGATGAAGCCCAGCGGCGCGGCGTAGCCGTTCAACCCCGCGTCCACCGCCAACTGGTAGTGGTAATGTGGGTCGTAGGCGGGCGGGTTGGGCGCGAAGCTGCGCGCCGGCCCGTGCTCGAAGCCCTGATCCACAGGCAGGATGATCAGCTTACCGGTTCCTCCCAGCCGTCCGTGCATCAAAAGACGATACAGGTTGTTGAGAACGCCGGGGTTTTCGCTGCGGTACCAACTTAAGATTTCCTTTACTCTATCGCTCATGAATGACTCCTTCGGTGATTGTTTGATACCAAAGTTTACACGCGGGTTGGGATGTTTGCAATATCCATTTTGAAATTTCTTCAGACGGACATGCCCGTAGCGTGGCAAGCGGCCCCCAACAAAGCCGCTTTGGGGTTCAGGATCACCCTGACAGGGACTTGTGTAAGCAGATCGGAGAAACGGCCTTTCTGCCGGAAGGCTTCGAGGAACGCGCCCTGTGTAAGCGCGGGCAAGATGCGTGGAGGGATGCCGCCGCCCAGATACACCCCGCCCGTGGCCAACACCTTCAAGGCCAGGTTTCCGGCTTCTGCGCCCAACACCTCCACGAAAACCTCCAGAGTGGCCCGGCAGAGGCCGCAAGGCCTGTCCGACGAGAGCGCGGCCTGGACGATTACGGGGGTGGGGTCGTCTGCGTGCGCCAGTTGTTCGGCCAGCCACTCGGGTTCCTGGTCGAACCCCATTTCTTTCAGGTAGTTGTAAATGTTAGGCAGCCCTGTTCCGGAGCAAATGCGCTCATAGCTGACGTGTCCAAAACGTTCCTGGAGATAGCGCAACAAGCCGAATTGCAAGGGAGTGGTGGGGGCAAAATCCACGTGCCCGCCTTCAGAGCCGTGCGCGGTGTAGTGTGACCCGTTCCAGGTCAGAAAGGCTTCTCCCAGGCCTGTTCCGGGCGCGATGACCCCAATCGCGCCTCCTTCCACCGGCGTCCCCTTCTGGATTTCGGCCACTTCGTTATTTTTCAGTTGCTGCACCCCATACGCCACGGCTACCAGGTCATTGATCAGAGTGACGCTGCGCAACCCCAAATCCTGCTTGAGCCTGTTTTCGTCCAGTTCCCAGGACAGGTTTGTAACCTCCGCGCGGCCTCCCACCACCGGCCCGGCCACCCCAAACGTGGCGTGTTCCACTTTCAGCTGTGCCTGCCCCAAAAAATCGCGTACCAGGGCCTCCAGGCTGGGGTATGCTGTACTGGAAAAGCGGGCTTCGTAAACCGGCTTTCGCGGCCCCTTCTCAGGTGCATAAATCGCCAGATTGGTTTTCGTACCACCGATGTCTCCGGCCAGGTACATTGCTCACCTCGTCAGGCTTGGAATAATGAATGGGATGCCCTCCGCGTTGCGTTATTGTACCCTGTTTTTCCTGTCCCCCAACCCCCCTCCCGCTTTCTCCAAAAATCCTGATAAAATACCCAGTACCCATCCTTCGACTACAAGCGAACTTTGTTCGCCTTTCGCTCAGGATGCAATTACCCAATTACCCAATTACCCAATTACCCAATATCCAATACCCAATATCACCCCCAGGAGAACCCATGCCCACCGAAGTTCTCATGCCCGAGTTGGGCGAATCCGTAGACGAAGCCACCATCACGCGCTGGCTGAAAAAAGAGGGCGACTCGGTGCAGGAATTCGAGCCGCTCCTCGAAGTCAACACCGACAAGGTCGACACCGAAATCCCCAGCCCGGCCAGTGGCACGCTGCTTAAAATCTTGGTGCCTGAAAACCAGGTGGTCAAAGCCGGGCAGATTTTGTGTTGGATCGGCCAGCCGGACGAAAAGATTCCCGAAAACGGCGCGCCGGACGGGGTCTCCGCCCCGGTCGCGGCCGCGCCCCCGGTCAGGGAGGCAGAACCGGCCCTGGCGCGGTCGCCGTCCCCGACCGGTACCCGCGCCCCGGTCGTGGAGGCCGCCCCGCCCGCGTTCGTCGTCCGCCCGGGCCGCCACGAACGGCTGGGGTTCATCTCCCCGGTCGTGGCGCGGCTGGCCGCCGAACACAACCTCGACCTGTCGCGCGTGAGCGGTACCGGCAAAGGCGGGCGCATCACCAAACAAGACGTGCTCGCCTACCTGGAAAGCCGCCCGCCCGAACGCCCCCCCGCCGCGGCGGCTCCCGCACCCCGCCCGCACGCCGCACCTCCCCCCATCCCTGGCGAAATCCTGCCCCTCACCACCATGCGCCGCGCCATCGCCGAACACATGGTGCGCAGCAAACACACCTCCCCGCACGTCACCACCGTCATGGAGGCCGATATGAGCCGCGTGGTGGCGCACCGCCAGGCCAACAAAGAGGCTTTCGCCCGCGACGGCGTCAAACTGACCTTCACGCCCTACTTCATCGCGGCCCTCGTCGCGGCCTGCAAAGCCCACCCCATCGCCAATTCGTCGTGGAGCGAGGAGGGCATCATCCTGCACAAGGCCGTCAACGTCGGCATGGCCACCGCCCTCGAAGACAAAGGCCTTATCGTGCCGGTCATCAAAAACGCAGACAGCCTCTCGCTGCTCGGCCTGGCCCGCGCGGTCAACGACCTGGCCGACCGCGCCCGCCGCGGCGCGCTCCAGCCCGACGAAGTGCGCGACGGCACCATCACCCTCACCAATCACGGCACTTCCGGCTCGCTGTTCGCCAGCCCGATCATCAACCAGCCGCAATGCGCCATCCTCGGCGCGGGCGTGATCCAGAAACGCGTGGTGGTGATCGACGACGCCATCGCCATCCGCCCCATGGTTTACCTCTCCCTCACCTTCGACCACCGCATCCTGGACGGCGCGACCGCGGATTACTTCCTGGCTGTGGTAAAGAATACGCTGGAGGGGTGGTCAGGGAGTAGGGAGCAGGGATAGGGATAGGGATAGGGATAGGGAATACACCAATACCCAATACCCATCCTTCGACTACAAGCGACCGGAGTTCGGCACGAACTCTCCCCGCCCTCCGCTCAGGATGCAATCTCTATCTCCACTCCCTATCCCTATCTCCACCCCCCATCCTTCGACTACAAGCGACCGGAGTTCGGCACGAACTCTCCCCGCCCTCCGCTCAGGATGCAATCTCTATCTCCACTCCCTATCCCTATCTCCACCCCCCATCCTTCGACTACAAGCGACCGGAGTTCGGCACGAACTCTCCCCGTCCTCCGCTCAGGATGCAATCTCTATCTCCACTCCCTATCCCTATCTCCACCCCCCATCC
>Ga0256830_1001900_pt1 | contig 14316 bp, 10 predicted proteins | sample 128326metaG_FD_190537 | JGI IMG/M metagenome (GOLD analysis project Ga0256830, IMG submission 190537) | Hydrothermal vent microbial communities from Lau Basin, Pacific Ocean - 128-326 | ecosystem: Environmental > Aquatic > Marine > Hydrothermal vents | place: Pacific Ocean: Lau Basin | collected... | reverse complement strand
GACATTTTCCCCGCAAAAGTCCCGTTTTTCATCCACCCCAATGTATTGGCATGCAATCTGCATCAATCATAACCGCGTCAGTTTTTTCTTATAGCGAGGAACGAACAATGATTATTGCAGGTAGTAAAGGACGAATGTTCAAATGGAAACCTGTCAGGCTGATGACCATGATCCCCATGGCGCTGGTCGTGACATTCCTGGTTCAGATCGGCGACGCCAATGCCATCCCGGCATTTGCCCGCAAATACCAGGCAAACTGCGCGCTGTGCCATACCAGCGAGCCCCGCCTCACCGTGTTTGGCCAGCAGTTCAAGGAAAACGGCTACCAGATGCCGGGCAGTGCCGACGGCGGTGAAACGGCCAAGGACATCCTGGAGGGCGCCCAGGGCCCTGTCAGCGTCGACAAGATCTCCAACATCATGGCGATCCGCATCCGCGCCGACGTGCAGCGCGCGTCCTTTAAGGAAGTGACCGAGGAGATGAAGAACCAGAACGTCCGCGAGCAATGGGATGTCGATGTGCCCCGTATCGTCAACCTGTTCTTCGGCGGCACCGCCACCAAGAACCTCAGCTATTTCATGGAGACCGAGTTCAATACCCAGGAAGGCGGCGAACCAGCGGTCCGCTTCGAACGCACCTTCCTGATTTTCTCCAATCTCGGCGGCAAGCAGGGTGTGGCCAATCTGAAAATCGGCAAGTTCGACCCCTCGGGCCTGTTCTCCTTCCCCACCCACCGCCAGCAGATCAACCCCGTGGGACCGGTTGCCGAGGGCAACGTCTTTCCACCGGAAATCAACCGCGTTCCCCTGCTGCCCCTGGCCTTCGCCAGCAAGATGTTCGGCCTGACCAAGGGCCCCAGCTATGAGGGCAACGAGGATTACGCGCTGTTGCCGGTGCAACCCTACCTCTATAATGCGCCGGTGCAGACCAGTGTCTCCCTCTACGGCCGCCCCATGGGTTTTGGCAGCCCCTTCATGTATCAGATCGGCATGGCCGTCAACGACAAGGTCAGCACATCACAAAATGACAAAGCAAACCGCTACGACGCCTATATCATGGGCCGCTATGACTGGACCATGCTGGGCGGCAAGGCCTTCCAGGCTTCGGCCTTCTACTACAGGGCGCCCGATGCCGCCATCTCCACCCTGAACATGAGCGGCAATATCATCTACGCCAGCAAGGCCACGGATCTCACCCGCTATGGTTTCGGCGCCCGCGGCACCTGGGGACAATGGGATATCTACGGCACCTATATCGTGGACCGCATCGACAAGCCCAGCTTCACGGGCATGGCGGCCAATTCGGTGTGGGAAGACACGGGCAAGGGCGCCAGCCTGGAAGCGGACTGGCGCATGAACGACCACTGGATGCTGGGCCTGCGTTATGACTGGATGGCGCCGGGCGGCCTGAAGCAACTGCCCATGGGCAGCACGGAGCAATTGAATATCGACGCCTCGTTCCTGGCACCCATCGTCAAGTACTATCCGCGCCCCAACATCGGGCTCTATGCGCGCGCTCACTTCAATCTCGAGAGCAGCGCCAAGAACCCCATCGGTGGCGGCACGGCCGAACATCCTCTCACCAACCTGACCAACCTGGTCTCGCTGGGTGTGGACATGGCCTTCTAAATCAGCGAAACCGCAGGTTGGGCTGGGCAGGGAAGCTCAGCGCCAGCCTGCCTATCGCCGCTGGAAAGGGACTGGCGTAAACCTGGATCCGTGGGTTCAGGGTAAAGCTCAGCCCCTGGGGCGCGAAACGGGAAAGGGCGATTACATCACATATGCCGTAATCGCCCTTTTTCACGGTGGCGCACATAGGCCACATAGTCGCCCCCCCTGATCAGACGCAGGCCGCGGGTCGGGCGAATATAGACGTAGCACCAGGCCCTGACCTTTCCCCCATTGTCCAGAGTCACGGCAAGCCGCTTGCGGCGGTATTCATGAGGCGTCGGGGAGCGCGGCGAACATTGCTCATAGTCGTCCACTACCGCCAGGGTTGCCCGGGGATCACGCAGACCATAGACCTCGCCCCGCACACGTGGCCGCCGCGCCCTGCCCTGCACCATCCCCGGATAGCCGCCGATATCGTACAGGTACCCAGCCACCCAACCCAGACCGGCAAATACTGTTCCCTCTTCGATGAGGCCATACATGGAACAGGGAAGAGACTGCCTCAGAGTGCCGTAGACGAACAGGTATTCCTCATTCATTCGCAAATATCGGGGCCGCTGTAATCACCCGCGGCTCAGGAATGAGGCCCGGACGAAAGGGAAAAGCTATCCACCCAGGCGCTCGGCCTCCGGCTTGAAGCGATAGACCGGCCTGTCGCCCTTCTTCTCGTAGTAGGGCAGCATTTGCGGCGCCAGTTCGCGTAAGTTCTCGATTCTCGTCTGAGGCGCGGGATGGGTGCTCAGCAGTTCCAGGGAGGTATTCCCGCCGCCGACCTCGTTCATTTTCTCCCACAGGGTGACGGCGGCACGGGGGTCGTAGCCCGCGCGGGCCGCCAGCTCTATGCCGATACGGTCCGCCTCGCTCTCCGCCGTGCGGCTGTTGGGCAGCTTGACCGCCAGCGCCGCGGCCAGAGAGGCGCCGGCCAGGGCCAGGCCGCTGTTTTTCTGGCTTGCCGCCACCGCCGTCACGGCCAGATCGGAGGCCAGCGCCACCGACATTTTCTCCGCCGTGTGCTTGGCCAGGGCGTGTGCGATCTCGTGGCCCAGAACCTGGGCCAGCTCATCGTCGCTTGGCCTGATTTTTTCCACCAGTCCCGAATAGAGCGCCATGCGCCCGCCCGCCATGGCCCACGCATTGACGGTTTCCGGATCGTCGATGACATGGATACTCCACTTCCAATCCGCGCTCTCCGGGCGCAGGGTGATGGCCTGGGCGATGATCCGCCCGGTGATGGCCTCCACCCGCGCCTTGAGACGGGGGTCATTGTCGATCTTGCCCGCCTCGGCGGGCTCCTTGAGCATCTCGAAATACGCCGGTTCCGATACCTGGATGGCCTCCTCCTCGGAGATGAGGAGAAACTGGGTGCGGCCGGTGAGCGGAGCAGAGGCGCAAGAGAGCAGCAACAGGGCGGACAGCAGGATGCCCAGCATGTGTGTGACGGCCCGTAATCTCATACGCCCAACAATATCCCAAACCGGGATCCTGTTCAATCATCGTGCATTTCTGTGACGGGTTTCACAGAAGTGGACGTCCTCCCGTACTACATTGCCATTCGGCAAGTGTGACGGCGTTCCTTGTAATCCATGCCGCCGCGCACTTTATCTGTCAATATCTTCGGGAGGATGGAAAACATGGGAAACAAGACAACGCGCGAATACATCTGCTTGAACAAGAAGGATCAGGAATTCCTCGAAAACACCTATCTGGAGGACGTGCTCGACATCGAGGGCAGGAAAAACGTTCCCATCAGGTCCGAGAATGTGCGCAAGGCCATCGAGCGTCATTTCGAGCGCCAGCGCCTGAAAAACCAGATTATCGATTTCGATCTCTACGATACGCACTGATCCGGAGCGCAGCGGGAAAGGCATCGCGGGCGGAGCCACGCACCCCCGGTCCTGCACCCATCGCGGGATGCGGCACCGCCATTTCCTCTTGAACACGGCGTGAAAATCTCCACAATGGGAGCGATTCCTGTTTCTCCCGGAGACACGCATGATTTTTTCTTTCAGAAGCCTGGCTGCGCTGATTTTGTGCCTTCCCATGACGGCTGCCGCCCAGATTGTGGCGCTGGGGGAAGGTGAAAGCCTCTCCGATACACGCAGCGGATGGCTGCCCTATGCCTTTGCCACGGATTCACTCGGCGTGGCGGGCGGTGTCGCCGCCTTCACCGCGGGGACCATCCAGCCCCAGGCAAGCCTGATCGGCACCGCCTTCGTCACTTCCAACCAATCCGCCTTCCTGTCCGGGGTTTTAAACGGTTTTCGCCTGGGAAAATCCAGCCGTTTCTTCCTCGACAGTCTGTTTCTGGTCAGCCACTTTACCGACCAGCGCTTTTATTCAGGACCTCCTGTATTGCCCGGGGAATCCCCACCGGGCACCAATGACTCGAACAAAGATGCCTATCTCACCGGCGTCAGCAACGAAATCACCCTTGATCTGAATCTCAAATACCGCGTGGCGCTGGGCGCTCTGAGGGAAGACCCCCTTGCGGTATACCGTCTCCGCGAGGGTTTGCTTGTCTCCGGACCCAGGGGGGGAGATGCCTGGGCTCCGCGGGAAAGTGGCCAGACGACACTGGGCTTGAGGTTTTTCTACACTTACCGCGATCTCAATGATATCGTGTTCAACCAGCTCAGAAACACGCCGGTGGACGTACTCGTTTCAGCCAAGACGAACGGGCTCGAGTTCTGGCTGGAGCACGACAACACGGATTTCCCGCGCAACCCCAGCCGAGGCAGCAAACAGGTCTTCAATGTCTTCCGGGATTTTGGCTGGCTGGACAGTGACGCGAGTTGGACCAATCTGCAAATGAGCCTGTCCAAATTTTTCGATCTGGGCGCCTCGCCGGGACTGCGGCAGAATGTTGTCGCCCTGAATTTCTGGACATCAAACACCGTCGACTGGGACAGGGGCGACAAAGAAGTCGAGCACCGCCCGCCGCCCCGCTATGGGTCGGAACTGGGGGGCTACGACCGTTTGCGCGCCTATCCTTACGGCCGCTTTCATGACAAGGCGGCCGTATACTACGGCGTGGAATGGCGGGTGATGTCTCGCCATCAACCGCTGGGCAGACTCCCATTGCTGAGCTATTTTGACATAGACTGGTGGCAACTGGCCCCCTTCGCGGAAGCGGGCCGCGTCGGACCCAGCTATGATACCGGCCTTTTCTTCAGGGATTTGAAATGGGATGCAGGCATCGGTCTGCGGATAATGACCATGCGCAGTGTCGTGCGCCTCGATGTAGCCTACGGAGAGGAAGGCGCCGCCGTGTGGGCCATGTTCGGGCAGCCATTCGCCCGCCAGGCCAGATAAGTGCCCTGATCACGGGCCCGTAAGCCCTGGACTCCCCCTCTATCGCCCGCCCGCCTTGTCTTGCTATACTCGGCTTTTTTCTGCCCCGATAGCTCAGCTGGATAGAGCGTCCCCCTCCTAAGGGGAAGGTCACACGTTCGAATCGTGTTCGGGGCGCCATCCAGTTGCTTGCATCGGACCTCGATCCCAAATCAGAAAATATCCAGGAAAAGGTAGTCAGTCATGCAAAACCTGTGGAATGACCAGGAAGCCGCCCGGTTCACTGATGATCTCGGGCTGCGCGTCTATACATCGCGGCTGTTGGGCAGGGAGAAAACCCTGGTCCTGCATGGAGGCGGGAACACTTCGGTCAAGATACGCGAAACCAACATCCTTGGTGAGATGGAAGACATCCTCTATGTCAAGGGCAGCGGCTGGGACCTGGAAACCATAGAGGCCGCCGGGTTCTCGCCCGTGCGCCTCGATCACCTGGTGGCGCTGGCCGGACTGCCTGAACTGAGCGATATTCAGATGGTCAACGAACTGCGCACCCACATGACCCTGGCCAGCGCGCCCACACCCTCCGTGGAGGCCATCCTCCACGCGATCATCCCCTTCAAATACGTAGATCATACCCATGCCGATGCCGTGGTCTCCATCACCAATACCCGCGACGGCCTGCGGAGAATCCAGGAGATCTATGGCGGGGACGTGGTCGTCATTCCCTATGTCATGCCGGGCTTCGACCTGGCCCGCGCCTGCCATGAAATCTACGGCCGCGATGCCACAGGCAAGACCATCGGCATGATCCTAATGAATCACGGCGTATTCTCCTTTGGCGACACGGCCAAGACCTCCTATGACCGCATGATCGAACTGGTCAGCCGTGCCGAGGACTATCTTTCCGCCCACAAGGCCTGGCAACCGGCCTGGCCCGCGCCCCGGATCGAGGCGGATCGCCTGCGCGAGGATATCGCCAGCCTGCGCCGCGATGCCTCCCGGGAGGCCGGCTTTCCCCTGCTGCTCATGACGCACCGCGACGACAAATGCCTGAGCTTCGCACAGCGCGGCGATGTCGGCAAAATCAGCCAGCAGGGTCCCGCCACGCCCGACCATGTCATCCGCACCAAGCGCATCCCCCTGCTGGGGCGCGACATCGCGGCCTACAGCCGGGAATACCAGGCCTATTTCGACACCCACGCCCCGCAGGCCAGGGACCCCAAGACCATTCTGGACCGTGCCCCGCGGGTCATTCTCGATCCGGAACTGGGCATGTGCACCCTGGGGCGCAGCGCGCGCGACGCCAACATCGTGGCCGATATCTACCGCCAGACCATGGACACCATCCTGCGCGCCGAGGCACTGGGCGGCTACCAGGCCCTGCCCTCCAGGGACATCTTCGATGTGGAATACTGGGACCTTGAACAGGCCAAGCTGAAGAAAGGCGGCACCCCCCCGCCTTTCGCCGGCGAGATCGCCCTGGTGACGGGCGCTGCCTCGGGCATCGGCAAGGCCTGCGCCGGGCAACTGCTCGGCCAGGGCGCCGCGGTCGTCGGCCTCGACATCGACCCCGCCATCGAGGGACTCTTCGATCACCCGGGCTTCCTGGGGCTGGTGTGCGACGTCACGGACACGGCGGACATCTCCGCGGCCATCGAGAGCTGCGCAAGAACATTCGGCGGGCTGGACATGCTGATCCTCAATGCCGGAATATTCCCCGCCAGCCGCCCCATCGATGCTATGGACAAATCCCTGTGGAACAAAGTATTCAGCATCAATCTCGATGCGAATCTGGACATCATGCGCGAATGTCATCCGCTCCTGCGCCTGGCGCCGAGAAACGGGCGGGTGGTGATCATCGGGTCCAAGAACGTGGCGGCGCCGGGTCCCGGTGCCGCCGCCTATTCCGCCTCCAAGGCGGCCCTCAAGCAACTCGCACGCGTCGCGGCCCTGGAATGGGGTGGAGACGGCATACGCATCAATTCAGTCCACCCCGACGCGGTATTCGATACCGGGATCTGGAGCGACGAGATCCTGCGCTCCCGCGCCGAGCATTATGGTCTCAGCGTGGAAGAGTATAAAACCAAGAACCTGCTGAAGACCGCGATCACCTCGCACGATGTGGCGGCCCTCGTCGCCGCCATGTGTGGCCCGTTGTTTGCGAAGACCACAGGGGCGCAGATTCCCATCGACGGCGGAAACGAACGGGTCATCTAGTACTCTTTTTCAAGGTCCTGAAAGAGTACCAGGGAAACCTCTTATATTCAGAAGCCCCAGACATTCCCATTCAGATCATAATATTAGCTCATACTTCTCAGGAGCCGGTCGATAATTCCATGTGAACCCTGGCGAAGGGGCGGGGGCGGGAGGTAATTTGTCAACAAAGCCACTATAATGTCTTGAAATAATTATCAACCCGGCCGCTGACGCGCGACCGCTGTCTCCCTCCGCCATCCATTGCTGCAGAGATGAACAGGATCCTCAACATGCCACCGACCACCTCTACCGGGGCCTCCCAGGCGGACCTAGGAGACCTGACCCGGGTCATCGCCATCACCAGTGGCAAGGGTGGCGTGGGCAAAACCAACATCACCAGCAATCTGGCCATCGAGCTGGCCGCGCGGGGCGCCCGAGTGTGCATCTTCGATGCCGACACCTCCCTGGCCAATATCAATGTGCTCATGGGGCTCAGTCCCCAATACACCATCGAGGATCTGCTCTCGGGGGAAAAGGGCATCGACGACATCATCCTCGATGGCCCCAAGGGCATCAAAATCGTACCCGCCGCGTCGGGGATCGCGGAGTGCGCCGATCTCGACCGGGACCAGCAGCAGATCCTGGTTGCCGCCCTGGCCGAGCTGGAGAAGCGCTTCGACTACATTCTCATCGACACCGCCGCGGGCATCGGGGACAACGTACTCTCCTTCATCAAGTCCGCCCAGTCCGCCATCGTGGTCATCTCACCCGAGCCCACCTCCCTGACGGACGCCTTCGCCCTCATCCGCATGCTCAAGCGCCAGCACTACGAACAACCTATCCATGTCCTGGTCAACATGGTCATGAATTACACCAACAGCATGGATGTCTTCAACCGCTTCGAGGCGGCCACGCAAAAGTATCTCCATGTCAAGGTCCACTATCTGGGTTATATCCCCGACGACATCAACATCAAGGAGTCCGTCGCCTCCCAGACCCCTGTCACCTTGAGAAACCCGGACAGCCTTGCCAGCCGCTGTTTTGGCACCCTGGCGGAAGTGCTGGGCAAGCAGTTGCAGAACGATGCTTCCCCCAGCGGCTTCAGCCGCTTCTGGAAGGAACAGGTGGAAAGCAAGGCTTCCCAGGAAACGCGGGAGAGAGAACAGGTGCCGCCCACCGGGGCAACGACCGGCGATGGGCCAGGGCCGAGGGAAAGCAACGAAGCCTCGCCCCCACGGAAAGAGGCCCATATCGACAGTGAGCGCATCGAGGCCTGGTTCGAGGAAGGGCAGCCCTCCCGTGAACAGGCGCGCGAAGTCTTGCTGACCCTGCTCGATGCCTATGCGCGGCAGTTCAATGAATCCCTGCTGGAACCCGAGATCCTCACCCAGTATTTCGCCGAACGGGGCAACCTGCCCGAGGCGGACTTTCGCGATGTCATCTATGCTCTTGAGGCCCTGTTCGAAAAACACTACGAGCATCCCCTGCGCAGCCTGGAAAGCCGCATCATGAAGCTGGTGGCCGATATCGGCGGCGACCAGAGCCTGATAGGCGAACTGATTCGCCAGTTGAAGGAAAGCTGCGGTGAGCAACTATGCAACGAAATGCTGCGCTCGCCCACCGAGTTCCATCGCGCAGTGCGCGACAGCGATCTCGACGAGGAATCCCTGGCCTATCTCATGGATGGCATCAGGAGCGTCTACGAAGAACGCTACGGCGTCTCCGCGGATGGGGACGACTCTGAACTGGAACACATCCGCGCCTTGGTCAAGCGGCTCGACCAGCAGGAGGCCCTGCTGGACAGCAGCCTGGCGGAGCTGCACCGCTATATCGAACAATACCTCAAGGACGCCCCCGCCCCCTGATCCCGCTCCGACGCCGGCCCTCTCCACCGCCTCAAGAAAATGGCGGATTTTTCCGATAAACCCTTGAAAGTTTCTTGTTTTGCTATATTCTGAGCGCCCATGAGGCAAAGGCCCCTTTATCCGTGCCCATGATCCGCCACAAGACCATAGTTATCCCCCCACGGCGGACTTCCCGTATTGACTCATGGGCCATCATCGCCATCCTGGCCGTGCTGGCTGCTCTTTCTCCTCCGCTCCTCGCAGCGCCATCCGATGCCGGATTACACCACGAAGCCCTGACGCAGGCGCGTGCCGGGCGGCACGAGGACGCGCTCGGCATCCTGGCCTCGCTGGTAAAGCGCCATCCGGGCGAGGCGCTGTACCTGTACGACTATGTCACGGTGCTGGGCTGGGCCGAAAGGGACGCGGAAGCACTTTCCCATCTCGACGCCATCGACCTGGAAACCGCCCCCGTCTACGTCCTGGAGGCACTGGCGAAATCGGCCCGCAACCTGAAGCGCTTTCCCCTTTCCATCCGCATTTACCGCACGGCGGCGCGCCGCTTCCCGGAGCGCATGCAGAGCGCTCTGGGACTGGCCATGTCCCTGGCGGATCAGGGCAATGGGGAGGAAGCAGCAGCCATGGCCGGGCGCATGCTGCAACGCCACCCCGGGCGCAGTGACATCCTGAATACCCTCGCCTATGTCCAGTTGCAACAGAAAAACTATTTTCAGGCCCTCGCCACCTATGAGCGGGCGCTCGTCAGCGACCCTGAAAACCGTACTGCAATGCGGGGACGCATTCTGATCACGGCGCGCCTGGGTGCGCCTCACCTTGCCGCAGACATGGCGGCGCGCGCGCCCGGCCTGCTGAGCGCGGAGGAACTGGATGCCATCCAGCGCGACCGCACCGCCATCGCCATCCGCTGGGGGCGGCTGCCCGACAGAGAGGACGCCCCCGCCAGCCGGGACAGCGAACGGGCCATCGCCTCCCTGCGGGCGCGCCTGGCGCGCGTGCCCGGCGATGACCCACCCGCGCGCGCGAAACTGCAATACGACCTTATGGAGGCCCTCTACGACCGGCAGCGCCATGGCGAGGTCATTACGACTTTCGAGGGACTGGACATTCCTCCCCAGGCACTGCCTGACCGTGTCCTCACCACCGCCGCCGGCGCCTATCTGCAATTGAAGGCACCGGACGAATCCCTTCCCCTGCTGCAAATCGTCCGGCAGCGCAATCCGGCAAATTTCGATGCCGCCCTCATGCTGGTCTATGCCCTCGTGGACAACGAGAACTTCGATGAAGCGCGGGCCCTGGCCAACAGCCTGTCGGAACAGGAACCGCCCTGGAAGGGCGGCCGGGAGGGCGCTCCCCTCCGCCCCAATCCCCACAAGCTGGAAGCCGATGTCACCGCCGCCCTTGTGGAGGCCTTTGCGGGTGACCTGGAGGAAGCGCAGGCGCGCCTGGAGACGCTGCTCTCGAACGCCCCCAACAACGCGGAGCTGCGCTCGGAGCTGGCCCATATCAACCTGTGGCGCGGCCTGCCCGGGACGGCTCTGCGGGAGTCCCGCATCGCCCGCGACCTGCGCCCCGGGCTGCTCAATGCGCGGCTGGCAGAAGCCAGTGCCCGCCTGGAACTTTACGATTTCCGCAACAGTCACGTGTTGCTGCGGGAAGCGGAACAACGCCATCCCCGCGCGCCCGGCGTAAAGCGCCTGCGCCGCGCCTGGACCGTGCACAACATGCGTGAACTGTATCTCACCACCGGCTATGGCAAGAGCACGGGCGTTCAGGAGGGCAGCGAAGACTTCAACATCGATGCCTGGCTCTACAGCCGGCCGCTGAAATACCGCTACCGCCCCTTTCTCTACACCCATTTCGCCACGGCCAGATTTCCCGAGGGAGATGCCCGCTATGGACGGGTGGGCGTGGGACTGGAATACCGCGAGCGCCGCTACCGGCTGGTTTCCACGCTCACGCGCGACGATGACGACAGCAATGTCAATGCCGGCCTCGCTCTCAGCGGCTTGTGGAAACTCACCGACCACTGGCACCTCGGCGCGGGCTATGACAGCAACAGCAACGACATCCCCTTGCGCGGACGCCTGAACGAACAGGTGGAGGGCTGGTCGGGCAAAATGGACCTGACGTACTACTTTCATGAATCGCGGCGCATCGACACGAGCCTGCAATACCTGGACTTCAACGACGGCAACATCCGCAACAATGCGAGGGCGGTCCTGTCCCAGCGCCTGTTCACCCGCCCTCACTACAAACTGGATGGCAGCCTCGGCGCCTATGCCTCATCCAACACCCGCGATGCCGCCCCCTATTTCAACCCTGCCAGGGATCTTAACCTGGACATCTCGCTGGTCAATGAATGGTTGCAGTTCCGCCGCTATGAGCGCGCCTTCCGTCACCGCCTGGGATTCTCCCTGGGCAGTTATTATCAGAAAGGTTTCGGCACCAAGGGCGTCGGTGGCCTGTTCTATGAACAACAGTGGAACCCCGACGATACTTTCGAGATCAGCTATGGCGTCTCGCGGGCGCGCAAGGCCTACGACGGCGCCATGGAGAACCAGACCCGGCTCTACCTGACACTGGACTGGCGTTTCTGACATGAGAAGCTTCATCCTCTACTGCCTCGTGATGTTCACTCTGGGACTCGTTTCAGCCGCTCAGGCCGGCGCGGAAGGTGATTTTATCGTTCTTTCCTATCACGATGTGCAGGACGACCCCTCCCGCAACCGCGTGGCCGACGCCATGACCATCAGCACGGCGGAACTGGTCGCGCAGTTCTCATGGCTGCGCGAGCATGGCTATCATCCCATCGGCATCGACGATCTTCTCGCCGCCCGCGAGGGCAGAAGGCCGCTGCCGGACAAGGCCCTGCTGCTGACCTTCGACGATGGCTATCTCAGCACCTACACACGCGTGTTTCCCCTGCTGAAGCTCTTCAACTATCCCGCAGTGGTGGCGCCCCTGGCCAAATGGATCGACAGTGAAGGGGAAACTATTCAATATGGCGACAAGCCGGCGCCCCGCTCACAATTCATGACGTGGGCGCAACTGCGCGAGATGGCCCAGTCCGGCCTGGTGGAGATCGCCTCTCACAGTTATGACCTGCACCACGGCATCCAGGGCAACCCACAGGGCAACCTGCAGCCCGCCGTGGCAACCCGCCGCTACGATCCGGACAGCGCCTCCTATGAAGACGCGGCCGCCTGGCGCAAGCGCATACACGACGATCTGCTCGCCAGCAGCCGGGTAATCGCCCGGCATACCGGCCAGCGGCCAAGGGTCATGGTCTGGCCCTACGGGAGCTACAACCAGGACGCCATCGATATCGCCAGGGAACTTGGCATGCCCGTCACCCTCACCCTGGACAGCGGCCCCAACAGCCTCCACAGGCTCCAGGCAGTACGCCGCATTCTCGTCACCGATGGCGACACCCTCGCGGACGTGGTGACCTCCCTGTATTATCCCGACACGCCCGGCCCCATCCGGGTCGCGCACGTGGACCTCGACTACATATACGATGAAGACTCCGCTCAGCAGGAGAGGAATCTCGGCCATCTCCTGGACCGCATCAAGGACCTGCGGATCAACACTGTCTACCTGCAGGCCTATGCCGATCCCGACGGCGACGGCAACGCCGACGCCCTGTATTTTCCCAACCGCCACCTGCCCATGCGCGCCGATCTCTTCAACCGCGTGGCCTGGCAGTTGTTTACCCGCGCCGGTGTCATGGTCTATGCCTGGCTCCCGGTGTTGTCCTTTGACCTCGGCGAGGACCATCCCGCCGGCAAGCTGCTCGTGCAGCGCCTGGCCCCGGACGGCTCGCCCGTGGCCATACCCGATTACCGGCGGCTCACGCCGTTCAGCGCCCAGGCCCTGAAAACCGTCTCCGAGATTTACGCGGACCTGGCCATTCACGCCAGTTTCCACGGCCTGCTGTTCCATGACGACGCCTACCTTTCCGATTATGAAGATGCCAGTGAGGCTGCCCTGCAGGTTTATCGGAGGCAATGGAAACTGCCTCCATCCATAGAGGACATCCGCCGGGACCCCGGGCTGTTTCAGCGCTGGAGCCGCCACAAGACGGAGACACTCATCTACTGGACCCAGCGCCTTGCCGGGCAGGTGCGCCGCTACCGTCCTGATATCCGCACCGCGCGCAATCTGTATGCGCGGGTAATACTGGACCCTCGCGCGGAAACCTGGTTCGCCCAATCCCTGGACCTGTTCCTGGAGAATTACGACTACACGGCGGTCATGGCCATGCCCTACATGGAACAGGCCCGCCATCCCATGCGCTGGCTGAGGCAACTGGTGGAACGCGTGGCGGAAAAACCCGGCGCCCTGCAAAAAACGGTCTTCGAACTCCAGTCCCGCGACTGGCGCAGCGGAAAACCTGTCGCCAACGAAGAGCTGCGGGCGCAAATGAGCCTGCTCCTGGAATCAGGCGCCCTCAACTTCGGATACTATCCCGATGATTTCGCGCGTGAGCACCCGGATGTCCGGCGCATCAGGCCCATCATGTCTCTCAACACGTATCCCTATTCCAAGCCATGACAGAGTTTCTCGCGCAATTCATCAACGGACTCTTCTACTTCGAGTTCTATTACCCTCTGTTCATGGCCTATCTGTGGATCATTGGTTCTGTCTATTACTATTTTCACTGGGAAAGGGACCCGCACGGCAAGATCTCTCAGCCTCCGGTGCTGGAATCCTATCCGGGCGTCTCGTTCATCGTCCCCTGTTACAACGAGGGCGGGAACATTACCGAGACCGTCGAATTTCTATCCCGCCACAACTACCCGGAATTCGAGATCATCGTCATCAATGACGGCAGCACCGACGACTCGGCGGCCATACTGCGCGACCTCTCCGGCCGCTTTTCCATGTTGCGCGTGGTCGAACTCAAGCGCAACCAGGGCAAGGCCATGGCCCTGCGCATGGGCGCCCTGGTGGCCACGTACGAATACCTGTTCTGCATCGATGGCGACGCCCTCGTGGACGAAAACGCCGCCGCCTGGATGATGCGCCACTTCATCGACGGCCCCCGTGTCGGCGCCGTGACCGGCAATCCGCGCATCCGCACCCGCTCCACCCTGCTGGGCAAGATACAGGTAGGCGAATTCTCCTCTATCGTCGGCGCCATCAAGCGCGCCCAGCGCATCTACGGGCGGGTCTTCACCGTGTCCGGGGTGGTGACGGCGTTCCGCAAAACGGCCCTGCACAAGGTCGGCTACTGGAACCTGGACATGGTCACGGAGGACATCGATATCAGTTGGAAGCTGCAACTCAATCAC
>Ga0256830_1001899_pt1 | contig 14321 bp, 13 predicted proteins | sample 128326metaG_FD_190537 | JGI IMG/M metagenome (GOLD analysis project Ga0256830, IMG submission 190537) | Hydrothermal vent microbial communities from Lau Basin, Pacific Ocean - 128-326 | ecosystem: Environmental > Aquatic > Marine > Hydrothermal vents | place: Pacific Ocean: Lau Basin | collected... | reverse complement strand
CAACGCTACCGGTGAAGTCGATGTTGAAGAGAGGGGTATGGACCCTGCTGCTGTTCCTATCTCCTCTGGTGCAGGCCGAGGTCTACCGCTGGGTGGACGAGCAGGGCGGTGTGCATTTCGGCAGCGTACCGCCCAGGGTCCTGCCCGAATACCGCCCGTCGATGATGTCGGAGACGCTGGCGCCCGAGAAACCCGCGCGGCCTGCCGAGCCTGACCAAACCTCCCAACCCGAACCGCAGCAGGCCACACGGCCGCAGACACCACCGGAGCCGCGGCCCGCACCGGCTACCGCGTCTCCTGCGGAGCAGAACGCCGTCGACGCCGAGACCCTGCGACGCTTTGCGGAACGGGAGGCAGAGCTGCTGGAGATGATTCGCCGTTTGCGCGAGGAGCGTGCCGGGGGCACGGGGCAGGCCGCGCCGGTGATGGCCGAACCCGTTTCAAACCGGAACGGGGAACCCGGCACGCCGGTGGCCCGGGATATCCCGTCTCCGCTGCCTGCTGCGGCGGCAATACCCGCGCCCGGCGATGTCGAAACGCAGCCGAGGCCGGCCCCGGTCGAGGGGAGACCCGGCCCGCCATCCGGAGAGAACGCCGACAGGTGCGGTTTCTACTCGGCCTACGTGGAGGAGTACCAGCTGCGCGTCAGCGAACGCTGCCCGGGCAGCCACTGTGCGACCTTCCAGCGGCAGCTGAAAAAATACCAGGACAAGCGTAATCATTATTGCCGGGCGCTGTGGGAGCGACCCTGAGCCGGCCGCCGGGCGTCAGTGGGCGTCGGACAACACCCGCTGCGCCTCTTCCACCACGGCCCGGCGCTGGAACAGCAACTGCCAGCGGTTGCCTCCACACTGCCGCCACAACACCGCGGCGCGGATTGCCGCCAGCAACAGCGCGCGAATACGGTTCGCGTGGTCGGGGTTGGCGATATACACGTGCTCACCCTGTACCATGATCCGGGGTTTCAGTGTGCTGATGGTCTCCGTGTAGACATGGGCCAGGCTGGCGACGATGTTGTCGTGGTCTTCGGGAAAGTGCGCGAGCTGGCCGCGGGTGCGTTCGATGCCGTCGGCGATCACGCCCAGCATACCGGGGGTCTTTTTCAGGCGGCGCTCCAGCACCATCACGCCGGCGGCGTACTTGGTGATCTGCAGGTCCCGGGGCTGGCCGTCGGCATCGCCGTCGAGTTCCCCGCCCATCTGCAGGACAAGCGTGCGCAGCCCGGTGCGTAGGTGGGTGCGGTCGCCGTAGGCATCTTCCGCACGGTCCACGTCGGTCATGAAAATACTGCGGATGCAGGTCCCGAAATCCTGCGGATCCGCGTGGCCGGTATTGGCCACCTGCTGGACCAGCTTGACGGCCTGGAACAGGCCGGCGAGGGCGATCACTCTGTCGGTACTGGTGAAGGGCATGGGCGTCGTCTGCTGTTGGAAAGATTGATCATGGACGGGGTCAGAGTATCACTCCGCCGCCCAGGCATTCATCTGCCTGGTAGAAGACCACCGACTGTCCGGGGGTGATGGCCCGCTGGGGTTCGTCGAACACCACCTCGCAGCGCTCGCCGTCCAGCCGGGTGATGGTACAGGCCTGGTCTGGCTGGCGGTAGCGTGTCTTCGCGCGGCAGCGGTACGGCAGCACCGGCGGGGGCTGGGCGATCCAGGTCAGCTGTTCCGCCTGCAGTTCATCGCGGAACAGCAGCGGGTGGTCGTGGCCCTGCGCCACGATCAGGATGTTGTGTTCCAGGTCCTTGCCCACCACGAACCAGGGCTCGCCGCTGCCGGTCCGGGAGCCGCCGATGCCCAGTCCCTGGCGCTGGCCCAGCGTGTAGTACATCAACCCGTCGTGCCGGCCCACCACTGAGCCATCCGGGGTCTGCATGTCACCCGGCTGCGCGGGCAGGTACCGGCTCAGGAATTCCTTGAATTTGCGCTCGCCGATGAAACAGATGCCGGTGCTGTCCTTCTTTGCGTGGTTCGCGAAACCGGCTTCGCGGGCCAGTGCGCGCACCTGCGGCTTGGTGAGTTCGCCGAGCGGAAAGCGGGTCTTTTCCAGTTGCGCCTGGTTCAGCGCGTGCAGGAAATAGGTTTGATCCTTGTTGCCGTCTACCGCCTTGCATAACCGGTAGTAGCCGTCTCGGTGTTCCACGCGGGCGTAGTGGCCGGTGGCGATCTGGCTGGCGCCGAGGTCGATGGCGTGTTCCAGGAAGGTCTTGAACTTGATTTCCCGGTTGCACAGCACGTCGGGGTTGGGGGTGCGGCCGGCGCGGTATTCGTCGAGAAAATGGCTGAACACGTTGTCCCAGTATTCACCGGAAAAATTGCGGGTGTGCAGCTCGATACCCAGCGCATTGCAGACGCCGGTAGCATCCTCCAGATCCACCGCGGCGCTGCAGTAGCCTTCCTCGTCGTCCTCTTCCCAGTTTTTCATGAACAGCCCGTGCACCGTGAAGCCCTGCTGTTTCAGCAGGTAGGCGGTCACCGACGAGTCCACGCCACCGGAGATACCGACGACGATGGTGGGGGCGGGGCTGGAGGATTGTTGGGGCATCGGCGGGTATCCGGAGAGACGGGGCAATGGCAGTGGACCGTGGGGCCGGGGATGGGTTCAGTCTTCGGCTGGCAACAGGTCGGCACACAGGGACAGCGGAACCCGTTGCCCGGCCAGGTAGTCGTCGATGCTGCGCAACACCATCGGGCTGCGCAGCGAGCGCTGCAGCATCTGCTCGCGGCTCAACCAGTGGGCGGCGATGATGCCTTCGTCCAGTTCGCGCTCCGGGCTGTGGCCGTGGACCCGCCCGCAGAAGCAGAAGCGCAGATAGGTCCGGTCCTTGCGCGGGTGCACCCAGCGGTAGACGCCGGTCAGGGCCTCCGGGGTGAATTGCCAGGCGGTCTCTTCCAGGGTTTCACGCACCACGGCCTCCAGCAGGCTTTCCCCCGGCTCAAGGTGTCCGGCGGGCTGGTTTATCACCGCGACGCCGTCCTGGCTTTCTTCCACCACCAGGAACCGGCCGTTGTTTTCCACGATTGCGGCCACGGTGACGCGGGGTGTCCATCTTTTCATGGGGCGGGATTGTAGCCCATTCCTCCGGGATTTTCGTCTCCTGCCACTGGCCCGGGGCCAGGCCTTCCAGCGACCACGGGCCGATGCGGCAGCGCACTAGCCGCAGGGTCGGGTGCCCGACTGCGGCGGTCATGCGCCGTACCTGGCGGTTGCGGCCCTCGCGCAGGGTGAGTTCGATCCAGCGCGTGGGGATATTGGCGCGATGCCGGATCGGTGGCGTCCTTGGCCACAGCGGTGGTTCGTCGATGAGGCGGGCCTGGGCCGGGGCGGTCTTGCCGTCCTTGAGTTCCACGCCCCGGCACAGTGCGATGATGGCCGCCGCGTCGGGTTCGCCTTCCACCTGCACCCAGTAGGTTTTGGGCAGCTTGTGACGGGGATCGCTGATGCGGTGCTGTAACTTTCCCTGGTCGGTGAGCAGCACCAGGCCCTCGCTGTCGCGGTCCAGCCGGCCGGCCGGGTAGACGGATTTCACCGGCACCAAGTCCGCGAGGGTGCGGCGTTCATCCGCGTCGGAAAACTGGCACAGCACGCCGAAGGGTTTGTTGAGTCGTATTAGCATCCGGTTGACTTTTGGCCTGGTTTGACAAAAGGTGTACGAGTGTCCGCACAGTTTGTGTGTCGAAACTGGTGAGCGCGAAGCGGCACGTAGTGGTAGGGCAGACGATATTTTGACACAAATCCCTGCCCTGTGAGTCGGCCGCTTGGGGATTCCGGGACGCAGGAGAGATCGGTTGGTCATGGCAACGGAAGGGGGTGGCGGGACCAAATCCAGCAGTCTTCGTGGGCGATTCCTGATCGCGGCCGTGCTGCTGGTGGTGCTGGCCCTGCCAGCCATACTCTATACCCAGAATCGTGTTCAGCAGGCCTCGCGGGACAGCTCGCGCCTGGTGCAGGAACATCGTGATCTCGGCTGGGTGTTGAATTCCCTGAAGGATTCTCTTCAGGTCACCGAGTCCGCCATCTACCGTTACCCGCTGCTGTTGGACGAGCAGGCCTACCGAGACGTGCTGGTGCGCCTGGCCGAGACCCGCCTGCAGTCCAAGCAGATGGGCGAGCACTACGTGGTGCGACGCTACCAGCAGTTTGGCGATTTCACCGAAAACCTCAATTACGTGCTGGACCGCCTTATCGAGGAAACGGCCCGTTTCCTGAGTGTGTCCGCGGACGCGCAGAGCCGTTTCCCCGCCGTTGTTGCGCTGCGGAACGACTTGCAGCCGATGGCGCAGCATTTCGTGCATTCGCTGGATCTGGCTGTTGCCGAATCCCTCGATCGAACCGGCGATGCCGACCAGCAACAGGTGCGGCAGTTGCTGCAGGATCTGCGCTACGCATGGGCGCAGAAGACCGCGGCCGCGCGGCTGTTCATCGCGGATCGCTCCGGCGTGTTCGTCAGGCCCGGGAACGGTGCGGAGCCGGACACCGCCGAGTACCGGCGTTTTTCCGCGCGGGTCGACGAGTTGTTGACGGAGTTGGACGAGTACAACGAACTGGGCAAGCTGGAGTTCCAGCAGTCTCTGTCGCGCACCCTGATGCGCGAGACCTCGCAGCGTTACGACGAGATATTCCGGCGCGCGGTGGAATTCCACGATTCGCCGGACTGGCGCGCCGACCTGAGCATTCTTCATGACGACATCGCTCCGATCCTGGGCCAGAGCTGGGGCATCATCGAACTGATGCAGGAAGAACTGGATGCCCATGCCCAGAACAACGTGATGACCACCCTTGGCGCAGCCGGTACCCTGTCGAACATCATCTGGATCTTCGTCGCCATCATGGCGGTGCTGCTGTTCGGTTCCTACATGGTGTTCGAGTTCGTGCTGCGCCGGCCCATCCTGGAGGTATCCCGGGCGCTGGACGCGGAGGGGCGCGGCGAGGAATACCTGCAGGAACTGCACAGCCCCACGCAGGAGACCCGGGTACTGGTGGACGCCTTCCAACGCATGCGAGGCCAGGTAAATTCGCGCCAGCTGCGCCTGGAATCCATCCTCGACAACGCCGCCGAGGGCATCATCACCATCGACGAGCGGGGCATCGTGGAGATCTTCAACGGCGCGGCCCAGCAGTTGTTCGGCTACGACGCCGGGCAGGCGCTGGGCAGATCCATCGATGGGCTGGTGTGTTTTCCCGACGGCGCGGCCTACGACAATTTTCTCGAATTGTGCCGCTCGCCGAGGCTGGAGGGTGGCAAGCGGGAAACCACCATCACCACGCTGCGACAGGACGGCAGTACCTTCCCGATGGCCATCAAGGTCAACGACCTGGAGATCGAGGGCCGGCGCATGTACATCGCCATCGTCGAGGACATCAGCGAGCGTCTGGCGATGATGGAGCACCTGCGCGAGATGGCCGAGCACGACTCGCTGACCGGGCTGTTCAACCGGCAATATTTCATGACCGAGTTGGAGCGGGTGGTGGAGAACGTCAATCGCGGCAGCCGGCAGGCCTTCGCGCTGTTGTACATCGATCTCGACAATTTCAAGTTCATCAACGACACCCTGGGCCACATGGCCGGTGACCAGTTGCTGGTGGAGGTCACCGAGCTGCTGGACCAGCGCAATCGCAAGAGCGACCTGCTGGCCCGCCTCGGCGGCGACGAATTTGCAATCCTGATCTATGACGTCAGCGCAAAACAGGTGGTGCAGGCCGCCGACGCCCAGCGCCGGCTGCTGGCGGACTACGTGTTCAAGTACAACGGCAAGGTGATGCAGGTGGGGTGCTCCATCGGCGTTACGCTGAGTGCCCACCAGGCGCCCGACCGCGCGTTGACCAAGGAGGACCTGCTGGTGCAGGCCGACATCGCCTGCCACATCGCCAAGCGCTCCGGGCGCAATCGCATCCACGTGTACGAGGCCGACGACCAGCAGAACATGACGGTGATGTCCGAGGACATGGGCTGGGCCCGCCGCATCAAGGACGCCATCGAGCAGGATCACTTCGTGCTGGCGGCCCAGCCGATCATGGACACCAAGTCCGGCGACGTCTGCCACTACGAGGTGTTGCTGCGCATGAGCGACGAGTCCGACAACCTGATCATGCCGGCGGGCTTCCTGGCCTCGGCCGAACGTTTCGGGCTGATGCGCTCCATCGACCGTTGGGTGGTGCGTTGGACCATCGACTACCTCGGCCGCCAGTTGAAACGCAATCCGCGACTGCATTTCGCGGTCAATCTGTCCGCCGAGTCCATCGGCGACGCGGAGATGCTCGAACTCATCACTGGCGAGCTGTATCGCAACAACGTGCCGGCAACGTCGATCACCTTCGAGGTGACCGAAACGGTGGCCATCGCCAACCTGTCCGCGGCGGTGGAATTCCTCAGCCGGTTGCGCAACCTGGGCTGCCGTACGGCGCTGGACGACTTCGGTGTGGGTTATTCGTCGTTCGCCTATCTGAAGGATCTGCCGGTGGACTTCGTGAAGATCGACGGTTCCTTCGTGCGCGATGTCCATCGCGACAAGCTGCAGCTGGCCATGGTGCGCTCGATGAACGACATCGCCCATGCGATGGGCAAGCGCACCGTTGCCGAATACGTCGACAACGCGGACTGTGCAACGATACTCCGCGATCTGGGCGTGGACTTCATCCAGGGCTATCATGTTGGAGGAGCCCGCCTGCTGGACATGGACATCCTGTTCGAGCCCAGATCCAACGTCGTCCGGCTGGTCTGAGCGGGCGCCCGGTTCGTGCACGGTTTGTGCATGGCAGCAGTCATCGTCATTCATCCGAGTGCCCCGGAGCCCGTCGTGACATCCAGACCATGAAGAAATCCCGCAGAATGCAGCCCGTCGTAAAAGTCGCCGAAGGCCGCGAGCAGCAGGCCGCGCGCCTGCTGGGGGAATCCCAGGCCGCACTGGCGCAGGCCCGTCAGCGGCTCGAAGAGCTTCAGGAGTACCGCCGCGACTACGAGCGGCGCTTCGCGGAGTCCGGCGCCCTCGGCATGGGGGCGGTGCAGATGGAGGACTATCGCCAGTTCCTGTCCAGGCTGGGCCTGGCCATCGACCAGCAGATGCAGGTGGTGGCGCAGAGCGAGGCCGCGCTGGAGCGCCAGCGCCAGCACTGGTTTGTCACCCGAGGCAAGACCCAGGCGCTGGACGGCGTGGTGGCCCGCTACCAGGCCGAAGAGCAGCGGGACGCGGACCGGCGCGAGCAGCAGGAGAGCGACGAGTACGCGCTGCGCGGCAGCAGGCAACGTCGCTGATTCGCCCAACGTCTATTTCTTCGTGGCACGTTCTGTGCAGTTCCCCGGGCATGACCATCAATCAACCGGGACACATCCCCCCCAATGAATGAAGCGGCACAAGTGATTCCGTCTGCCAACCTGATGCCCCCGCCCGACGGCGGGGCCGCGTCGCGCCTGGCCCCCGCGCAGCAGGATCGCGGCGGAGAAGGCTTTGCCGGCGTGTTGCGCGAGCAGCGTTCGGTGACGGAGAGCGCGGCCGGGACGCGATCCGGCGGCGGCGCCGCGGAGCGACGCAGCGGTCAAGCCCGGCCACCCTCCGGCAATGACTTGCCGGAAGCCGGGTCCTCGACCGCCACCGCCGCCGCTGACACCAGCGGTGCCGCTACCGCCGTGGCTGCCGAAGGCAGTGTCGAGAGCACCGCCGCGAAAGCTGCCGCGCCCGGCACCGGGACGGAGGTCGCCCCCCCGGTGGTGTCTCCGTCGGCGGATGTCGGCGGCGCGGGTCCGGGGGCCGAGCTGGAGCTGGCCAGTAGCGCCATGCTGGTGCAGCCGCTGTTCGCCGGCCAGGTCGCCGGCAGCGCGGCTCCGGAACGCGCCCGTACCCCGGCGTCGGCAACAGCGGCTGGCGACGGGGCTACCCGTGGCACCCCGTTCGGGCTCGCGGGGCGGGCCGCCACCGGCGTTTTCGCCGGGCTTGCCGAGCGGACCACCACCGGGGCGCCGGCAGCGGTCGACGCCGCCCGACGCGATACCCCGCCATCCCCCGTCGTTGCACAGGCCCGGTCCCAGGGCGCCGTGTCCAATGGCGAAGTCGTGTTGACGGCGCCGCGACCGCTGTCGGCGGAGGCGCGCCTGGCGCTGGCGCGTGCCGGGCTGTTTACCGCGGAGGGCGCCGCCAATCGTACCGCCGAGTCCCGGGGCGCATCCTTGTCCGGTGCCTCCGTGCGTCCCGCGCCCGTGTCGCCGCTGGTGGTGGCAGGGCAACCATCGGTAGCGCCGGCCACGCAGAATGTCCCCGCCGCGGGCCTGCTTCAGCCGGGGGTGACGGGGCCACTGTTCGGGCGTTCGGAGAGTGGTGATGGGTCTGCGCTGACCGGAAGCGGCACCGGCGCCGTCGGCGGCGAGTTCAGCTCCGTGCTGCAGGGCGGCCTGGCGACGGGCGCGATCCGCCCCGGCGCGGTGGCCGGAGGTACGCCGGTGCTGAACGTGGCCACCTATGCCGGGCAGGCCGGCTGGGCCAGTGAAGTCGGCCAGCGGGTGACCTGGATGGTCGGCAACCAGTTGCGCGAGGCGCAACTGCAATTGCATCCACGCAGCCTAGGCCCGGTGGAGGTACGTATCACGTTCGGTGCCGAGCAGCAACTCACGGTGAACTTCAGCGCCGCCAACCCGGTGGCCCGCGAGGCCCTGGAGGCGGCGCTGCCCCGCCTGCGCGAGATGTTTGACCAGCAGGGCCTGAACCTCGGACAGGCCGACGTGTCCCGCGAGTCCTTTGCCGGGCGCCAGCAACGCCGGGAGCAGGGCGATGCGCTGGCTGCCGGCCGGGTGCCGGGCAGCGAGCCGGTCGATGATGACGACGGACTCGCGGCAGGGCTTGCGGGGCCGGTGGTGAACGTCTCCGAGGGGCTACTGGACGCCTACGCCTGAGCACCGTGCGGGGCCGCAATGGCCTCGACCTCCAGCCGGTGAATCCCGGCCGGTTTCCCCGCCCGCCGCCTACCTTCGCGGCGCCGATATCCCTGCGGAATTTAGGATATGTTTCCATGCCTCGCGACTAAAGAACGGTCAGGCCCTTGCCGCTAATGGGGTAAATGCAGACAAGCATCGACACGGACCCACGGATTGCGCGATGAGCGAACAGACGACAGCAAGCAATGAATACCGCGTCTTGTGCGAGGAGGTCCTCGACATCTCCTCGGCGAGTGAACTGCGGGACCAGTTGTTGCAGGCCCTGGTCAGCGAGCGGCCGGTGGTGCTGGATGCCGAGCACGTGGAGCGGGTCGATACCGCTGCGTTGCAGGTGTTGAGCGCGTTCGTGCGTGATGCCGGCGCCCATGACCAGGCCGTGCGCTGGCATGCACCCTCGCAGAGCCTTCGGCGTTCGGCAGCCCTGTTGGGACTGGCGGGCGTGCTGGGCCTGGCCGAACAGCAGGCCGTGGACGGGTGACCCCGGCACGCGAACCGTGGTTACGGTTGTCTGGTTCCGAGATTCAGTTTTTCGAATAGCACCTTAAAGTCAGTCAGGAGTATCAAACATGGCAAGTATTCTCGCGGTAGACGACTCGGCATCCATGCGCCAGATGGTGGCGTTTACCCTCAAGGGGGCGGGTCACGAGGTCACGGAAGCGGCGGATGGACAGGCGGCGCTGGCGCTGGCCCAGTCGCAGAAATTCGACCTGGTGTTGTCCGATGTCAACATGCCTCGCATGGATGGCATCACCCTGGCGCGGGAGTTGCGCGCGCTGCCGGCGTTCAAATTCGTCCCGATCCTGATGCTGACCACCGAGGCCGGTCTGAACAAGAAACAGGAAGGCCGGGCCGCCGGTGCCACCGGCTGGATCGTCAAGCCATTCAACCCCGAGCAACTGCTGGCCACCATCAAGAAAGTCATGGGGTAGACGGCAATGCCCATCGACATGGAGCAATTCAAGGCCACCTTCATCGAGGAAAGCCTCGAAGGCCTGCAGACCATGGAGTCCGTGCTGCTGGAAATGCAGCCCGGTGATGCCGATGCCGATGCCGTCGATGACATCTTTCGCGCCGCCCATTCCATAAAGGGCGGCAGCGCCACCTTCGGATTCGAATCCATCGCCAGTTTCACCCACGTGGTGGAGACCCTGCTGGACCAGATCCGCAACGGAGAGCGCCAGGTCACCCAGCAATCCCTGGACCTGTTTCTGAACTCCGTGGACTGTATTCGCGACATGCTGGCCGCTGATAGCGAGGGCGTCGAGTTGGATCAGGATCATATCGATGCGGTGAAGGCGGAGCTGGATCGGCTGCTGGCCTCGGCCGACGAGGCCGGAGGGGATGCCGGGCAGGGGGATGCCGCGACCGTAATCGGCGATGCGCCGGCAGACAGTGGTAACACCACCCGTGGATGGAGCATCGAGTTTCGCCCCTTCCCGACCATGCTTGCCTCCGGCAACGACGTGGTGCGCATGTTTCGCGAGTTGGACGAGTTGGGCGACCTGAGCGCGGTGGCGGACATCGACAGCCTCCCGCCGCTGGAAGACATGGCGCCGGAGGAGGCCTGCCTGGGCTGGAAGGTGACCCTCGGCGGCGACGTGAGCCGCGAGCAGGTCGACGAGGTTTTCGAATGGGTGGAGGGCGACTGTGATCTGAGCATCGAGCCTCTGTCCGCGCCGGAAGCGGCCGCCCACGGCGGCACCGAGGCGCCGGTGCTCGACGCCGTTGCCGAGCCGGTGGAAAAGCGCTCCGGCGGTGACCGGCGCAGCATGGAAGACCGTCGCAAATCCGGCGACCGCCGCAAGGGCAGCAAGGGCAGTGCCGAGGCCGCCTCCATTCGTGTCGGCATCGACAAGGTCGATGCGCTGATCAACATGGTCGGCGAGCTGGTCATCACACAATCCATGTTAGGCCAGCTGGGCGAAGACTTCACGATGGAAAAGGTGGAACGCCTGAAGGACGGCCTGGCGGAGCTGGAACGCAATACCCGCGAGTTGCAGGAAAGCGTGATGCGGATCCGCATGCTGCCGATCAGCTTCGCATTCAATCGTTTCCCGCGCATGGTGCACGATCTCAGCGCCAGGCTGGGCAAACAGGTGGAACTGAAACTGTCCGGCGAACAGACCGAGCTGGACAAGACGGTGATGGAGAAGATCGGCGACCCGTTGGTGCACCTGGTGCGCAACTCCATTGACCATGGCATCGAGTCACCGCAACAACGCGAAGCGGCCGGCAAGCCGGCGGCCGGTGTGGTCCATCTCAATGCCTATCACCAGGGCGGCAACATCATCATCGAGATCAGCGACGATGGCGCCGGCCTCAATCGTGAGCGCATCTTCAACAAGGCCGTGGAGCGCGGCCTGGTCAATGCCGGTGAAGAACTGGCGGACGAGAAAATCTACGACCTGCTGTTCCAGCCGGGATTTTCCACTGCCGAGCAGGTCAGCGACATCTCCGGCCGTGGTGTCGGCATGGACGTGGTGAAGCGCAACATCACCGCGCTGGGTGGCACCATCGGGGTGCAGTCCGTGGAGGGCCAGGGCTCCACCTTTACCATCCGGCTGCCGTTGACCTTGGCGATACTCGACGGGCAACTGGTGCGCGTGGGCGACAACACCTACATCATTCCGCTGGTGTCCATCGTGGAATCGTTGGTGGTGGACAAGGACAACGTCAACATCATTGCCGGCAAGGCCGAACTCTACCAGCTGCGCTCCGAGTTTCTGCCCATCATCCGCCTCTACGAGGTATTCGGGGTCGAACCCGACAAGCGCACGCTGGACGACGGCCTGCTGGTGATGGTGGAAGGCGACGGCAAGAAGGGCGGGCTGCTGGTCGACGAGTTGCTGGGTCAGCAGCAGGTGGTGATCAAGAGCCTGGAGACCAACTTCCGCCGCGTCGAGGGCCTGTCCGGGGCCACCATTCTTGGCGATGGCACGGTCGCGCTAATCATCGATGTGGCCGGCGTGGTGCGGCTTTCCGGCGAGCCGGTGTCCGCGACGGAAGGCGACGCGGCCGCCTGACGGTCTGGGGCCGACGGTTATCCGCGGTGTGCCGGGTATAGAATTTAAGTTATGCAAGATACCTGTCCGCGGGCAACCCGCCGCAGGTGAAGGCAAGAGGAGCAATCGATGGACGCAGCACAGAATATTGCCCACGACATCCAGCACGAACTGGAGTCGGACGGGAATCAGTTTCTCACCTTCATTCTCGCGGGTGAGGAGTACGGCGTGGATATCCTGCGGGTTCAGGAAATCAAGGGCTGGGACACGGTGACGCCGATTCCGAATACGCCCGAATACATTCGCGGTGTGATCAACCTGCGCGGCACCATCGTCCCGATCATCGATCTGCGTCGTCGCTTCCGGCTGGAGACGGTGGAATACGGACCCATGACCGTGGTCATCGTGCTGCGGGTGGAAGACCCGGAAAGCGGCGACAGTCGCGTCATGGGGCTGGTGGTGGACGCGGTGTCCGATGTCTACAACGTGCCGGAAGATGCCATCAAGCCGGCGCCGGACTTCGGCAGCGTGGTGGATGTCGATTTCGTAAAGGGTCTCGCCGCGCTGGAGGAAACCATGGTCATCATGCTGGATATCGACAGGCTGCTGCATGCGGATGAAATGGCGGTGGCGCAGCAGGCCGTCCAGTAGTCGACGACCGGACACTCAATCAACGTACTCGACACTGACCAGGAAAACGTGACGATCGTGATCGCGGTAATCAACCAGAAAGGCGGTGTAGGCAAGACCACGACTGCCATCAACCTCGCCCATGCGCTGCAATTGTCCGGGCAGCGGGTGCTGGCGCTGGACCTGGATCCGCAGGGACACCTGGGGGTCGGGCTGGGGGTGTCGGAGATCAATGTGCCGGGCATGGACGAGGTGCTGCTCAATGGCGGTGCGCTCGCCGAATTCGCGGTGACTACCCGCAATGCCGATGACGATCTGCGCCTGGACGTGGTTCCCGCCGGCCCCGGCTTGGCCAACATGGAACATATCTCCGAGGGCGGCAAACAGCGGGGCCTGCGCCTGAAGAATGCGTTACGGCCGGTGCTTGGGCAATACGATTCAGTGGTTGTCGACTGCCCCCCGTCCGCCGGCCTGTTGGGGATGAACGCGCTGTTTGCAGCCAGTGATCTGATTATTCCCATTTCCAGTGATTTTCTGGCGCTGCAAAGCTTGTCCAGCTTCATGGGTACCCTGCAGTTCGTCGAAAAGACCAGCGGACGCAGCCTGCGCAAGCACATCGTGATGACCCGGTTTCACCGCCAGCGCCGGCTGGCGCGTGAAGTGCGCGACAGCCTGCAGCAACATTTTCCCGGGCAGCTTACCAGAACCACGATCCGCGAGAACGTGGCGCTGGCGGAGAGCCCCAGTTACGGGGAGAGCATTTTCGAGTACCAGGCCTCGAGTAACGGCGCGGACGACTATCGTCGGCTTGCCGAGGAACTGACCATGGAAAGATGGCATTGAATATGAAGAGTTTTGCAGAAGTTACGAAAACACCGCGGCCGGTTTCACGCCTGCATCATGGCGAGTGTCCGTTGCGCGGTGTCGCGCGCAGCGTGCCGGTGCGGCGTGTGAGAAAGAGTCTGCTCGCCGTTTACATGACCGTAATGATGGACGTGTTTTCGCACTCGAGCTGGAACGGCTGGTGAGCCGGCCGTTGGTATTTTACGGAGACGAATAGTATGGCCCCGCGAAAGAAATCGAAAATGGGTGCAGACCCGCTGGCATGGATGAAAGACGACGGTGAGCCGCCGGTGAAGGTGGTGACCACCAAGCCGGTGGAGAGGCGTCGCAAGCCGCGTTCGCGGAAGTCCAGCCTGGGCTTGAACGTGGAGCTGCTGGAGCAGAGCTTCGCGGCGCTGGCGCCGCAGGGCGAGGCACTGGTGCGGCGGTTCTACGAGGAACTGTTCGCGCGTTATCCGGCCGTGAAGCCCATGTTTGCCAATACCAGCGTCGCCGAGCAGGAAAAGAAACTGCTGGCTGCGTTACAACTGGTGATCAACAGCCTGCGCAAGCCGGCGGCCTTGAACAAGGCACTGGCGAGCCTGGGTGCCAAGCATCATGAGTACGGCGCCAGGCCGGAACATTACACTGCGGTGGCCGAGGTCCTACTGGATGTTATGTCCGAGTTTGCCGGCGAATCGTGGACGGACGAGGTTCACAAGGCGTGGAGCGAGGCATTGAATACTGTCGCAACCAGCATGCTGGCTGCAGAACGAACGGGTAGTACTGGAAAAGAGGACAAGACAATGGCAGCGAGTAAAAAGGTAGTGGAGTCACGACTGGGTGGCGCCGGTGTCATGGGCGACCTGGAGGCCATGAAGGACATACTCGAATATGCACCGATCAACATTATGATCGCCGATGCCGACGAGAACATCGTG
>Ga0256830_1001898_pt1 | contig 14321 bp, 7 predicted proteins | sample 128326metaG_FD_190537 | JGI IMG/M metagenome (GOLD analysis project Ga0256830, IMG submission 190537) | Hydrothermal vent microbial communities from Lau Basin, Pacific Ocean - 128-326 | ecosystem: Environmental > Aquatic > Marine > Hydrothermal vents | place: Pacific Ocean: Lau Basin | collected... | reverse complement strand
CAGCCCCCGGGTTGGGCCACCACCCGCAGCCCGTGGTCGGCCTTTCCCTCGTGGGCCAGGGCTTCCTTGATCTTCTCGACGGCCTTGGACGTAATCGTCAACATTGATACGTGCTCTCCTCTCCTTTGAGGGCTTACGACCTCTTGCCCTTCGTCTCTCGACGGCGATCGCTGAGTAACGAGTAACCTACCAGGGCCAAGCCGAGCAGGAGAACGCCGAGCAAGAGAACGACTCCCGGCCAGATGTTCACGGTCCCTCAGCTCCTTCGCCTTAAGAGTATCAAACCGCTGCTATAAAAAGCAAACCAAACGTTGAGTCCGATCAAAGTCCAGATCCAGTCGAATTTGCTCGTGAGAAACTGGCCCAGGAGCAAGGCTCCCACGGTTAGATTAGCGATCTCGCACAAGCCGGTGGCTAGGTACTCCCGCTGGCGTTCGTTCATGACCGGAGAAACTCACCGCCGGAAGAACTCCTCGTGCTCGGGGGGTACGGCGCGGATGTGCTTTGCCCACCCCGGGTGGCGCTCGCGAAAGCGCTCGTACATCTCGTAGGCGATCTCGCGGACGGAGAAGTGGTTCTCGGGCCGGGTGCGCAGCTCCACGATGTACTGCAGCTCCTCGACGTCCATCTTGAAGAGCGAGCGCCTGCGGTACGCGAACGGCAGCGCGTACTGCCCCACCCCGACCCCGGGGTGCGCCCGGTCCAGCCGCCTGCTCAGCTCCCCCGCGGCCTCCAGGAGGTCGCGATAGCGCCCGGAGAGCCCGGCCTCCTCCAGGGGGGTGGGGACGTCGTACCCGAAAGAAGCGTCGAAGGGCTTGTGGACCTGCACCGTGCGCCGATGGCGGTGGAAGTCCCGCCACGCCCCGCAGTCCACACAGACATCCAGGACGAGTCCGTAGCCGACCCGCAGCTCCCGCGGGAGGGGGTCGTGCTTCCCCCTGCCGGCGTACACCGCGTCGAGGATCTCCCGCCTCTCCCCCCTTGAGAGCCCCTCGACGAGTTCCGTAATTTGAGCGTAGGAGTGGGGCAGCGCCCGGTAGAGCAGCGTGCAGACGGCCTCCGTTACGGGGTCTTGAGGGGGAGCGAGCCACACCCCCCGCCGCCCGTCGGGCTCCGGAAGTCTTCCGCCGTACTCTCGTCCCAGCTCGGCAAGCCGTCTTTGTAGTGTAAGGATATAGGGGCTGGGCTCGGCGTACCGGACGAGCGTCGGGGCTGCGGGATTTCCCCAGCCCAGAGCCCTCTCAACCTGGGCAAGGAGTTCGCCAGCGCGGGATTCCTCAGCCCCTGAGCAAAGGGACTTGAGTTCCTCGAAGAGGGGACGCAGTCGCTCCGCCGTCGGGTTGTAAGCCGGACGCTCCGTGACGGCCGCCTTCAGCTCTCGGGCCACCTCTCGGATCTCTTGGAGGGGGTGGGAGAGGAGCCGCACCAGCACCCGCTCCAGCGTGCGGGCGCTCAGGATCTGCCCCAGGCCCGTGCGGATCCCCATCGGGAGGAGGTAGCGCACGACGTCGAAGGCCCGCGCGCGCAGGGTGCGCTCGTACTTCTCGTCGCTCATCTCGGGCGGGCGCTCGGGGGCGTGCTTCTCCATGAGAAATTGGGTGACGCGCCCGTGGGCCTCGGTGTAGAACGCGATGAGTCGCTCGCAGAGATCGAGGTAGCGCCCCTCCCACTCCGTGCCCTCGATCTCGGGGGGCACCACCACGCCCCGCCTGCGGAAGTCCTGGTAGCGGGTGGAGCTGGCCTGGCCGTCCACCAGGGGCTCGTCCCACAGCTCCTCGGCGGCGACCATGGAGATGCCCTCCAGCACGACCGTGAGGTGGGCCAAGTCGGCGATGGAGGCGTGGCCGTACTCAAAATAAAAAGTTTTGTAGAAGCGCTCCGCGCCCTCTTGGGTGAGGTCTCGGGCCCATTGCTGATAGGGCCGGGCGGAGCGGCTGAACTTGGCGATGCTGTAGCCCCCCGGCTCGGGGGGCATCCCCACCACCGCGAAGATCCGCCGCTCCCGCTCCGAGGACCCGGAATGGGAACCCGCAGCCGGGGTCGCCATATGAGAACCCTCCCTTCGCCCCTTGCGGGAAGCTCGAAGTGCTGTAGCATACCGCGCGAGAGGGCTTCCGCCAAGGACGGGGTTCCCTTGGCCCTTTCCCCCTCCCGGGGTCTTGACAGATCGGAAAGAATGTGCTAGGATTAGCCCCGACCCGAGGAGGCGTACCGAAACCGCAACTGCAACTGCAATCAATCAAGGGGGAACCCTGTAGGGAGGGAAGGGAGCTTCGGTGTGGATGGGCGTTGGGCCCGCGATCCCCCTCCTCCCGAAAGAACCCCCAAAGCCGTGACCGGAATCACAGACGGACGTATGCCGGCACCGTATACTGCGGAACGGACACGGGCAAACGGGGCAAATGTCCCTTGACAGCCGGAAAGCGATGTGCTAGGATGCGAGGCGGTAGGTCAGGCAGGGTGCGGAGCACGGTGAGAATGGGAGGAGCAGGAGCAAGAGTGCTGTCTTTATCGACGTTTATCTCCCCTTATGATGTGCTTCCCTCCTCTCATCTCTCCCCCTGCTCCGAGACCTTGGAGACCTACACGCAGTCGAGATCCGACGCATAGCGCATCCGGCCCCGCGGGGATCCCCCCAAGCCCGGGGCCGAATGGATAAGCAAAGCACGGCACGGGAACGACAGGACGGATACGGAGACGAAGAAGAAAGCGAAGGGAAAGTGGCGCAAGACGGGAGCGGATTTCGTCCGTAGGGCACAAGCAACGGCTTTTCCCGATCGGTCCGGGGGTAGGTCGCCGGTGCGCCGACCCAACCCCGGAGGGTGCGCTGGCAGCACGGAAATGGAGAAGGCCAAAGGATGCCTTATGACGCTTGACGTTCCTTTAAGGAGGCCGAGAGGTATCCCGATGCGCGGATCAAGGAGGTGGTCGACACTGCAACAGCAGAAGGGGGCAACCGTAACCGTAGCGGTCCTCTCGTCTGCTTGCTTTTATCGGCAGATCCCACAGAACGAGAAATCCATCCACAGGCTTACAGAGAAGGAGGTATGTCAGTGAAGAACAAGAGCCATGTCGTGACGCTGATGGCCGTGATAGCGTTTGCCCTAGCTATCACGACTGCCATCGCACCTGCGGCCCTGGCGGGACGCAGTCAGGTCTACTTCTCCGACGTCAACGGCAACCCGAAGACGGAGTGGAGAATGGGCGAGGTCCTCTACATCACGGTGATCTCGCACGACGAGAACCGAGACAGCGACGAGGTGGAGCTGATCGACGCGCGCAGCGTCTGTCAGACCCAAACCGGCGTCTCGGTTCCCTGTCTCGAGATCTGGGACCCCAACTCCAAGGACTCCGAGACGAACCTGCGGAGCCTGGTGCTGGTTGAGACCGGGGCGAACACGGGGATCTTCCGGACGCAGACGGGGATCGCCATCCTCCCCGTGGAGGACGACCCGGGCTACCAGGAGAACGGCTCCCTGGAGGTCATCTCCGGGGACACGATCGTGGTCCGCTACCAGTCCCCCTCGGACGACACGGACGTCAGCCTGGACCTGGCCAAGATCACCTCGACCCGCGGCATTATTCGCATTACCAACCAGGCCGGGCAGGACGTCCCCCTCTGGCAGGTGGGCGAGCAGGTCTTCGTCACCGTGGAGGACCCGGACGCGGACCTCGACCCGCTCAAGCCCGACGTGATCAAGGGCGTGACGCTGTGGAACCCGCGCTGCGTCTGGGACGTGGTCGAGCGCCAGGGGCAGCCGCGGAGCGACCAGGCGGAGCCGAAGCCCTGTGACGCTTCGATCGCTCCGTTCGCCTTTGACTCCGCGTTGAAGGAGGCTTTCGGGAGCCAGTACTTCGCTGACTCCCTGACCCTGTACGAGACGGGCCCGAGCACGGGCGTCTTCCGCAACGTCAACGGGATCACCCTGCGGGACAACCTGGGGCCGGGCCGCGAGTTCGCCGACGTGCGCACGGCACTCTCCCTGTTCGTGAACCACAAGGACACCATCGTCGCCTTCTACCGGGCCCCGACGATCGTCGGCGTGCCCGCAGCTCCTTCGATTCAGCCGCCGTTCGTCGAGACCCAGACGGACGCCTGCGCCTTCTCCTTGGGACTTAACTGTGAGCAGGTGCGCCCCAAGCAGGTCACTCCCGGCGCGGAGTTCGACGTGACCGTCAACATCACGACGCAGCAGGACACGGCCGCCGTCACCTACCAGGGCATCCTCCCCAGCGGCTTCAGCTTCGTCGGCGTCAAGGACAACCCCGACGGGGCGATCGTGGGCGAGGCGGCCGGGACGATCCGCGCCTTCTGGGACGGCGGCATCCAGGGCGGCGACACCCTCTCCCTGACGTTTACGCTGCGCGCCGGGGCGGTCCCGGGCGACTACACCCTGAAGGGGATCGTCACCGCCACGGAGCCGAAGGCGGCCGGTGTCGCGCTTTCCGCCATCCCCGTGGTTGCCACCACGTCGCAAAGCTTGAAGGCCCAGGCCGTGGCGGAGAACGCCGCCCTTAAGGTGGAGCTTACGGCTTCGCCCACCCAGGTGGCCGCCGGCGGGAGCTTCACCGTGACGCTTACGGTGACGCCCAAGACGGCCATCGGGACGGGCGCGGCCCGCGTCAACTTCGACGGCCTCCAGGCCACGGATAAGGGGTCGTTCTTCACCGTATCGGGGAACGAGCTGGTGGCCCTGCTTCTTAGCCCCGCGGCCAACCAGCCGCAGACCTTCACGGCCACCCTCCGGTGCACCGTCTCCGGGACCATCACCCTAAACGCCAAGGCGAGCGCCCAGAACGCCCCGGAGATCACCGTCACCGAGACGGTCGCCTGCGGCGAGGGCCAAGCTCCCCAGCCGCAGCCGGGCGCGGGCGGCTACTACCGCGGTTTGGCGGGCTTTAACGACCCGCAGGACTTCGCGCTCGCCCAGGCCAAGGTCGGCCACGCCAACCCGGCCACCATCAAGTTCGTCGACGTCAACGGCAACGAGCTCAGCGAGTTCGCCATCGGCACCGAGTTCTTCATCGAGGTGGCCGACAACGACCAGAACGTCGACTCCGACCACGTCGAGACCATCTGCGTCCAGATCTTCAACGTCAACGGCGGCCGCGAGGGCGACACCCCCGGCGTCTTCCGCGCCCTGCAGGACCAGCTCAAGGACGACCCGCGCGCCTGCTTGGAGGACCACGTGCGGGACCTCTACATGTGGAAGACGGGTGTGAAGCTCGTCGAGACCGGTACGAACACGGGCATCTTTAGGAACCCGAACGCGCTCAAGATCGTCGGGATCTGCGCGCTGCCCGAGGCGGAGAACTACCCGTTCGACACCGACCCGAAGGCCACCGCGCAGATCCAGATCCACAAGAACCGCTGGTGGGCGGAGCCCACGGTGAAGACGGGCACCGTCCTCAAGGACTGCTACCCCGGCACCCCGATGGTGGACGAGGCGCGCCAGGAGTTCGGCGACCCCTGGAACCCCAAGGAGTTCAAGCCGGACGTGCCGGGCGTGATCGCCGCCTTCGCGGGTGATGTGGTCTACGCCGTCTTCCAGGACCAGCTGGTGGACCCCTACGACGTCATCTACGCCACCGCCCGCGTGCAGGACTTCCAGACCTTCGACGGGCAGCAGCTGAGCATCCAGTTCGTCGACGAGAACGGCACCCCCATCGAGCCGATGGGCGGCGTCAAGGTCGGCCAGGACGTCTTCATCCAGCTGCGCGACGACAACCGGAACGTCAGCGCGGCCGTCGTCGACAAGGTGGAGATCCTGGTGCTCGACCGGGCCACCGGCGACTGGGAGAACGTGCTGCTCGAGGAGACGGGGCCGAACACGGGCGTGTTCGTCAACGCCGCCGGGCTCTCGCTGCAGCCCGCCACCTCCCCGGACGCGGTGCGCGTCAACAACAACCGGCTCGAGGTGTTCGACCGCGACACGATCGAGGCCCACTACCAGGACAACTACAACCCCAAGGACTACTCCGTCGCCTGGATCCGCCTCGTGCCGCAGCCGGAGCCGGGCCCCGGGGAGCAGCCGGGCGTCCAGCCGACGGAGGCCTACTTCTCCGACGCGCAGGGCAACCCGGTCACCGAGATCGCCCCGGGTGACACCCTCTACGTGGCGGTCAAGGACTACAGCCAGTCCGGGACGCTTAGGGACGCCATCACCGTGAAGAACACCCGCACCGGGCAGTCGGTCACGGTGAGCGCCTCCCAGGTGGCGGAGAACCTCTTCGTGAGCGACCCGATCACCACCGGCGCGCCGGGCAGCGGCGCGATGCTCGAGGTGGAGGAGGGCGACACCCTCGAGGCCACCTACACCGACCCGGCCGACCCGACCGACACGGTCACCCGGTCGATCACGGTGGTCGTCAAGGTCTTCAGCTGCACCGGCGCCAAGAACTTCCCGAACCCGTTCTCGATCACCACGACGTTCGCGGCCGAGGGTTCGGCGATCGCCGAGATCCGCGTGGACGTCTACGACCTCTCGGGCCGGCTCATCGCCCAGCTCCAGGCCTCCGGCTCCCAGGTGAGCTGGGACGGGCGGACCCTGGACGGGACCAGCCTCGGCAGCGGGGTCTACCTCTACCAGGTGACCTGCAGCGGCCGGGCGGGCGAGACGGCCACGATGGACGTCCAGAAGCTGGTCATCCTCCGATAACGAGCGACGAAGGGACTCCGCGGCGGGGGCCCCTCAAAGCAAAGGGCCCCCGCCGGGAGGACCGATGGGATTGCCTCAAATGGCGCGAAGCATTAGGAAGCAGAATCGAAGGAGGTCTAGAATCGAGATGAAACGCCTGAGTGTACTCAGTCTGGCGCTGCTCCTGGCGCTGGGGGCCTTCACGGCCACGGCCCAGGCCCAGGAGGGCGTCGGGGCCGGAGCGGGGTTCAAGTGGGGCGTCGACGCCCGGGCGCTGGCGATGGGAGGAGCCTTCGTCGCCGTGGCCGACGGCTACAGCGCGCCGTACTGGAACCCGGCCGGCTTGGGGTTGGCTACCGGCACCCGCATCGGCGGGATGAACACGAACAAGTTCGGCCTGGACATCAACTTCAACTACGTGGGCCTGGCCATGGAGCTGGCCGGCTTCCGCGTCGGCGCGGCCTTCCTCGGCCAGATGATCAGCGGCATCGAGCAGTTCGGTCCCGACGGCCAGCCCATCGGCACCGTGGACAGCAACGACCTGGTCTTTCTGGGCTCGTTCGCCATGCCGATGGACATGGGCGGGATGAGCTTCATGATCGGCGCCTCCGGGAAGTACTACACCCACTCCCTGGCCGGGGAGCAGGGGACCGGCTTCGGCGGCGACGTCGGGTTCCTGATGGCCATGGGCGGGATCATGTTTGGCGCCACCGTCATGGACGTGGGCGGCACGAAGATCACCTGGACCACGGGGGCCGTGGACAAGGTGGACATGGCCATCCGGGTGGGCGCGGCCTTCCAGATGGCCGAGCCGCTGCCGCTGACGTTCTCGGGGCAGTACAACCTCGACGACGGCTCGCTCCACGTGGGCGCCGAGCTGGCCCTAACGGAGCAGATCGCGCTCCGGGCCGGCGGACAGCTCCCCCAGGGCGGCGACTTCCTCTTTACCGCCGGGGCGGGGCTGAGCCTGGGCAGCTTCAGCGTCGACGCCGCCTTCGTCCAGAACCCCACGTTGGGTAACAGCCTGGTCGTGTCCGGTGAGTTCGTGTTCTAATGCGCACACGCGAGACGGAACGCAGCAGCAGGAGGCGATTCAGCGCCATGATCTGGGGCAGCGATGCGAGCGGCCAGAACCAGAGGAACGCAACCGCAACTGTGAGCAGGAATCATTCGCAAAGGAGGTACGCATTGAAGAGAGGAAACGTCTTTAAGTTCGTCGGATTGGCGGTCACGCTGATCTTGGCGACGGTCCTTAACATCGGGACGTCTCAGGCACAGCCGATCTTCCCATACGCCTCGGGATGTAAGGAGTCGGCGGTGCTGACCACGGAGCGGTTCTTCAACATCCTGCCCTCGGGGGCGTTCACCATCGACCGGACGGTCATCCCCGGGGAGGACACCAGCGTCGTGCTCGGCTCGTGGGTGATCATCGACGGTTGGGTCGCCGACCCCACCGCCGGGTCGCTGAGCACCCCGAACTGCCCCTTCCCCGGGGCCTCCGACGGCAACCCGACCTACGTGACCAAGCTGGTCATCAAGCCGGTTTCCGGGAGCTGGGAGAACGTCGGGGTCAAGCAGCTGACCCTCTGGGTGGACAACGACTTCGACGGCTTCATCACCCCGGGCAAGGACACCCAGCTCAACACCTTCCTCGACCCGAGCTGTCTCGACAGCGCGGAGGGCTGCGTGGTCACCTTCGGGAATCAGCCGCTGGTCCGCGGGGCCTTCGCCGTCAGCGCCGGCTTGGATGACAACGGCCTGCCCGCGGCGGGCATTCACGCCGGCTGCGCCCCGCACGCCGGCGCGGGCGGCCCCAGCTGCGGCGGGATCGTCCTGGTCGCCGACCTGGAGGACCCCCAGCCCAGCGCCACCCTGCAGGTGCGCCTGGAGGCCTTCGCCAGCGACTTGGTGAACCAGCCGGTCGGCTTCCAGTTCAGCTCCGACTTCGCGCCCCAGTACAAGAAGAGCACCAGCAGCATCCGCGTCGTGGTCCAGGGCGTTCAGAACGCGCCGGGCGTCCTCTCCCCCGGGGTGAACAACGGCTCCGGGAACCCCGAGACGGGCGTCCTGGGGATCGACGTCTTCGGGATCCGCACCCGCGACGACCGGGGCGGGCTGGCCGGCACCCTGGAGCGGGATGCCCGCCCGGGTGACCGGGAGTACTTCGTCGGAATCGTCGCCCTCTGCGAGGGCGGAGACCTGGTGACGCCGCAGGTGACCCTGCTGCCGCCGGTGGCCGGCTCCACGCCCACCATCGCCGGCGGTCTGGGGGCCATCCCCTGCGTGCCCACGACCGGCATTCCGGACCCCAACCCGACCAACATCGTGCGCATCCGCGTGGGGGTGAGCGGCCCCGGTGCCCAGTACGTCCAGGCCGTCCACGCCTACGCCGACGACGGCGCGGTCGACCTCAACGGCGTGATCACCGGGTGGTTCGCCCCCGTCGGGGGCGGGTTCGCCGCCCAGCTCTTCGAGCCGGGTGAGCTGATCGGGAACGCCATCCCCGTAAACGGCGTCGCCGTCTTCGGTTCCCTGGAGCAGACCCTGGTCACCAGCGGCGGGATGCCGCTCGTGGTCGCTCCGGGCCCGGGCTTCGGTCCGGCGCTGCTCTACTTCACCGTCGACATCGATGACCGCGCCGCCGCCTCCGAGGTCGTCCTCCAGGTGGCCGTCGACGTCGCCGACGTCCCCGGCGGTGACCCGGTCTCCGGGTTCCCCAGCAGCCGACTGCTGCGCACCGCGCCGCAGGAGTTCCGCTTCCAGATCACCGGACCCGCGGCCCCGGCGACGGGCATCGCCGCCTACGACACCAACGGCAACGGGAAGATCGACGACCCCGAGTTCTTCGCCGCCATCCAGGACTGGGTCGACGGCCTAATCGACGACACCCTCTTCTTCCAGATCGTGGACGCCTGGGTCAACCAGACCCAGATCGCCGGCCTGAGCGGCCAGGGAGCGGGCGCCACCGTCACCCTCAGCCAGACGACCCAGGGGCTCGTCTTGAGCGCCGGCGGGCCGAACGTGGCCGCCATCGGGCTGCGGGTCTTTGACCTCAACGGCCGGGCCGTCTACACGGCCGAGACGGAGGGCACGACCCTAAGCTGGAACTACCTCGGCTCCGAGGGCGCGCCCGTGGCCAACGGCGTCTACCTCTACGTGGTCGAGATCAAGGACGCGAGCGGCAACGTGCTCACCAGCGAGGTCAAGAAGCTGGTGGTGGTGCGCTAAGAGCGCAAACTGAAGCAGGGAGGGATAAAAGCCGGGGGTCTCGTGGCATTCTCGATGCTTCGAGATCCCCGGCCTCCCTGCCCTAGCTGCTCTAAGTGCACGACGTAAGAGGAGAGAGACCTAATGCCAATCAAGCCCCTCAATCTGAAGAGAGGGGCGCGAACGAATGGAATAGGAGCAAAGGAGGTAAGGCTTGAAACTCCAAAGACTCCAACTGGAAGTGAGCAATGACCTGGAGAAGGAGGTCAGAGCGGAGATGAACAGAAGACTGTTGAGGTTTGCAATGGTAATGGTGCTGGCTGTGGGACTCGCTCTCGGTAGTGCTTCCCTTACTGCCTGGGCCAGGACCATCGTCGTGACAAACGCAGCACAACTTGCTGATTGCGTGGGTGATCCGGAGGGTCCAGGTGCTAATCCTACAGCTAATCCTGGCGATACTTGCTTGCTTGCACCTGGGACCTATGACTTAGTAACAGGTACCGACCTGGATACCCTTGAAATTACAGTTCCCAACATCACCATCGCCTCTCAAGGTGGTGCCAGCGTTACCATTATCACTCAGGGTGTTGATGGCAATTTGGGGGATGCCGATGAGCCCTGTATCAGCATCGCGGCTGTTGGTGTCACGATCAAGGGTGTCACCATCTCCGGATGTGGACAGGTCGGCACAGATGAGGGAGATGCCATCCAGCTAGCTGCGGCCGGAAACGAGAATATCACCATTGGCGGTCAAGAGGTAATCATCGACGACTCCATAGGGCAGGTCGAAGATGGTATTGCCTTTGTCGGCGACGTGGACTACAGCAATATCGTCATCCAGAACACGACTATACGCGGTCTCGCGGATACTACTGCTGCGGACACCTCCAACGGAATTGCTACCGATGCTGCCACAACTCCCAATACCATCGAGAATCTCCAGTTGTCAGGCGTTCAAGTCATTGGAGTAGAAGGCGATGGGGTCAGCCTCGCAAACGATAACGACATAGTAGGGTTGATCGTCCAGGCTGCCTCGCCTTGCCGGTTCAACGGTAACGGCGATGATGGCTTCTTCATTAACAACGGTGGTGACCTCCAGAGCTTTACCCTCAACGGCTGTGAAGCCAATAACAACGGCGATGATGGCTTCGACCTCGACACCGACGGCGATATGGAAAACTGGAACATCACCAACAACACTGCCAACGGCAACGGCGATGACGGTTTCGTCGTCTTCGACGGCGGCGATCTTGTCAACACGACTTGGACGGGGAACACGGCCAACAACAACGGTGACGACGGCTTCGATATCTTCCCCGATGACAACCTTGAAGACCTCGAATTCAACAACAACACGGCTCAGAACAACGGTGGGGACGGAGCCTTTTTTGAAGGAGACACCTTGGATGGGTTCTCCAACGACGGCAACGTCCTTACCAACAATGCTTTTGATAATCTAGACATCAACAGCGGTACCGGTGACTTGTCCAATGTCACAATAAGGAACGATCAGCTTAATAGCGCTGGTGACAACTGCATCGAGATCGCGTTTGACGGGGGAACCCTTGAGAACGTCCAAATCCTCGGCAACGACCTTCGTAACTGTGGTACTGACGGCATTAACATCGACGGCGATACGGGCGACGAGGTGGACGGCTTAGTCATCGACGACAACATCATCACCGGCAACGGGGATGATGGGATCGAGGTCCTCATCGATACAGCCGACGTATCTAACGTCACAATTGGCAACGGCAACGTCATCTCGAACAACGGGAGCGACGGCATCGACTTTAACATAGACACCTCCGGCGACTTCAGCAACATCGACGTGCTCGGGAACGAGATCAACAGCAATGGAGGCTTTGGAGCCCGCTTCCGCACCGATGCCGGTGACATCAGCGAGTTCAACTTCAACGACAACGTGGCCAACAACAACGGCAACCACGGCTTTCGGCTGTTCACCGGCGATGGTCGCATCTCCATGGTCAACGTCGCCCGCAACCAGACCAACAACAACGGCGGCGACGGCGATGGAGTCAGCATCGAGGCCGATACTGCAGGCAGCGACATCAGCGATGTCACCATCGAGGACAACGACCCCAGCGGCAACGACCGTCACGGAGTGATGGTTGACGCCGCAGGCTCCTTGAACAACATCGTAGTCCGCAACAACGTGAACAACGACAACGATGCCGACAACGACGGCGACGGCTCAGGGGTCTTCCTCCAGGCCGGTGAGGACATCAACGGTGCTACTATCGAGGGGAACACGGTCAACGGCAACAACAGGGGCATCGACCTGCAGGCGGTTGAGAACGGAACCAACATCACCATTGACAACAACACCGCCAACGACAACGCTGCCGAGGGTGTCTTTGTCTCCATCCAAGATACCCTTTCGGGGCTGACCATTACTAACAACAACCTGAACGGCAACAAGGTGGGCATCCACACCAACGTGCCCCTTGGTGGGACTAGCACCAATGTCCAAATTACCAAGAACACGATAGAAGGGAACGGGGTGTTGGGTGCTCAGGATGTCGGGGCCGTTATCAACACGGAGAATACCCTGTTCCAGTGCAACTTGGTTACGCGCAACGACATCGGAGTCGATGTCAATCGCGTACTGGGTGTTCAGGTGAACAACAATGATCTCATCCTCAACGATCAGTTCGGTCTAGCAGTTGCGACCCTAGGGGTTGGTCAGGTGGTTAACGCTGAGGAGAACTTCTGGGGCACGACAGACGGGCCGCGTGGCACTGGCCTGTTGGGAACAGGCGACCGCATTGACGATCCGAACAAGGCAGACTTCCAGCCGTTTAAGACCGACAGCGCCCTGGACGAGCCGCCGTGTCAGGCAGCGCCTCCGACCCCTGCACAGGCCGACCTGAGTGTGAGCGTGACCCCGGCGGCTCCGACGGTGAACGCCGGGGACCCGGCCAGCGCGACCGTGACGGTGGCTAACAACGGGCCGGACGCGGCCAACAACGTCCAGCTCACCATCGACGTCACGGGCGGCGCCACGGGCGTGAGCACCACGACGCCGGGCTGCACCGCCTCCGGGACCAGCGTCACCTGCACGATCCCGTCGCTGGGAGCGGGGGCCAACTTCACGGCCACGGTCAACTTCACCGCGCCGGGCGCGGCCGGGACGGTGACTGTCGACGCGAACGTAACCAGCGCCACGACCGACCCGAACAGCGCCAACAACAGCGCTTCGACCAACATCACGGTCCAGCGGCCCACGGTCGGCGCGGACGTGACGACGTTGATCAACCGCAAGATCGCCACGGGGCGCCTCTGCATGGCCATCGCGGTGCTGCGGAACGCTCCGGGCGGCGCCACCGGTGACGTCACGATCCAGAACGTGGACCTGACCGGCTCCGGCTGGACGGGGAGCGCTCAGGTCGTGCGTGGACCGGGCCAGCTGCTCCGCGACGGCGGCGTGGCCGTGGTGATCGTGCGCGACTCTGCCTGCACCACGACCAACCAGGCCGACCTGGCGTTTGAGCTGGAGTTCAGCGACGGCACCGTGATGGCGGCCGACCTGGCGCAGGCTCCCGCGGTCGAAGTGAAGCCGCTCTCCGTGGAGCTGCGCGGCGGGCTGCTGAGCGTGCGGGCGCAGGGTGCCCAGAGCGTCAAGGCCGAGGTCTTCGCCCTCAACGGGCAGAAGCTGTTCGAGGCGAAGGGCTTCGGCGGGCGCCTGACGGCCATGGCGCTCAGCAACGGGCGGCCGCTGGCCAACGGCGTCTACCTGGTGACGGTGACCGTGGAGAAGGCCGACGGCACGATCACCCGCGAGGTCCGCAAGCTCGTGGTGGTGCGCTAAGGCCGGACGTCGGCGTAAACCAAACCAAGGACGGAATCAGGAAGCCCCCCGACGTGACGTCGGGGGGCTTTGCTTTTTGCAATAACTCTGCGACTCGCTATACTGAAAGCGTGAGAGCCGAACGCTTGAGGAAGACCCTGGGTGAGAAGCTCTTTGACCTGGCTAACCTCTCAGCAGCCGTGCTCATCTTCGGCAAATTTCTCGACCCCGCCGGAGTGCCGGATTGGGTGTTGTGGGTCGGGGGGTTCACCTTTGTGGCGCTCTACCTGACAGGGAGCCTCTTAGTCTATTTCGGAGGGGATTGAGTACGATGACTTCAGCAATTTGGTTTCTGGTGGCGATCGCAGCGGCGGCGATAGCGATTGGATTGCTCACGTTCGTACTCGGGCGTAAGCCTGAAAGCCCGTCAAGGTCTTCGAGGCCGAAGGCTTAGCAGGAGCTAGGGCCGGGGTCGGAAGCGGGGTAAACACCTAAGAGGAGGACGGGAAGCCCCCCGGCGTAACGTCGGGGGGCTTTGCTTTTTACTGTTGCCTTTGGCCGTCGCCGGGCTTAGACTGGAAAGCCGGGATCGAAGGTGGTCGGAGTTTGAGATGGCGTGGACGGATCGGATCGCGGAGGCGGTACGAAAGGCGCTGCTGCCGCAG
>Ga0256830_1001897_pt1 | contig 14325 bp, 8 predicted proteins | sample 128326metaG_FD_190537 | JGI IMG/M metagenome (GOLD analysis project Ga0256830, IMG submission 190537) | Hydrothermal vent microbial communities from Lau Basin, Pacific Ocean - 128-326 | ecosystem: Environmental > Aquatic > Marine > Hydrothermal vents | place: Pacific Ocean: Lau Basin | collected... | reverse complement strand
GCGTCTCAGGGATAGCGGAGGGGGACCGCTTAACGAGGTGGTGCCGGAGGCCGGACTTGAACCGGCACGGAGCCGAGCTCCGAGGGATTTTAAGTCCCTTGCGTCTACCAATTCCGCCACTCCGGCGCGGAGAGCATCCAAAACATGCCGTCATCCATCAAACACGCCGAGCCGTCAGGGACTAGGAATGAAAGGAAGAGAACCATCACAGAGCGTTCCCTCCGGGAACGGCGTCATTCAAAGTCCCTTGCGTCTACCAATTCCGCCACTCCGGCGTGAAGAGCATCCAAAACATGCCGTCATCCATCAAACACGCCAAGCCGTCAGGGACTTAGGAATGAAAGGAAGAGAACCATCACAAAGCGTTCCCTCCGGGAACGGCGTCATTCAAAGTCCCTTGCGTCTACCAATTCCGCCACTCCGGCGCGGAGAGCATCCAAAACATGCCGTCGTCCATCAAACACGCCGAGCCATCAGGGACTTAGGAATGAAAGGAAGAGAACCATCACAAAGCGTTCCCTCCGGGAACGGCGTCATTCAAAGTCCCTTGCGTCTACCAATTCCGCCACTCCGGCGTGAAGAGCATCCAAAACATGCCGTCGTCCATCAAACACGCCGAGCCGTCAGGGACTAGGAATGAAAGGAAGAGAACCATCACAGAGCGTTCCCTCCGGGAACGGCGTCATTCAAAGTCCCTTGCGTCTACCAATTCCGCCACTCCGGCGCGGAGAGCATCCAAGACTCAAAATTCAAGAGTCGGGGAGTCGACCCTTGGATTCCCGCTGCCGGTCTCTGCGCTTCCGGGCAGGAGGATTTTCTTGAAAAACATAAGGTTACACAGTTTCATATACTATCATAAAGCTTTCCGGCGAGTAAATGCATGATGCTTCCAGGAGTTCCCCCAATAAATAGCCCTCAAGCAGCGTAACACCTTGAAAAGAAAACAGAAACCGATTTCACAAAGTGGTCAGTGTTGGTTTTTGAAAAAACGGGGGAACTTTTTGCAAGAAGAAGACCTCCTTTGGTATATCTTATAAAGTCCGCTAAGACAAAGACATACCAGAAGGAGGTCTTATGGATTATAGCAGAATTGCGAGGAAGTTGAGGGAGAGGATAGCGGGATTTTCGGGGGAACTTTCAAGGGGTCTGCCAAAAGTTGCGCGGAGATTCACAGGGGAGATGCTCTACGGGATACAGGCGGGCCAGTCGGTGGTGCTGGATAGAGGGGCGAAGCTCAGGGGGATGGCCGGGCATGTCCTGAAGGCGGCAAAGCGGGTGTTCGGGATACCGGATTTTCACTATTATGCAATAGCCGACGAGCTCATGAGCATCTTTCTGCGTTACCCGGGAAAGCCCTTCCAAGTCCTCTGCGTAAAATCAGGCCAGGGCTTGCTGTTCCTATCCGACGGCTGAGCAAAATTTTGGGGGAACTCCTGGGGAAAAACTGCTTGACATCAGACCCTCGATTGATATACGTTATTTTTGTTTATCCGGGTTTGTCTGGACAAAAGACCGATAAATCCGAGTCTGGTCTATGGCACACCTAATTATCTATCAACCGAACAGGAAGAGGCCGTTGCGAGACAACCTATGAGGCCAATCATGAGTGGAGATGAACGATGGAAGATTGATGGCTCTCCGTGGATGAGATTGCAGACCATCTCGGGATCAAGCGGGACACGGTCTACAAGTGGATTAGCGAAAGGCAAATGCCAGGTCACAAGGTTGGCCGGCTTTGGAAAGTCAGCAAGAAAGAAGTGGATGAGTGGGTGAGGTCGGGCGGATCAGAGGACAACCATCGAGTTGATAGCGGGAGCGCTGAAACCAATGACAGCGTCAAATAGCCAATTAAGAGAGGGTTGTATCGTCATCGGCTCGCTCTTCAATGAGCCGATGCGCGTAGAAACCGTGCGGAGCAGTGGCAATGGCACTTGGACTGTAGGGCTTGTCGGCACACAGTCGGAGCGGTTTCGTAAAGCGACCCTCACCGACAGCGATATTAGCACCCTCACCATCCTGGATTCCGCTTTCAGCTACGACGGGGACGGCCGCCTCCTGAGGCTGGGATTGCAGGCCTATTCACTCGGCATTGCCTACGAGTTCGATCCTTACTTTGGCCTTTCCATTTCGCGCGTTGACCCGCTGCCGCACCAGCTCGAGGCGGTATATGACTATCTTCTGAAGTTGGCGCGGGTGAGGTTCCTGCTGGCCGACGACGCCGGGGCCGGAAAGACCATCATGGCTGGGCTTCTCATTCGGGAGCTTCAGCTTCGCGGCCTGGCAGAGCGCATCCTGGTCGTGTGCCCTGCGAACCTGTCTTTCCAATGGCAGCGCGAGTTGAAAGAGAAGTTCGACGAGAAGTTCCTTGTCCTCAAAGGTGGCGATATCCGCGACCAGTTCGGCGTCAACCAGTGGCTGGAGCAGAACAAGGTCATTACGTCCCTTGACCTTGCCAAGCGGACGGAGATCTTGCCTGGTTTGAAGCAAGTTCACTGGGACCTTGTCATCGTGGATGAAGCCCACCGGATGTCATGGACTCCGCCTGCTCGCAAGACCGCGCGGTACGCGCTCGGCGAGCTTATACGAGACACATCGGACCACATGCTGCTGCTCACGGCAACTCCGCACAAGGGCGACCCGGACAATTTCACGCTGTTCCTGCAACTGCTTGACGCCGATGCTTATGCCGACGTACGTTCCATCCGGGAAGCCATGAATCGCCGGCGCGCTCCGTTTTACCTGCGTCGTACCAAGGAGGCCATGGTCTATTTTCCGGAACGCAGACCAGACGGCACGTGGGTGGCTGAGAAGATATTCACCAGGCGCATTCCGCACACCGTTGATTTCCAGATGGATGGACCGGAGTTCGACCTCTACAGGGAGGTTACCAGGTTCGTCAAGCGGCAGAGCACCAGGGCCGCTGCGCTGGATGATCCACGCGCCAGGGCGGTTGGCTTCCTGATGTCTCTTTATCAGCGTAGGCTGGCCTCCAGTACCTACGCCATGCGGCGCAGCCTGGAGAACCGCGCTCGCAGGCTGGAAGAGGGGCTCAAACGCGCTCAAGAGCTCGCCCGCATTGCCCCACCTGATCTGCCTGACCCCGATGAACTCGAAGAGATGGAAGAGGGCGAACGCGAGCGTCTGGAGCAGATGCTGGAGGCCATCACGCTCGCAGGGAATGCCGAGCAGGTGCGCGAAGAAATTGCAGAACTTCGCGGGCTTGCCGAGCAGGCCCGGGCTGTCGAGGAATCGAATTGCGAAGCCAAGCTGTCCAAACTCCGGGACCTGCTGCACAAGGAAGGATTCTTTGATCATCGAGAACAACGTCTTCTTATTTTCACCGAATTCAAGGATACGCTCGACTACTTGATCGAGAAGCTCAAGTCGTGGGGATTCAAGGTCGGTAGCATTCACGGCGGAATGAAACCTGGATCACGCGATGAACCCGGCACCAGGCTGTACTCGGAGCAACTATTTCGCGAGGGCAGCATTCAGGTTCTGGTGGCCACCGAAGCGGCAGGTGAAGGTATCAACCTCCAGGTCTGCAATATCCTCTTCAACTACGACATCCCCTGGAACCCCAACCGGCTCGAACAACGCATGGGCCGCATTCACCGTTACGGCCAGCGCAAGGACTGCCTCATCTTCAACTTCGTGGCGACGAATACCATCGAGGGCCGCGTACTCCAGCGGCTGCTCGTTAAACTCCAGGAAATCCGCGATGCCCTTGATGACGATGCGGTCTTCAACGTCGTAGGCGAGGTGTTACCCGCCGCGCACGTGGAGCGTATCCTGCGCGATTACTATGCCGGAAAACTGGGCGACGCCGATCTTGAAGAACGACTGCTCAAGAACGTAGATGAAAAGCAATTCCGGGCGATCTGCCAAAACGCACTCGAAGGGCTTGCTTCCAAGAAGCTCAACCTGGAGATGCTGGTCGAACGTCGTGCGCGGGCTCAGGAGCGGCGTGTTGTACCGGAGACCATCGCCAGATTCATTCGTGAGGCGGCCGAATACGTTCCGCTCAAGCTCAAGGTTGTGGACAGTCTCCCCCATGCCTTTGAACCGGCCCGGACACCGTTGGTACTGCGGCGCTACGAAAGAGCCCCGGATTGGAAACTCCCCTCCCTGGCTAACAAGTACCCGCGCTGCTCGGCCGACCGGGACACTGCTGAGAAGCACAACCTGGAATGGGTCACGCCCGGACATCCACTCTTCGAGGCCATCCGGCGCCACACTTTCCAATCTGCACAGGAACCGTTTTCAAAGGGGGCCTGCTTTTATTCCCTACAGCATGAGGAGCCTTCCAGGCTCGACTTCTATCGTGCACGGGTCGTGGACGGCCTTGGCCACGTGGTTCACGAACGCCTTTTTGCGGTGGAACTGCAAGCTCACCACAGACCTGCCTGCCGTGCCAGCGGCGCAGGCAGGGACCCAAAGGACCCGGAGAAGAAATACAGGCTTGTCGAACCGGCAATACTCGGGAACTTCACACCTGCTGAACCACCTGAACCGCTGCCTGGTATTGTTCGGGAACCAGAACCCACCGAGTGGTTATATGAAAATGCCCTACAGCCCTTTCTCGATGAAACCAGGCAGGAACGCCTGGCCGAGGTCGAGCGCATTGCAGAGCATGTGGAGCTTTCCCTTACCGAGCTGCTGCAGCGCGCGGACGAGGAGATCGGGAAGGCGAGCGTTGACAAGGAAAAGGGCGTGCCGGGGGCCGACGGCCGTCTGGCTCAGGCTGAAAATCGCCACGCAGAACTGCTGGCACGGCGGGAGCGGCGCAGGCAGGAACTCGAACGCCAGCGCTCGCTTTCGCTTCAGGGCGTGGAGCGAATCGCCAGCGTCCTGATCCTCCCGCACCCTGAGCGCGAGGCCCCCGAGGTGCGCCGTCTGACGCCTAATCTTGAGACCGAGGCCACAGCCATGCAAGTTGTGATGGAGCATGAAAAGGCGCAAGGCCGCCGGGTCTATGACGTCCACGAGAAAAACCTGGGTTATGACATCACGAGCCTTGATCTCAACTCCGGTGAATTGCGTCTCATCGAGGTGAAGGGCCTGGCCGCGGAGACCGGCACAATCATGCTTACACCCAACGAAAGGCGCGTGGCCGAGGACCGGCGAGAATGCTACTGGCTCTATATAGTTACAAACTGCAATGCGGAGCCGGTCCTTCAGGAACCGATAAAAGACCCGGCAAGGCTCCCTTGGCACGAGGTCACCAAGGTGGCCCATTATTACCTGTCTGTGGATGCCATGACACGGCCGATGCGGGTGCGGGAGGATAAAGCATCGTATAGGGAAAAGAAACCATGAAACTTGTCTCTAAAATAAATATTACAGCTTTTCGTTCTCTTCGTTCTGTGCAGGAACTCGATTTAGACGATTTTACTACACTTGCAGGATTGAACAACTCTGGCAAATCCAACGTGCTTAGGGCGTTAAATGCTTTTTTCAATGGAGAGACCGACTCGAATCAACCAATTAATGTTGATAATGACTACTACAAACCTGATCTTAAGTGGAAAAAAGCCAAACAGATAAGTATAGCTGTACACTTCACCCTTCCAGACCATTTCAAATTTCGGAAGGGCCTGGAACCAGTTCAAGAATTTCTCAATGGCGATGCATTCAAGATTACAAAGACATGGAAACGTAATATCCGCGAGCCAGAATATATGCTGAACGACACCATCCTGGATACAGATGGTCGGCAGCGGATTGATCAGTTCCTTCAGATGATCAACTTCAGGTACATCCCTAATAGGGTCATGCCTGTTGACGTTATTAAACAGGAGCACAGTGCACTTAGAGACGTACTCATCAGACGCATTGGCCGCAGTTCCGGTGAACACAAAGATACTTTCGAAGCAATTCGTAGGACATCGGAAAAACTGATCCAATCACTTGTAACTCGACTTGAGAAGGCCTCTCCGGGACTGGGTAAGGTGCGATTGGCGACTCCTGCCTCTTGGGCGGATATGGTCTTCACGTTCGGATACAAGATGGCTGGAGATGGATTTGAGATAGACGACTCCGCTCAAGGATCTGGCATACAAAGCCTTTTGATGTTGGAAACGCTCTATCTGATAGACCGGGACTACTTCCAAAAATTTGGATGGAAACAAGCGGCAATATGGGCAATCGAGGAACCAGAGTCTTCGCTTCACACTACTTTAGAAGCACATGTAGCTGCTTATTTGGCAAGCATCGCTGCCGATCCCAAAAGCCGGCTTCAGGTCTTATGCACGACCCATTCCGAACTCATGGTTCAGTACTCTAAGATGGTAGTTTTTGTCAACAAGGAAGGTGACGAGACGAAGTGCGAGAATGCGAATGATCCGACGGAGATACTGAACAAGCTATCGAAGGTTGGAGTTTCGAGATGGGTACACCCTCTACTTTACTATCCCCTTGATCCAATCATTGTCGTCGACGGGAAATACGACCACGCTTTCTGGATCGAGGCGCTAAAGATGATTCGAACAAAACGGAAGCCTATGATCACATATCTTGAACGCATTGATCCCGTGTATGGTTCTGGCGGTAACAGAAACACCTTTGATTATATTAAAGCTAATGTCAAAGCCATTAAATCGCGGCGCAAAACCGCACCTGTGGCCGTAGTTTTGGATTGGGATGACAGTGGAAAGGAGAAGAATTACAGGAAATTCTTCGATAAGGAGGACCCTTTCCATGTCTTCTGTTGGCCCAAGGAATATGCAAATCCTAAGTTGAATGAGTCGTTTCGAGGAACGGAGCGATTTTTCTCCGACAGGATCATAGATCGTGCCCGAGAGAAAGGACTTGAAGTAGCGGAATATCCTGAGGGCCTGTTAACAGTCGACCCTGAACATTACAATAGCGTAGGTAAATCCATCATCTGTGATATCGTAAAAAAAGGGCTTGAAGAAGGTGACCTCAGTTATGCGAAGCCGTTCATGGAAGAAGTCTTGCGTGAAATAGGGGTGATGGAGTGATCCCTAAAGAATGTAAGCGCTTGGCCGAAGTTGATTTTCCGATTGCTGTCGTTTCAAAGCACTCGGCGCGGGAGAAGTCTATCCGCCATGGCCATCCCTCGACTCTCCATCTTTGGTGGGCGCGTCGGCCGCTTGCGGCTTGCAGGGCCATGCTTATGGCACTGCTGTTGCCTGATCCGTGTGATGAAAAGTGCCCGGAGGATTTCAAATCCAAGGCAAGAGACCTGCTTCTCAAGATGCCGGGCTGGAATACCCTGCGAATGAACCAACAGGTGAAATCGGACAAGGGGCTGCGCAAAGCGATCCTCAACTTCATCGGGGATTTCGCCAACTGGGACAACGCAGCGAACACGGAGTACCTTGCGGCGGCCCGTGCCCTTGTTAAGGCCGCCCACCCGGAGGAGACGCCGCTTGTGGTGGACCCCTTTGCCGGAGGCGGGTCTATTCCGCTGGAGGCTTTGCGGATCGGCTGCGAGGCGTTCGCGAGCGATCTCAACCCCGTGGCCTGTCTCATCCTCAAGGTCATGCTGGAGGACATTCCCCGCCATGGGCCGGAATTGGCCGAGGAGCTGAGACGAGTCGGCAAGGAGATCAAGGAAAAGGCCGAGAAAGAACTCGCTGAGTTTTACCCGCTCGATCCGGATGGAGCCAGGCCCATCGCCTACCTTTGGGCGCGGACGGTAAGGTGTGAGTCGCCCAACTGTGGGGCGGAGATTCCGCTCATGCGCTCGTTCTGGCTGTGCAAGAAGGCGAATCGCAAACGGGCGCTTCGTTACAAGGTCGTCCGCCCCAAGGGTGAGGCGCCGCACGTGGAGTTCGAGATATTTGAGCCGAAGTCCGACAAGGAAGTGCCGAGCGGCACGGTGGCGCGGGCCAGGGCGACCTGTCTTTGTTGTGGAACCGTGCTTCCGCCGGAGCGCGTGCGCGCGCAACTGACTGAACAACAGGGCGGCGCGGACGTCATTTTCGACAGCAAAGGCAAACGTGTAGGTGGGGCTAGGATGCTGACCGTGGTAACTTCGCAACCAGGAATGCAAGGACGCCAATACCGCCTGCCAACCGAGCGCGATAACAAAGCAGTCTGGGAGTCTCAGAGACGTCTCAAGACTATTCTTGACGAGTGGGAGCGCGGCGGCAAGGAGGGCCTCTGTCCTGTGCCGAATGAGCCGCTTCCTCCGTGTAACACCCTTGGCCTCCGGGTGCCGAATTATGGAGTGCGAACCTGGGGAGATATGTTTTCGTCGAGACAGAAGGTTGCTCTGATTGCACTAGCAGATGGAGCACGAGAAACCATATCGCCGGAGAAAGGGAAGGCCGTGCGACCGGCTCTCGCCTTAGCGGTGAGCAGAACCGCAGATTATTGCTCTGCCAATTGCTCGCTTCATTCGGGAAGGGATGTCGTCCGCAATACATGGGCTCGGAACGCGCTTCCAATAGTCTGGGACTTCTATGAAAGTAATCCATTCGGAGATGGTTCCGGTAATTTTGTGGGTGCGTTAGATTGGGTATACCGCGTTGTCCAGAATGGTGTCTCTCTTAGTGGAGCTATTGGAAATGTAGAACAAGCCGATGCCTGCTCCTCGCCATTACCAGACGAGTCTGGTCAGGTGTGGTTTACTGACCCGCCATATTACAACGCCATTGGCTATGCTGAGTCCTCTGATTTTTTCTACGTGTGGTTGAAGCGGATTCTGCCGGACACTTCTTTAGCAAGGAATCCGTTTGAGAAAGAGAATCCCTTAGTGCCGAAACAGAGAGAGATAATCCAAGATGACACATTCGAGGCTATCTACAACAGCAAGAAAGATGCGTTGTTTTTCGAAGTCAACATGGCGCGTGCATTCAAAGAAGGTCGAAGGATTACCAAGCCAACTGGAATAGCATCTGTCGTCTTTGCGCATAAGACTACCGAAGGCTGGGAGTCGCTTCTTGCAGGTCTGCTGCAGGAAGGGTGGGTCATTACGGCCTCGTGGCCCATTCACACGGAGATGGAGAACAAGGTAAGCGGCAGTCAGGCTGGTGAGAAAAAGGCCATGCTTCTTGCCAGCATTCACCTCGTCTGCCGTCCCCGCCCTGAAGACGCGCCTGTAGGCGACTGGGCAGATGTGCTCCGAGAACTCCCTAATCGCGTCGGGGATTGGATGGAACGGCTCCAGGAAGAAGGAATTCGCGGGGCGGATCTGGTCTTCGCCTGTATCGGCCCAGCGCTTGAAATCTTCAGCCGCTATTCGAAAGTTGAGACCGCCGAGGGCCGGGTAGTCGAGCTTGCGGAATATCTGGAGAAGGTCTGGGAAGTCGTCGGACGTTTGGCCTTGGAGCAGGTGCTTGGCACGGCAGAGGCAAAGACTCGTAACGGCGCGGCCGGGGCCGTCGAGGAGGATGCGCGACTTACCGCGCTCTTCCTTTGGACCCTCCAGAGCACGAACGGAGAAACGAGTAACGGCGACACCGAGACTGACAACGGGGAAGAAGACGAAGATGCCGCTCCTCGCGGCAAATCCAAAGGATACAGCCTTGTCTTTGATGTTGTCCGCAGGTTCGCTCAGCCGCTCGGAATCCATCTTCCTGACTGGGAGGGACGGATAATCGAGACATCAAAGGGTGTGGTCAGACTTATGTCGGTTCATGAACGTGCGAAACAGCTATTCGGGGCCGATGGAACGCAGGCGGTCGCTGAGCAGATTGAGAGCGATACCAGCGCAGACATGCAGGCGATGCTTTTCCCTGAGATGGAGAGAGGAAAGACTATAGAAGTGAAAGGCCGGAGGCGAAGGCCCTCACCCCGGCCCTCTCCCAAAGGGAGAGGGAGAAAAATTGGGGAAGATGAATCTCTTGCAACAAGGCAGGAGGCGACTACTCTTGATCGGGTTCATGCGGCCATGCTTTTGCAGTCCAGTGGTCAGGCTAATGCACTAAGAACACTTTTGAAGAGTGAACAGGAGCGAGGCCCTGATTTTCTCAGGCTGGCAAATGCGCTTTCAGCCCTTTATCCCAAGGGAAGCGAAGAAAAAAGACTCCTTGACGCAATGCTTTTGGCTGTGCCAAGGTAGGCGAGGTTACAGATATGTTGACCCAAATTGAAGCTGATGCACTGATTGCGATGAGAAAAACATTTATACATCCTGTTACGATTTCTATGCCATCAGGCAGCGACCAGACTCACGAACTCATAGGAGATGATGATAGGGAACAATTTTTACTTGATTTGTGGCGAGGTACATTGAAATTATCAAAAGTACGTTATCAAACACGGGGTCGCAAGATAATCGTTCTTGTCAGAGTAGAGATTAATGGAGCGCCTCATACAAATCCGGATGGTACCAGAATAGACGGCACACACATCCACATATATCGTGAGGGATTCGAGGATAAATGGGCATACCCGTTGGATAGAAATAATTTCAGGAATCCTCAAAATATGAGAGAATGTTTCGAAGATTTCTGCAGATATTGTAATATTGAAGTACCACCATTTCAGGAAGAACTTTTATGAATAAACAAGAATGTAAAAAGTTAATTGATGCGTATGTAGAATGGCTACGCAAGGGTTTGTCTGTGGAAAGCTTTGAAAATGTCTGTGAGCTTACCACGCCTTTTCTTGACCGTCATAATGATCATATTCAGATTTATGCAACCAAACAGAATGGCAAAATAATTTTGTCTGATGATGGATATATCCTGTCTGATCTTAGAACAAGCGGCCTTGAACTGAAAACCCCGAAACGAAAAGCAATTATAGAGTCTGTTCTGAATGGGTTTGGAGTCAAGCTTGAAGGCGGTCAGCTTCTTGTTGAAGCATCACAACGTAATATTGGTCAGCGACTTCATGCACTCATACAAGCTATGCTTGCTGTAAATGACATGTTTGTCATGGCCCAACCGCGTGTGGCAGGTTTTTTCTGGGAGGATGTCAAAGGGTTTCTTGACGAGCACGATATCCGTTACAGTCCGCGCGTGAAAATATCCGGCCGGAGCGGTTTTGATCATGCTATTGACTTTCTGATCCCCAAGTCCCGTACCCGGCCGGAACGTTTCATCCAAGCAATTAATGCCCCGAATAAGAATACGATAGGGACTTACTTATTTGCCTTGGAAGATACGCGAGCTGCCAGAGGCAACGGCGCGGAAGCATACGCATTTCTCAATGACCGTGAGCGGGAAGTCGGTGGAGATATAATAGAGGCACTTGAGGCATACGAAGTGAAGGCCGCCCTATGGTCAAGACGGGAAGACTACGTCGAAGCACTTGCCGGATAGGAGATAGTACACATGGAACCTTGGTACAAGATTGCTACACCGCGCAAGGAGGTAAGAGAAGGCCGCTCGTTTAACCCTGACGAGTTCGCCATCCACCTGGAGCAGGTCATCGCAAAGACCGCTCCGGAGGATTACCGGGAGCCCGAGCAGTTTTTTGCGCGGACTTGCTTCACGCGGGCGCTGCGAGAGCATGCGGGGATGGTGCTTCGCCGGCTTTCCGGCGAGACAGCGAACACCGCGCCTGTCATGACGCTTATCACTCAGTTCGGCGGCGGCAAGACCCACACGCTGACAGCTCTCTATCATTTAGTCACGAATGGGCCCAAGGCCCTGGTTTATCCGGGCATTGATAATCTGATCAAGGAAGCGGGTATAAGCACCGTGCCCCAGGCCAGGGTTGCTGCCTTTGTCGGCAACGCCTGGGACCCCCGAGAAGGAAGGGAGACGCCATGGATCGATGTAGCCCGTCAGCTTGCCGGAGATAAGGGCGTCAAGGAGCTCGGCGCGGCAGCGAAGACCACGCCGCCGGGGACGGAGGCGCTTGCCCGCGTCTTTAAGGCGGCGGGCGGTCCGGTTCTCTTGCTCTTCGATGAGGTGCTCAACTTCCTGAACAGGCATCGGGGCATGGCCGATCAGTTTCACGCCTTCATCCAGAACCTGACCGTGGCTACCACCGGAACTACTCAGGGCGCAGTAGTCATAAGCTTGCCCCGAAGCCAGGTTGAGATGACCGAATGGGACATGCAGTGGCAGGACAAGATTACCAAGGTTGTCCGCCGGGTGGCTAAAGATCTCATCGCGAACGACGAGACTGAGATCAGCGAAGTGGTCCGCCGTCGTCTCTTCGAGGAGATCGGCAGCGACAGAGTTCGCAGGAACATATGCAAGGCATACGCGGACTGGTGCTTTGATCGGCGTGCACAACTCCCGCCGGAATGGACGGCTGTGGATAGCAGCACGACGGAAGCCAAGGCAAGAGAATACCTGCGTCAACGATTTGAGGTTTGCTATCCGTTCCATCCGGCAACGTTATCGGTGTTTCAACGCAAGTGGCAGGCCCTTCCCCAGTACCAGCAGACACGAGGAACGCTTGCCATGCTTGCGCAGTGGATTTCCTGGGCTTATCGGACCGGATTCACCGAGGCCAGGCGTGAGCCGCTGATCACCCTCGGGTCGGCGCCACTGGATGTGCCGGAATTCCGCAGCGTGGTGCTGGGACAGCTCGGGGAATCCCGCCTTGTGGCAGCCATCGACTCCGATATCTCCGGAGCGCAGTCCCACGCCCGTGCCCTTGATGCCGATACCAAAGGAGCACTGCGCAATATCCATCGCAGGGTCGCCACCACGATTCTCTTCGAGTCGTCCGGGGGCCAGATTGACAAGGTGGCGCACCTACCGGAATTGCGCTTCGCGCTCGGCGAGCCGGAGGTGGACACGACCTCCGTGGACAACGCTGCATTTGCGCTGGAAGACAAATCATACTTCATCCGCCGCGTGGGCTCAGACGGCTTCAAGATAAGTCACCAGCCGACGATGAAGAAGGTAGTGAATGACCGGCGCGCCTCACTCGATGAAGACACGGAGATCAGGCCCGCCATGAGGTTGCTTGTCCAGAAGGAGTTCGGCAGGGGCGCGAGCGTTCCCATTGTTCCTTTCCCGACCGATGGGTCATCCGTGCAGGACACACCGAGGCTCACTCTCGTGATAGTTGATCCCGACTCTGAATGGACGGGAGGCGGAGCACTGCGCGAGCAGATTGCGGAATGGACCAGGCAACGCGGCAAATCACCGAGGTTGTATCCAGGCTCTCTTGTCTGGTGTCTCAAGAAGCCTGGCCGCGACCTCCGCGACAAGGTGGAACTCTGGCTGGCATGGAAGCGCGTGGCCAAGGAGATTGCCGATGGAACCCTGGGCGGCGATTTCGACCGTGCCGAGCGGGCGGATATACAGTCGAAAGTGTCGGACGCCGAAGAAGCGGCTAAAGACGAGGTGTGGGGTGGATATAGATATGTGGTGATCTATGACCCCTCACCCCGGCCCTCTCCCAAAGGGAGATGGAGTGACGGGGGCAGAGAACCCTCTCCCACCGGGAGAGGGATTAAGGGTGAGGGTTTAAAAGTAATCGATCTTGGTGCGGGCCATGCAAGCGGTTCCGAGAGCCTATGCGGACGAATAATCTCTGCGCTTAAGGCGGAAGCATTGCTCAACGAATCTGTGGGTGCAGGTTACATCGAGCGCCACTGGCCCCCGGCACTGAAGGAATCCGGCGCGTGGCCGTTGGCGAGTCTCCGCCAGAGCTTCCTCAACGGATCGCTGACCCGCCTTATTGATCCGGACACCACTCTGAGAGGCAAGATCGTTGAGTTTGTTTCCAGGGGCGACTTTGGGCTGGCTTCAGGCCAAAAGCCTGACGGCACGTATGAGCGTGTATGGTTCAACGAACCGATCGAGGCTGACGAGGTAGCCTTTGAATCGGGGGTGTTCCTTCTCTTGAAGTCAAGGGCCCATTCGCTGAAAACCGTGCCGGAACCAGGGGTTGAGCCTGAACCTGCTCCTGTACCTGAACCCACGCCAGTGGGGGGGCACGGCGAACCGATCCCAGGGCCTGGCCCTGAACCGGAATCTACATTGAGTGCGGAAACACCTGCCAGTGCCGATGCTTCGGCAGGCAGGCGGACATTCCGAATTTCCGGTGACGTACCGCCGGAGATCTGGAACCGGCTGGGAACGAAGGTGCTGCCGAAGTTGCGCGGCGGCTCGGACCTCAAGATCGGGATCGAGTTTTCTGTGACCATTGACGGACAGCTCGCGCAAAGCTTCGAAACTGATCTCAAACAGATACTCGAAGACCTTGGCCTGACAGGACGCATACATATCGAGTAGCAGAACGATGCTGGATGAATCGTAAAAAGTCTGTTGACGAGGCCGAAAGCAAACGCTGAGACGGTCGTGTGATCGGATAACGTACAGTATATTTCGCACAATTGGAGCCATGGTGACCTCGAATCCGGTAAAGTTTGTGAAAAGAATCCAACCCGGTGGTGTTATAGTCTTCCAAAAGGGGGCGATTAGCCTGACTATTATG
>Ga0256830_1001896_pt1 | contig 14338 bp, 15 predicted proteins | sample 128326metaG_FD_190537 | JGI IMG/M metagenome (GOLD analysis project Ga0256830, IMG submission 190537) | Hydrothermal vent microbial communities from Lau Basin, Pacific Ocean - 128-326 | ecosystem: Environmental > Aquatic > Marine > Hydrothermal vents | place: Pacific Ocean: Lau Basin | collected... | reverse complement strand
CACCTCCTGCTGCCAGATCAACTGTGGCGGACAGGGCGACATCGCGATCAACGTCCAGCACACCAAGCCGCCGAAGATCAACCACGACCTGGTCTCCAACGTCTGTGAGCGTCCGTCGGTCGTTGCGCGCTGCCCGGTTGCAGCGATTCGCCCGGCGATGGTCAACGGCAAGCCTTCACTCGAGGTCGATGAGAAGAAATGTATCTGCTGCGGTGCCTGCTTCCCGCCATGCCCGCCAATGCAGATCAACGATGCAGAGCACTCCAAGCTGGCAATCTGGGTCGGTGGCAACCACTCGAATGCCCGCAGCAAGCCCAGCTTCCAGAAGCTGGTTGCCGCCGGCATCCCGAACAATCCGCCGCGCTGGCCTGAAGCCACTGCCATCGTCAAGCGTATCCTCAAAGTCTACAAGGAAGACGCCAAGGACTGGGAGCGTATCAACGACTGGATCGACAGGATCGGCTGGCCGCGGTTCTTTGAAAAGACCAACCTGCCGTTCACCAAGTTCCATATCGACAACTGGCGTGGTGCACGAAAGAGCCTGAATGCCTCGACACACATCCGGTTCTAGGGAGTATCAGGAATGGAATTTGGTATCTTAGTCAACGAAGGCCCTTATCAGCACCAGGCGGCTGACAGCGCTTACCTGTTTGCCAAGGCGGCGCTGGAAAAGGGCCACAAGATCTATCGGATCTTCTTTTACCACGATGGCGTCAACAACGGCACCCGGCTGACCACACCACCGCAGGACGACAGAAACATCGTCGAGCGCTGGAGCCAGTTGGCCGAGGAACATGACATCGACATGGTGATCTGCGTTGCCGCGGCCCAACGGCGCGGCATCGTCGACCCGGAAGAAATGAAACGTAATGGCAAGGATGCCGATAATATTGCGCCGGGATTCCGTATTTCCGGCCTTGGACAGTTGATCGAGGCCGGTATCAAGGCAGACCGGCTGGTCGTCTTCGGCGATTGAACCGGTGGAGTATTATCATGAGCGATGAACAAGTAACAAAGAAATTTCTTTACGTGAATCGTAAGGCGCCTTACGGCACCATCTATGCGCTCGAGTCTCTCGAGGTCGTGCTGATCGGTGCTGCGTTCGAGCAGGACGTCAGCCTGGCCTTTATCGGCGATGGCGTCTACCAGCTTACCAAGGGGCAGGACACCAAGGGGATCGGCGTCAAAAACTTTTCGCCGACCTACCGTGCACTCGGAGAATACGACATACAGAAGATCTATGTCGAAAAAGAATCTCTGGAAGCACGCGGACTGACCCTGGACGACCTGCAGCACCTGGTCTACGAAGACGAGGACGATGACTGGGCTGAGAAAGACGCGATCAAACTGGTCAGCGCCAAGGAACTGGGGGAGATCATGGAGCAACAGGACGTTGTGTTGAGTTTCTAGCAGAGGTGGTAAGCAAATGAGTATGTTACATACGGTAAACAAATCCCCGTTCAACAGCGATGGACTGAGCAGCTGCCTCCAATGCGCGCTTGCCGGTTCTTCGGTACTGTTGATCGAAGATGGCGTCTATGCGGCACGCCGCGGCACGCAATACGAAGCACTGGTGCAGGAAGCACTCAAGGACAAAAAAATCTACGCGCTGCAACCTGACCTGGAAGCACGCGGAGTCAAGTCCAACCTGATCGACGGCATCGAACTTGTCGACTATGCCGGCTTTGTCGATCTGACCACGGACCACGATTCGGTGCAGGCGTGGTTATAATTTTTCACTTCAATTCTTTCAATTTAAGGAGACGTTAAAATGCCTTTAGAAGTAAACGGTAAAACTTACGAAACTGACGAAGAGGGTTACCTGGCCAACCTGAGTGACTGGTCGGAAGATGTCGCCAAAGCACTGGCGGAAAGCGAAGGACTCGAAATGACAGAGAACCACTGGGAAGTCGTCAATTTCCTGCGTGAATACTACCAGGAATACCAGATTGCACCGGCAGTCCGTGTACTGACCAAAGCGATTGGTAAAAAACTGGGTAAGGATAAAGGTAACAGCAAATACCTGTATGAGTTGTTCCCGTACGGTCCGGCAAAACAAGCCTGTAAAGTTGCTGGTTTACCCAAGCCTACTGGTTGCGTTTGATGCTTAGGGCAAGAGCCACTCTCCGGTTCTTGCCTGTTTCAAGCATATCCTGTTTATTTTTGCCTGTTGATTTTTTGGTAGTGAGGAGGTAGCAGAGACATGTCTGCTCTGTCGGTTTCGTATGTAATTCTGTTTTATGCCGCTATCGGCATACTGGTTGTTGGTCTCGGCTCAAGGATACTCAGATACGTCAAAACCCCTGCCCCTCTGAAAATTCCGACTATGCCTGCGCCGGTGACGAAATCAGGTGTAGTCATGCGCCTCGGACGAGAGGTCGTTTTTTTTGAAAGCCTGTTCAAGTCCAACAAGTGGACCTGGATTTTCGGCTGGCTGTTTCATGTGTCGCTGCTGCTGGCATTCTTCCGGCACCTGCGCTATGTCATCGGACCGGACAATATCCTGGGGATGCTCATCGGCCTGGAGATCGTGCAGTCGTTCGGCAAATACGCAAGCTACACCATGGTCATCGGCCTGCTTGGCCTTCTGGGCCGGCGCCTGTTCGTCGAGCGCGTACGCTATATTTCCAGCCCCTCCGACTACCTGATGCTGTTGCTGCTGCTGTCGATCGCCGCCACCGGCATGTTGATGACCTTCGTCTCGCATATCGACATCATGCAACTGCGGGATTTTGCGGTCGGACTGTTCATACTGCAGCCGGCGAACGTGCCTGACAGCCCGCTGATACTGATCCATCTTGCACTGGTCGCGTTGCTGATGATTATCTTTCCAGTCAGTAAATTGTTACATGCGCCAGGTGTATTCTTCAGCCCGACACGCAACCAGGTCGACAATGCACGTGAACAGCGGCATATCGCCGACTGGGCGGTTCCCTTGGACGAAACACGGGGCAACAAGTAGCTTTGAATGCATTAATGCAGCAGTAAGGAGTTTATAGTGGCAGATTTCGAAACACCCGTCTTACAAAAATACCCGGTCATCCCGTCGATCACGATCGACGCGATGAAAGACTCCGCGCCTTTTGTCGCCAAGCCGGAGCACCAGGACCCATTGGGATTTCCCGGCGAGCTGGTCGATGACTGGAAAGACCGTGCGATCGAAAAAATGGGCGAACTGCTCGGTAAATACCGGTCGTTCCAGGTCTATCTCGACAGCTGTGTCAAATGCGGGGCCTGTACCGACAAATGCCACTATTTTCTCGGTACCACCGACCCGAAAAACATGCCTGTCGCACGCCAGGACCTGCTGCGCAGCGTCTACCGGCGCTATTTCACTTTTGCCGGCAAATACTTTCCTAAGCTGGTCGGTGCCCGCGATCTGACCAAAGAAGTCCTGGACGAGTGGTACAGCTACTTCCACCAATGCTCACAATGCCGACGCTGTTCGGTCTACTGCCCCTATGGGATCGATACCGCCGAGATCTCGATGGCGGCCCGCGAAATCCTCGACTCTGTCGGTGTCGGGCAGAAATACTGTAACGAAATCATTGCCAAGGTGCATAAAGTCGGTAACAACCTGGGACTGCCTGAACCGGCACTAAAAGACACCCTGGAAGGCCTGGAAGAAGACATCGAAGACGATACCGGGGTCAAAGTCAGGCTGCCGCTCGACGAAAAAGGCGCCGATATCCTGCTGATCACCCCGTCGGCGGACTTTTTCGCTGAACCGCATATCGACGGCCTGATCGGCTATGCCAAGGTGTTTCATGAAGCGGGAGTCAGTTGGACGCTGAGTTCCTATGCCTCTGAAGCAGCGAACTTCGGCATGTTTATCGGCAGTTATGAAAATATGCAGAAAGTCGCGATGCGTATCCGTGAGGCGGCGCTGGACCTGGGGGTCAAGCGTATCGTGCACGGTGAATGCGGTCATGCCTGGCGGGTCGCCTACAGTTTCTGGAATACCCTGGCCGGGCCCTTCGACTTTCTCGATCCGAACTACCCGGTACCACAGCATATCTGTGAATTTACCTACGACCTGATCCAGAAAAACAAGCTGCGGTTCGACAAGTCGCAGAACGACCATCGTGTCGTGACCTTCCACGACTCCTGTAACGTCGCCCGCGCCACACGGATGGGTGACAAACCCGGCGGGCAGTTCGAGATTCCACGCGCCATCATCAAGACCGTGTGCAACAACTACGTGGACATGGATCCGGACACGATCAAAGAAGGCACCTACTGCTGCGGTGGCGGCGGCGGGTTGTTGACCGACGACCTGATGGAGATCCGGGTCAAGGGCGCCATGCCGAGAATGCAGGCGCTGAACGAAGTCGTAGAAGAACACGGTGTTACCAACATGGCCGCCATCTGCGCAATCTGCAAAAGCCAGTTCACCAAGGTGCTGCCCTACTACAAGATGGGCATGGACATGATCGTCAGCGTACACCAGCTGGTCAGTGATGCGCTGATACTGACCGGCCAGGAAGTCGATGACGACGAAGCGGACGAAGATGCAGCCTGAGACGAACAGACAGGATACACAAAACTGAACGAATCATAGATTTGACTGGAGAACAAGCAATGGCAACTTCTAGTGACGACATGAAAAAAGATCTGACGTTCCGCAAATTCGCGGATGGTGACAACAAGTGGAAGAGCATGACTGCGAAGATATTCGTGCAAGACAGCTCACACAAATGCCCGACCTATGTCCACAGGACGCCTCCATGTCAAGGGAGCTGCCCTGCCGGGGAAGACATCCGCGGCTGGCTGGATATCGTGCGCGGTATTGAAAAACCCACCGTAGAGGGTATGAGCTGGCAGGAATACGCATTCCGCCGTTCCACCAACGCCAATCCGTTCCCATCGGTCATGGGCCGGGTCTGCCCTGCCCCGTGTGAAGACGGCTGCAACCGCAACGAGGTCGAAGACCATGTCGGCATCAACTCGGTCGAGCAGTTCATCGGCGATACTGCGCTCGAGAACGGCTTCAAATTCGATGCCCCGGGGCCTGACACCGGCAAAAAGGTCGCGATCATCGGTGGCGGCCCGGCGGGCCTGTCCGCGGCATACCAACTGCGCCGTATCGGTCATGCATGCACGATTTTCGACAATCACGACCAGCTTGGCGGGTTTATGCGTTACGGCATCCCCGGCTACCGTACGCCGCGGGACGTGCTGGACGGTGAAATCAACCGGATCCTGGAAATGGGCGTGGAAGTCAAAACCAATACCCGTGTCGGTACCGACGTCACCGTCGAGCAGCTGGAAAAGGATTACGATGCCATCCTCTGGGCCATCGGCACCCACAACGGCAAATTGCTGCCGATCCCGGGTGGGGATGCCAAGAACTGTATTTCCGGTATCGCCTTCCTGGCCGCGTTCAACGAAGGCCGCCTGCAGGCAATGACCAAGGGTAAAGTCATCGTCGTCGGCGGTGGTGACACCTCGATCGACGTCGCATCCGTCGCCCGCCGTCTTGGTGCGATCAGCCAGATCAATGAAAAAGACCGGCCGGAAAACGTCGTCATGGGCCATACCGCGCACGATGTCGCCTCCACCGCGGCGCGTGAAGGTGTACCGGTACTGCTGACTTCATTGTTCCCGGTCGAGAACATGACCGCCGCCGAACACGAAGTGCGCGACGCACTGCATGAAGGAGTCGAGATCCGTGGCAGCATCATGCCGCTGGAGTGCATCGTTGGCGACGACGGCCGTGCCAACGCGGTCAAGTTTGCCGAGTGCGAACTCAAGGACGGTAAACCGACCGCCATCGAAGGCACCGAGTTTACCGTCGAGTGTGACCTGGTGGTGTCCGCGATCGGTCAAAAAGGCGACATGGAAGGCTATACCGAAATGGACAACGGCCACGGCTTTATCGACGCCGACAAAAACTACCAGGTGCCGGGCAAACCCGGGCATTTCGTCGCCGGTGACATCGTGCGGCCGCACCTGCTGACGACCGCAATCGGCCAGGCCGCGATCGCCACACAAAGTATCGACCACTACCTGAAGCACGAAGACCTGGGACACAGGCCGAAAGTCGACGTCCATCACTACAACCTGCTGGCCAAGCTGCGTGAAACCAATCTCGAGCCGGAAGAATTCGATCCGAAGAGCCGTGGTGATCTGCGTGGCACCTCCGCGGAAAACTTCGCGGTCCATAACTACGAAGACCGCTCCAAGCAGGAAATCATTCCTTCGACTGAACTGTTTCTCGGCCATTTCGAATTTACGCCGCGTCACAAGCGCAAGGAAATCCCGGTCGACGCCTCGAACGTCATCGGCAGTTACCGCGAGCGAATGGAAGGACTGAGCGAAGAGGAAGCGCAGAAGGAAGCCGAGCGCTGCATGAGCTGCGGCATGTGCTTCGAATGTGACAACTGCGTCATCTTCTGCCCGCAGGATGCGGTACATCGGACGCCGGCCAAGGAAGCGACACTGGGACGCTATGTCTATACCGACTACACGCGTTGTATCGGCTGTCATATCTGTGCTGACGTCTGCCCTACCGGTTACATCGACATGGGCATGGGTGAATAAACAACTATCCGGGAATTCAGTAGATGAAAAACAGTCCTGTTTTATTGGTTACCGCAGCATTACTGGCGCTGTCACTGAACCTGCCTGCCAACGACAAACCGGGGCGTCACACGCGTGACACCCACCGGCAGTCGGGCACTGACAGCGAGCACAAGGTCATCGACAAAGACGTACAGGGAAAGTCCTGCGTGCGCGACACCAAGGACATGCGCCGTAACCACATGAAATACCTTTTGCACCAGCGCAAAGAAACGACCAGGCTGGGGAAACGCTGGCCCAAGAACGCCCACAAGAACAACTTCAGCCTCGAGCGTTGCATCAACTGCCATGCGCGGGTAAAGAAAGGCAATGCGATCGTCCCGGTTTCAATCAAGGACAAGAACCATTTCTGCAATCACTGCCACCGCAAAGTTGCAGTCAAGATCGATTGCTTCCAGTGCCACAACTCGAAACCGACTGGCAAGATCAAACTCAGCGGCTCGCAGGCTCCTGCGAAGAATCTGAAATCGAGTGCACTATCTGATGCTCGGGAGAAGTAAGCATTATGACCGAAACAAGCAAAACTGATAACAGCCGGCGGAAATTCATTACCGCAGGTGCGGCCTTCGCCGGCCTGGGACTTGCGCCCGGCGTCCACTTGATCCAAACGGCCCAGGCGGACACCAGCCCATCCCCCAAGGCAGTCACCTCGGACAAACGCTGGGGCATGCTGATCGACGCCAACAAGTGCGGCGACTGCACAGCCTGCATTACTGCCTGCAACAAGGAGTTCGGTCTCGAGGGGGGGCAGTCCTCTGAAGGCAACAAGGCCCGGGACACACAGAAGACTCAGTATATCCGTAAAGTCGAGCTGTTGAACAAACAGACCGGCCACAAGCTGTCGCTGCCGATTCTCTGCCAGCATTGTGAGAGTCCGCCCTGTGTGGACGTCTGCCCGACCGGTGCGTCGATGAAACGTGCTGACGGTATCGCCAAGGTGGACATGCACCTGTGCATCGGCTGCCGCTACTGCATGATGGCCTGCCCGTACAAGGCACGCTCTTTCGTGCATGAGAAAATCGTCGACCAGAAACCCTATGCGCCGCGTGGCATGGGCACGGTCGAAAGCTGTAACCTGTGTGTACACCGTGTCGACGAAGGCCGCCAGCCGGCTTGCGTCGAAGCCTGTAACAAGGAAGGCAACAAGGCCATGGTATTCGGTGATCTGAAGGACGAAAACAGCGCTGTCAGCAAACAGCTCAAAAAGCATTCCAGCGCGCAGTTGCGGGCAGACCTCGGGCTCAACACTGGTATACGTTACCGCGGTATCTAATTCACTATTGGGCGATAAATCAATGAGCAAAATACAGTATTCAGAAATCGAAGGAAACAGTAAGGGATTTTACCTGGTGCTCTTGGTACTGGGGGGGCTGGTCGGCCTTGGCGCACTGGCTGCTTTCTACATGGAGCACAACGGACACTGGGTGACCGGGATGGACAACCAGATCGCGTGGGGACTGCCGCATGTGTTCGCGATCTTTCTTATCGTTGCTGCTTCAGGTGCGTTGAACGTCGCTTCGATCGGGACCGTGTTCAACAAGTACCTGTACAAGCCGCTGGGCCGGCTGTCAGGGCTGCTGGCGATCGCCCTGCTCGCCGGCGGGCTGGTGATCCTGGTGCTGGACCTGGGACGCCCCGACCGCCTGATCGTTGCGATGACCCAGTACAACCTGACCTCGATTTTCGCCTGGAACATCCTGCTCTATAATGGCTTCTTCGCACTGGTCGCCGTCTATCTGTGGACCATGATGGACCGCTCGGTCGGAAAATATTATAAATCCGCCGGGATCGCCGCTTTTGTCTGGCGCCTGATCCTGACCACCGGTACCGGGTCGATCTTCGGCTTCCTGGTCGCACGTCCGGGCTACGATGCCGCGATCCTCGCGCCGACTTTCATCATCCTGTCTTTCTCGATCGGCCTGGCGATTTTCCTGCTCGTCACCCTGGCGTTTTACCAGGGCACGAACCGCGAGCTCGGCGACGCAGTCTTGTTACGCATGAAAAACCTGCTTGGCGTTTTCGTCGCCGCGACCCTGTACTTCGTCGCGGTGTTTCACGTGACCAACCTGTATGCGGCCGAACACCGGGAAGTGGAAAAATTCATTCTTGCCGGTGACTCGATCCATACCAAGCTGTTCTGGATCGGTTTCGTGATCGTCGGCAGCCTGCTGCCGCTCTTGTTCTTGTATTCAAAGGCCGGCAAATCACGCACGATGATCATCCTGTCGTCACTGCTGGTCATCGTCGGTGCCTTTTCACTGCTCTATGTCGTGGTGATCGGTGGCCAGGCCAAGCCGCTGGAAATCGTCAACCCGAATGAATGGAAAGTCGTCAGCAGCAGTTTCGGCGATGCGGTCGACTACCACCGCTACAACCCGACCCTGGCCGAGTTTCTGCTCGGTGTCGGGGGCATCGCCATGGCGCTGCTGATCGTCGTATTCGGCTGCAAGGTCTTGCGTTTCCTGCCTGTCAGCCTGGCTGACAAGGTCGTCGATCCGCACGCCGCCTCCAAATAGACTATACTCGAAGGCACGATGAACCAGGAACACCCGTTTGCACAATATGTCCGTATTCTCGGTAAAGGGAAAAACGGCTCGCGCTCGCTGACCCGCGAAGAAGCACGTGAGGCGATGCAGATGATCCTCGACGACGAGGTCACACCGGAGCAGCTTGGCGCGCTGCTGATGCTGTTGCGCGTCAAGGAGGAATCGCCCGAGGAAATCGCCGGCTTCGTCGACGCCTGCCGCGCCGCGCTGTCTATCCCCGACGACATGCCGAAAATCGACCTGGACTGGTCCTCGTATGCCGGCAAACGCCGCCAACTGCCGTGGTTCCTGTTGTCGACCCTGCTGTTGGCTGAAAACGGTATTCGTCTGTTTATGCATGGCGCCAGCGGCCACACTGCCGGACGGATCTATACCAAGGACGTCTTGCCGGTATTAGGGCTTTCCGCCTGTACCACGATGGAACAGGTTCGGCAGAGCCTGGAACAATGGAACATCGCCTACATGGACCTGGAACACCTGTATCCGAAACTGCACCATATCATCGAGCTCAGGCCGCTGTTGGGACTGCGCTCACCGGTCCATACCCTGGCACGCATGCTGAATCCGTTCGCAGCACCCTATGTCATGCAGGGTATCTTCCATCCGGGCTATCGCCCGATTCACCAGGAAGCCGCCCTGCTGCTGCAGGAAAAACACCTGACCGTCATCAAAGGTGAAGGGGGTGAGATCGAACGTAACCCTGACATGCCGTGCCTGACCCAGAACCTGGACACAGGCCGGCTGTTCGACGAAGAATGGCCGGCGATGTTCAAACGCCGGCATATGCGCGACGACGAGCTCCGCATTCAGCGCCTGGCCGATGTATGGCATGGCGCCGACCAGGACGAGTACGGCATCGGGGCGGTGATCGGCACCACCGCGATCGCTCTGAAACTGATGAAACGGGCCTCGAGCATGGACGAGGCCGAAGCGCTGGCCAAGACCATGTGGGAATCACGTCCTAAAGACAAGTTCGGCGTTGCCGCCTGAACAGGCACCGATGCCTGCTGTCTTTATCTCCGCGGCACACAAGTCTTCCGGCAAGACGACACTGTCGATCGGCCTGTGCGCCGCGCTGCGCAAGGCCGGCACCGAGGTCCAGCCTTTCAAAAAAGGACCGGACTACATCGATCCGATGTGGCTGTCCGCCGCCAGTGGCCGGCCCTGCTACAACCTGGACTTCTACACGATGGAGCACACCGAGATCCGTACGCTTTACGCTCGTCACGGTGCCGCTGCCGAACTCTCGCTGATCGAGGGCAACAAGGGACTGTATGACGGACTGGACCTGCAAGGTGCCAACAGCAATGCCGCACTGGCCGGTTTTCTCGGTGTCCCGGTCATACTGGTACTCGACGCGCGTGGCATGACACGCGGCATCGCCCCGCTGGTCCTCGGCTACCAGGCCTTCGACCCCTCACTGAAACTCAGTGCGGTCATTCTGAACCAGGTCGGTGGCAGCCGTCATGAGTCCAAGCTGCGTGCGATTCTCGAACACTATACCGATGTCGCGGTCATCGGCGCAGTGCATCGCAACCCGGCGCTCACGATCGACGAACGCCATCTCGGCCTGGTCCCGAGCAACGAGTCCGGCCGTATCATCCAAAAAATAGACACCATCGCCAACCTGGTCGCCGCGCAGGTCGACCTGGAACGGCTGCACGGTATTGCGCAGACAGCGGCAGCCGTTGCTGCCGAAAACACCATGCCCTGCTCTGATGCCGGAGCGCCGGTCAGGATCGGTGTCATCCGCGACTCGGCGTTCGGTTTCTACTACCCGGACGACCTCGCCGCATTCGAGCAGGCCGGAGCCAGGCTGGTGTTTATCGATGCCTTGCACGACCACAGGCTGCCCGCGATCGACGGCCTGTTCATCGGTGGCGGATTTCCGGAAACGCATCTTGATACACTGGCAGCCAATACCGCATTGCGCGCGCTACTGAAAACCCGTATCGAACAAGGGCTGCCGACCTATGCCGAATGCGGCGGCTTGATGTACCTTGCACGCAGTATCCAGTGGCACGGTAACAGAACCGACATGGTCGGGGTGATTCCCGGCGATATCGTGATGCATGACAGGCCCCAGGGGCGCGGCTATGTCACACTGCAACCGACCACGGATCATCCCTGGCCGGGCGCTGGTGACAACCCTGCGATTCATGCGCATGAATTCCACTATTCCAGCCTGGAAAATCTGCCCGGCCACAGCAGATTCGCCTACCGGGTCACACGCGGTACGGGAATAAGCCAACACCGTGACGGCCTGATATTGTATAATCTGCTTGCAAACTACTCCCATTTTCGCAATCTGAACAACAACCGCTGGGTCGGGCAATTCCTGCGTTTCGTAAGGCAACACAGGTCCGTGGCCGACGGCACCGCCTCCCGGCACTGAAGCAGTACAGGTTCCAGGGATTTTACTTCGAGGCATGATATGTTTAAAGTGACTGAAAACGCAGTACAGCAGATCCGCAAGGCCCTGCAACAGAGCGGGGAACAGAATCTCGCGCTCCGGATTGCAGCACGTTTTGCTGCAGACAAAAGTATCGAGTATGTGATGGGGTTCGACGAGATAGGCCAGCACGACGAACCGATCCGCTACGACGATGTCACCATCGTGATCAATGCCGACAGCCAGGAGCTGTTGGAAGATGCCACGCTGGATTTCGTTGAGCTCGAGCCGGGCAGCCAGCAGTTTATTTTTATGAACCCGCTCGATCCGACTTATGTACCACCACAGACCGACCATGACACCACCGGCTGATCCAGGCAACCTGAGCATCGGTCTCGGCAGCCGGCAGCAGGCCGGCCAGTCTCGGCAGGGCCAGCAGAACTGTGCAGGCTGTTACCGGCTGATCGTCACGCTGATTGCCGTGCTGCTGCTGGCCTTGTTCACCGTTCTTGCGGCGCTCACTCAGCCTGCCTACATTTCCTACTCCCTGGCCGCCACCGCAGTCCTGCTCGGCACCGCCATTTACCTGCTGTACCGGCTGAAAAAAGAAATACAATTACGGCTCGCGCGCCCGCTGGCGCTGATCTCCGAGTGGTCGGACAAGATGAACCAGGGCAAACTGAATTTCCGTATCAGTGCCAGCGACGATACCGGCTATCCCAACCTGATCGGCAACATCAACAACCTGAGCGCAAAGATGCTGACGCTGTCGACCGAGATGCAGTCAGAAGTAAAACGACAGACCGAGCGCAGCGCACGCAAGACCCATACGCTCGAAGTGCTGTATGACGTGGCTGCCAGCATCAATATATCCACCAGCCTGGAAGACCTGCTGCTGCGCTTCCTGCCGACGCTGAAAGAAGTCATGCAGGCCGAAGCTGTCACCGTGCGCCTGGCCAGCTATGACGGCCAGATGCGGCTGATCGGCAGCCTGGGGCTGGAAGACCATGCTGACGAGGTCGAAACCCTGGTGCCGGTATTGCATTGCATGTACAGCAGCGCCCTGCAGGAGGGGGAACTGCTGTCACAGGACAAGATCCTGCGTTGCGAGATCTATCCCGGGCAGCCGTTCTATGGGGTCGAGGGCATTGAAATGATCGCCGTGCCTTTGCAATACCGCAACAAGAATCTAGGAGTCTACAACCTGTTCGTCAAGACTCCAAGCCTGCTCGAACGTGAAGACGTCGAGGAACTGCTGATCAGCATCGGCCGGCACCTTGGGATCGCCGTGGAAAAAACCTACACCGAAGACGAGTCCAAGCGCCTGTCACTGTACCGTGAACGTAACCTGCTGTCGCACGAACTGCATGACTCGCTGGCGCAGACACTGGCAGCCTTGAAATTCCAGATCCGTGGACTGGTCGACTCGCTGAAGGAGAAAAACTACACCGCGGCAGAAGACGAAACCGAACAGATACGCAACGGCCTGGACGAGGCCTATGCCGAACTGCGCGAACTGATCGCGCACTTCCGTGCACCCTTCGATGAACGCGGCCTGATCGCCGCGATCGAAAGCGTGATCCAGGGGTTCCGCAACAGCTGCGACATCTCGATCTACTTCCACAATCAATGGAAAGAAACGAATTTCTCGTCACTGCGTGAAATGCAGGTGCTGCGGATCATCCAGGAATCACTGAACAACATCAAGAAACACAGCCAGGCGCACTCGGTCAGAATCCTGTTGACTTACGATTCGAATGAAAACTTCGTGGTACTGATCGAGGACGATGGCATCGGCATCCGCCAGCCACTGCTTGGCGGCAACCCCGGCGAGCAGGTCGGCCTGTCGATCATGAAAGAACGCGCCCACCGGCTGGGAGGCGATCTCACGATCGAGAGCGAGCCGGGTGAAGGCACCCGGATCGTGTTGACGATTTCACTCGACAGCCAAAAAGACACACAACCAGAGCTACCCTAAGAATATGGCCACTATCAGTGTATTGATGATCGATGACCACGCCCTGTTTCGTATCGGGCTGAAAGGTCTACTGGAAAAAAGAGGAATCGAGGTGATCGCCGCGGTCGGCTCCGGCGAGGAAGGAATCCAGCTGGCACAAAGTGAACACCCCGATATCATCCTGCTCGACATGCGCATGCCCGGTATGTCCGGCACCCAGGCTCTGCGCCGCATTCGCGAGGCCGGCGTCGAAACACCGGTGCTGATGCTGACCACGAGTAACGAGGAACGCGACCTGATCGAGTCACTGCGCAACGGTGCCCAGGGCTATCTGCTCAAGGACATCGATCCCGATGAACTCGTCAAGTCGATCCATGAAGTGCTGGCCGGAAAAACGGTGGTCGCTCCCGAACTGACACCGGTACTGGCCAAGGTCGTACAACACGGCAACAATCCGACGCTCAACAAGCCGACACCGTTTTCAGAGCTGACCCCGAGAGAGTTCGAAATCCTCTGCCACCTTGCCGAAGGACAGAGCAACAAGGTCATCGCCCGTAACCTCGGCATCTCCGATGGAACGGTCAAGCTGCATGTCAAGTCCATTCTGCGCAAGCTCGGAGTGCATTCCCGTGTCGAGGCCGCGGTGATCGCCGTCGAACAGGAACTATGCAACAAGACCTGAGATAGTGCATAATAGCGGCCGGGTCAGAGTACGAACGCAACAAGGTTGGCAAAGTGAAAAAATACACCGAACTGGTGGAAGCCATACTTCCGCAAATCGACGAACTGTTTCCATGGGATCTGGACGAACGGCTGCAGCAGGACGATGCCCCGCCGCCGCTGCTGCTGGACATACGTGAG
>Ga0256830_1001895_pt1 | contig 14345 bp, 15 predicted proteins | sample 128326metaG_FD_190537 | JGI IMG/M metagenome (GOLD analysis project Ga0256830, IMG submission 190537) | Hydrothermal vent microbial communities from Lau Basin, Pacific Ocean - 128-326 | ecosystem: Environmental > Aquatic > Marine > Hydrothermal vents | place: Pacific Ocean: Lau Basin | collected... | reverse complement strand
ACTTATATTGAATGCTTCCAAGGAAGTCGGTCCGGCCTTGTTTTACTCGTTGTTGATTATTACCGTCTCCTTTATGCCGGTATTCACGCTCCAGGCGCAGGAGGGGCGCTTATTCCGTCCGTTGGCGTTTACGAAAACCTATGCCATGGGAGCTTCGGCGTTGTTGGCGATTACCATTGTTCCCATCATGATGGGCTATTTTATAAAAGGGAAGATATTACCGGAGGAAAGAAACCCCGTTAACCGATTCCTGATTAAAATCTATCGACCCTTGATTCGCTTTGTTCTGCATTTCCGGATGACTACCCTGGCAGCTACGATTCTTATATTGGTTGTTACGATTATTCCTTTGAAACGGATCGGCTCCGAGTTTATGCCTCCTTTGAATGAGGGCGACCTTTTGTACATGCCCACAACGGACCCGGGTATTTCCATAACCAAGGCGCGTGAAGTCCTGCAGCAAACCGATCGTATTATCCGGACTTTCCCGGAAGTAAAAATGGTGTTTGGAAAAATAGGACGGGCGGAAACAGCCACCGACCCCGCTCCCTTGAGCATGATCGAAACCACCGTCACACTGAAGCAGCCGGATGACTGGCCCAAGAGAAAAACCGTAAGCCGCTGGTATTCGGATTTATCGTTGCCGAAATTTGTCCGGGCGCCCCTGGAAAAGATCTGGCCGGAAAAACGATCTGTTACCATGGATGAATTGGTGGCCGAGTTAAATGCCGCTATCCAATTCCCCGGTTTAACCAATGCCTGGACAATGCCCATTAAGACCCGGATTGATATGCTCAGCACGGGTATTAAAACACCAGTGGGGATCAAATTAATGGGTGATAACCTGGATACACTAAATGCGCTGGGCGCGCAAGTCCAGGCGATTGTCCAGAAACTTCCCGGCACGCTTAGCGCTTATTCCGAGAAAGTCACCGGGGGAAATTATTTTGATTTTAATATCGATCGACGTGAGGCAGCCCGTTATGGCTTAACCGTTGGTGATGTCCAGGATATCATTCAATCGGCAGTGGGCGGAATGAATGTTTCTTTCACGGTTGAAGGTTTGGAACGATACCCCATAAATGTCCGCTATAGCCGTGAATTACGTGATAGTATTGAAAAGCTGAAGAGGGTGATCGTACCTACTCCGACGGGAGCCCAAATTCCCATAAGCCAGGTGGCGAAAATTGAGATTAAAAAAGGCCCTCCCGTTATTAAAAGTGAAGATGCCCGGACGACGGCGTGGATTTACGTGGATTTAACCGGTATCGACGTCGGAACCTATGTAAAACGCGCTAAGACAGCCCTTGCGAAAGAGCTGAGATTGCCGGAAGGATACTCCATTATCTGGAGTGGTCAATATGAATATATGGAGCGGGCGAATAAACGGTTGAAAGTAGTCGTTCCCATAACACTCGTTATTATTTTCCTCTTGCTGTACTTTAATTTTAAAAATATAACCGAAAGTATAATTGTAATGCTGTCCTTACCCTTCGCCCTTGTGGGCGGACTATGGTTCATGTACCTCCTGGGATACAATATGAGCGTGGCCGTGGGGGTCGGTTTCATCGCCCTGGCCGGGGTAGCCGCGGAAACAGGGGTGATCATGCTGATCTACCTGGATCATTCGTATCAGGATCGCAAAATGAAAGGGGAAATGAATACCCTGAAGAACCTGTATGACGCCGTAATGGAAGGTGCCGTTGACCGTGTGCGCCCCAAAATGATGACCGTAACGGCGATCATGGCGGGATTAGTTCCTATTTTATGGGGTACCGGCACCGGTTCACAGGTGATGAAGCGAATAGCGGCTCCCATGGTTGGCGGAATGGTAACCTCCACCCTGTTGACTCTCCTGGTTATCCCAACGATTTATTATTTATGGCGATCCATCGAAATAAAGAAAAAAGAAAGGACCGGTTGAAATGAAAGAAGTCAAGGCCTATATCAAAAGTTATAAAGTGGAAAATGTTATCAACGGCCTGCATGAGATTGGAATCGAAAATATGACGGTCATTGATGTGATGGCGTTGGGAAAAAGTATGGTCGACCCGGAACATTACAAATATTCCATTGAATGTGTGGAACGATATTCGGAGGTTGCGAAAATTGAGATTATCGCTCCCGATGAAGATGTATCCGCCATCGTTGACGTTGTTCGTTCCCGTGCCTATACGGGTGAACGGGGTGACGGCGTTATTTTTGTTTCCGAAGTGCAGGAAGCCATCAAGATCCGAACGGGAGAATACGGACCGGACATATTGCAACCGCCGAAGCAACGATAATCGGGGTGCAGGAAACTTGAACAACAAACACGATAAAAGCAGGGGAATGGTTCGAAAACGATTCCCCCAACAAACGAAACGGAGTTGAAAAACGATGAAGCAGAAAGTAAAACGAAAACTGGTGACCACCGATCCGGTGTGTGGTAAACGAATTAACAGGAATAAGGCTCATATAGTCATTGCATACAAGGGAACGGATTACCTCCTTTGCTGTCCGAAATGTCAGTCCGAGTTTGAAAAGAAACCGGGAAAATATGTGGCTGAATAAATCCGGGCTGTTCACCGGGGAATAAATGGTCGCCATCCGTGATCCACGTGGTAATAGATCAATGATCAAAAGGAACTGTTCCCGCGGAATGAATCAGAACGGTGAAAACGGCAACGAGGATTTTTAACATCCGGAATTCTTAAAGAAAGGAGTGTGACAATAGCATATTTCTTGAGTAAAAAACGAGTATTACCGAAAACGGGTACAGCCCGCCGGCCGGGCTTGAGGAAATAACCGTTTTTAATGGACCCCCGCTTTCGGGATATCTTTGATCGGGAACCGGGGCTATTGCCCTTAACAGCGGTTGATCATGTTAATCGACGATGGTTCGAACGATTTTTTTCAACGAATTACGGTAGTATAATATGAAGACCAGTTATTGTCAGGAGGTTAGGGATAATCATGCATGAGTCTTATGATTACGGTCTGTGGTCGATGGTTGTATTTAATGTGATCCTTTTCAGCATTTTTGTATTTGGTTTTCTTCGGCCCAAGAAAAAATATGAATGGCGTACATTGGGCGTATTTACAGCTTTTATTGTGGCCTTATTTGTGGAGATGTACGGCTTTCCATTGACTATTTATATAATAATATCGATTTTCGGAAGCAAGATCGGTCTTGTTGATCCCTTTCAGCATGTTAATGGGCATCTGTTGGGAACACTTTTCGGCGCGCCGGAATGGGTTAAACTTATTATTTGTCAGATCGGGGGTTTTGTTATGTTAATCGGATTATTTATTATGGGCAAGGGGTGGAAGCAGATCCATGAAACAAGAGGTGAACTTGTCACCACCGGTATTTATGGATATGTGCGTCATCCGCAGTATTCCGGGCTTTTCCTGGTAACAATCGGAATGCTGATTCAATGGCCGACGATTATTACCCTGATAATGTGGCCCATTTTAACCTATGCCTATTATCGATTGGCGATGCGTGAAGAACGTGAGGTCGAAGAAAAGTTCGGCGCCGCGTACAAAGTTTACCGGGAATCCGTCCCGGCCTTCATCCCGAAATATAAAGCCAGGCAGAGAGGAAAATGAACAGCCGCACGGTTCATATCGTCGGCGCCGGTCCCGCGAATCTCGTTGCCGCGATAAACCTGGCAAGAGCCGGCATTGACACCGTTATTCATGAACAAAACAATACTGTCGGATCGCGTTTCAATGGCGATTTCCAGGGACTCGAAAATTGGTCTTTTAATAAGGACGTCATGGAATTCCTCCGGTCAATCGGTGTCTCCGTAAATTTTCGTTGCGAACCTTATCATCGGGCCGACTATTATAGTCCCGGGCTCACTAAGACGGTAGTGCGGACCAGGGAACCGTTTTTCTACCTTGTAAGGCGCGGGAATGACAGTGATTCTTTGGACCAGGGGCTGAAGAAGCAGGCCCTTGAGGCGGGGGCACGGATCCAGTGGAAAGATAAACTGAAACGCGTTCCGGAGGGAACCGTTATCGTCGGGACGGGACCGAAAGCCGCGGATGCCATCGCCAAGGGAATCGTTTTCCGAACCTCTTATCCTGATGCCTGTTTCTGCTTCCTGGGTGACCGGATTGCCCCCAAAGGGTATGCGTACCTGTTGGTCGATAAGGGTCGAGCGACCTTTGCCACTTGTATGTTCGAGGATTTCCGGCATGAACGTATTTATTTCCGGCGCGCCCTGAAGATAATGCGGCGGATTGTGGATATCGATATTAACCATCCCCGGGAATTCGGTGGATTCGGCAATTTTTTCCTGGAACGACCCGTCAGTAAAGATAACCGTATCCTCTATACCGGTGAAAATGCCGGTTTTCAGGACGCTTTATGGGGATTTGGGCTTAAATACGCAATGTATTCCGGTTATCTTGCTGCCCATTCGATAATCACAGGCAAATTCTATGAACAATTGTGCCGGGATAAACTAAGGCCGATATTGGAAACAACCCTGGTGAACCGTTGGCTTTACTCACAGATCGGGAACTTCGGTTACGAAATAGCCCTGAAGAAAATTTCTAAAATCGATGACATTTTATCCATACTCAGGAAACATCATCGGTATTTGACTTCGAAACGTATTTTGTTCCCCATCGTAAAACATAAATATCGGACCCACCTTATTGATAAACAATGTTTGCATAAACATTGTGATTGCGTATGGTGCCGTCATTGCCGAAAACATAAATCGAACGCAATGAAAATTCACCACTAAAGAACCGGAATCGAAAGGGAGGAAACCATAATGAAACAAATCCAACCATATCCTGTAGCAGTCGCCCTCAGTTTTATCTTCCTCATCTATTATTTTACCTGTGTCGTCATTCATCTTCTGTTGGCCGATACCACCTGGGAAATGTATCGTTGGTTGGAGATGATATTGGTCCAATTCACCTGGCTTACTCCCCTGAGTTTCATTTTGGGAATTATTGAAGTCATTATAGGCGGCTTTTATATTGCCTACACCCTGGTCCCCCTGTACAACTTTTACGATAAGTATTTTTCTTCAACGAAAGGAGATGAAACAATGAAACCACTACGTTTTAAACCCGTGGCTTTTACAATAATATCCTTTGGAATAATTACGTACACCTTATGTGTTATTTCCAATCTTATATTTCCTCAATGGGGAATGTACAGACTATGGGAGATATTTTTACCGGGGTTTAGTTGGATCAGTTGGGGAAGTTACTTCATCGGTTTGATCGGATTAATCGGGTACGGCATATATATCGCGGCAATATTTGTCCCTGTGTATAATTACTTTGGTAAGGGTAAATATCCGGAGTTTAAATGAGAGGATATTAAGGGCTATGAGTAAATCAGAGAAAATAAAATCCCGCCGTTCCTTTCTCAATATTGCTTTAGGCACCGGTATCGGAGCTTTTTTCATTTCCGTATTCTATCCGATTTTTCGTTATCTGATTCCTCCCAAAAACACCGAACCGGTTCCCACCAGCGTAGTGGCCGGAACGGTGAATGAATTAAAGCCCAATAGCGGAAAGATTTTCCGCTTCGGAAGAAAACCCGCTATTCTCATAAAAACCCCTCAGGGAGAATTACGCTCCTTCACCGCGATCTGTACCCATTTGGCATGTACGGTCCAGTATCGTGATGATTTGGAGCATATTTGGTGTGCCTGCCACAACGGTCATTATGATCTTCATGGTAAGAATATTAAAGGACCACCCCCGCGGCCTTTAACGCAGTACGTGGTAAACGTTCAGGGGGATAAGATTCTTGTATCAAAAGAAACCTGATGATTTCATCGACAATACTTTATGGTGACGATTGGGATCCGGCACGTTGAACGGGATATATAAATTATTCAATAGACTATTTGTTGCCGTTTATTCCGTTCCCGGGATAAAGGACCGGTGGGCCCGCATGTATCAGTCCCCCGAATTTAATACAATTCCCTGGGCACCACTTAAAAAACCCCTGGATCAATGTAAGGTCGCCCTGGTGACTACCGGCGGGGTACACCTTAAAACGGATGTTCCTTTTAATATGGAAGATACGAACGGCGATCCCACCTATCGAATTATTCCCTCGGCAACAAAACCACGCGAATTGATAACAACTCACGATTATTATGATCACCGGGATGCCGATCGGGATATTAATCTGGTGTTTCCGATAGAAATATTGCAAACTTGTCTGCAGGAAGGACTCCTGGGAGAGGCTGCGGACAGTTATTATAGTTTTATGGGGCATGTTAAAGGTACCCACTTACGAACATTAATAAAAACATCCGGGGAAGTTGCCGCACGGATGAAACACGAGGAAGTGGATGTGGCTGTTTTGGTTCCCTCCTGAACCCTTTGCAACCAGACGGTCGGTCTGGTCCAACGGGAAATTGAACGACAGGGAATCAGTACTGTCGGCATCTCAATCAACAGGGAAATCAGCGAGAGGGTAAAGCCGCCCCGGACCTATTATCTCAAGTACCCATTGGGACATGCTTTGGGGGAACCCTTCAATAGAAAACAGCAAATGCAAATCTTTAAGGACTGTCTGGAAGTTCTGGAATCGGCCCGGGAGCCGGGCGTTATCGTGGATAGTCCTTACCGCTGGAAAAGACATACATTTTGATGAGTACGAACCGGATCGAAGTAAAGATTGATGTATTAAAAGGAGTTGCCATGAAAGAAGTAAGGGGGGGTAATCGATTATGAGAGCCTTGACAAAAGAAGACCTTAAAATCTTCACGGACCCGTTGTTGAACAAGAATCCCCTCACTTTCCTGGTGATGGGTTTTTGTTCCGCGTTGGCCGTGACCGTAAAAATGGAGACCGCCCTGGTAATGACCGCGGCTGTTGTGTTTGTTTTGTCTTTATCGAGCACAATTATTTCCGTCATTCGGAAACTCATTCCTTCCAAAGTACGCATTATTGTTCAGTTGGCTGTCATTGCATCACTGGTAATTATTGCCGACCAGTTTTTAAGGGCTTATGTATACGAAATAAGCAAACAATTATCGGTATTTGTCGCCTTAATCATTACCAACTGCATTGTAATGGGGAGAACGGAAGGTTATGCCATGCAGAATTCCCCGGGAAAAGCGTTCCTTGACGGTTTGGGCAATGCCTTGGGATATGGGATTGCCCTGGTTGCGGTAGCATTCCTACGGGAATTTTTTGGCAGCGGTTCCGTTTACGGTATTCAATTAATTCCGGACTGGCTCTATGAAGCCGGATACAGAAACGCCGGTTTGATGGTGCTTTCACCGGGTGCTTTTATCATTTTAGGTCTGCTGGTGTGGTTACAATATTCGCTTTTATCAAATCGCGGGGCGCCCGGCGAACATGTCCATGGCGCCGATCACTCACATCATGGTTAGGAGGTAGACAGATGTTTGAACATTATTTGGACCTGGCTATCAAGGCGATTTTTGTCGAGAATATTATTCTCGGTTTTTTCCTGGGCATTTGTCCTTTCCTGGCCGTTTCGAAAAAGGTCAGTTCCTCCATTGGCATGGGACTGGCGGTTACGTTTGTAATGACATCCACGGCGCCGATTAACTGGCTGGTGAATAATTTTCTTCTAAAGGAGGGAGCCCTTTCCTGGTTGGGATTCCCCGAAATCGACCTGAGTTATTTAAGTTACATTATTTTTATTGCCGTTATCGCCGCCACGGTACAATTGATCGAAATGGTTATTGAACGTTTCAGTCCCACGCTTCATCAACAACTCGGAATTTTTCTGCCGTTGATTGCCGTGAACTGCGCAATCCTGGGCGTTTCCCTGTTTTTAATCGAACGGGATTATACCCTCACTGAGTCAACCGTATATGGCTTCGGATCGGGAATCGGCTGGTTTTTGGCGATCACTTCCATGGCCGCCATGCGACATAAGCTTCGGTATTCGAATGTTCCGGCCGGTTTGCGGGGATTGGGAATAACCATGATTCTCACCGGCTTGTTGTCCATGTCTTTCATGGCCTTCTCGGGGATCGACCTGTAATGGATAAGGTAATTATACATGTAAAGAACATGGTTTGCGATCGTTGTATTCGGGTTGTCAAGGAAGAATTGGAAAGCTTAGGGTTGATCGTAAACGATATTCAACTCGGTACGGTTAATATCACCAATCCGGAAAACTCCCTGGATTATGATGCCATTGCGAAAGTGTTGTCCGAAAACGGCTTCGAATTATTGGTGGGCAAAAAAGCCCGGATGGTGGAGAAAATCAAGACCGCCATTATTGAACTTGTGCATAGCGATGAATTGGAAAATATGGATGTCAATCTCTCCGACTATATCACGGGGAAAGTTGGTAAGGATTATCCTTATTTAAGCAACCTGTTTTCTTCCATTGAGAGCATTACGATTGAAAAATATTTCATCTTTCAGAAAATCGAACGCGTGAAGGAACTGTTGGTTTATGATGAACTGTCACTGTCGGAAATTGCTTACCGTTTGGGTTACAGTAGTGTGCAACATCTTTCCAACCAATTCAAAAAAATAACCGGATTGACGCCCAGTTATTTCAAAAAACTGAAAGAGATTAAACGATCTTCCCTCGACAAAGTCGCATGAACGCAAAATGTTACACATCTTTTTAAAAATTGTATAACGGAATATCAGACCGGAATAAGGAGATTGCTGGTAGTCATTGAGCGAGAAAAAATGGAAATGAAACAATTCAACAAAATGACTGAAAACAGGATAAAACTTTTCTAATCAAGGAGGGTATTATGAAAGATCCAGTATGCGGAATGAGTGTTGAGGAAGAATCGGCGTATGCTTTCAAGGAATGGGAGGGGACACGTTATGGGTTCTGTTCCCGGCATTGTTATGATTCTTTTTTGCAACAGCCGGAGAAATACGCCAAATCATCACGGAAAAACAAAAAAACTAAACATGAACATACACACGATCATTCGCACCATCATCCGTCGGATAGTCAAACGGATGATACCCAGGTGACCGATCCCGTGTGCGGGATGGTTATTAATAAGCGTAACGTGAGTGAATTCCTGGAATGGAAGGGTACTCAATATGGATTCTGTTCGGCCGACTGTCGGCGGAGTTTTGAGCGGAATCCCGCTAAGTATGTTTCTCAAGCTATTGAGAAAGCAGATACACCGGCAAAGGCGGTGTCGATAAACAATCAATCGAAATCAATGGCCGCGAAAGCAAAAACCGATTCGTCGGGGACATATACTTGTCCCATGCATCCCGAAATTCGTCAGGAGGGACCGGGCTCGTGCCCGAAGTGTGGCATGGCGTTGGAACCACTTGAGCCGGTGAAAACCAGCGGTAAGACCATATATGTATGCCCGATGCATCCGGAAATCGAGAAGGACGAACCGGGGAATTGCCCCATTTGCGGGATGGCACTGGAACCCAAAACAATAACGGATGAGGATGAATCCAATCCCGAATTGGCCGATATGACCAGGCGTTTCTGGATCAGTACGATATTATCCATACCATTGGTAATCTTCACCATGGGAGAGCCATTAATAGGGCGACCCATACTACAGATAAGTTGGCTTGCCTGGTTGGAGCTGTTGCTGGCCACACCGGTGATTTTATGGGGCGGGGCCCCGTTCTTCGTGCGCGGATGGCAGTCAATCGTGAACCGCAGTCTGAATATGTTTACCCTGATCGCCATCGGTACCGGGATCGCGTATATTTTTAGCGTGATCGCTACGGTCTTCCCTGAGATATTTCCCGCCGCGTTTCGCGGGGTGGATGGGAAGGTGGATACCTATTTCGAAGCCGCCGCGGTGATTGTGACCCTGGTTTTGCTGGGACAGGTACTCGAGTTAAGGGCCCGAGATAAAACCAGCAGCGCCATAAAAGCATTGTTGGGATTGGCCCCGAAAACGGCGCGGATTGTTCGCGAAGACGGAACCGAAGAAGACATTTCCCTGGATCAGGTAAAATCCGGTGATCTGCTGCGCGTTCGTCCCGGCGAAAAGATTCCTGTCGACGGGGAAATTATTGAAGGGAGCAGTACTATTGACGAATCAATGGTGACCGGTGAACCGACTCCCGCCAAGAAAAAACCAGGCGACAAGGTAACAGGAGCAACTGTTAATGGAACCGGCGCCTTTTTGATGCGCGCGGAAAAAGTCGGAAGTGACACGCTCCTGGCGCGAATCGTACAGATGGTAAGTGAAGCGCAACGCAGCCGTGCGCCGATCCAGGGACTGGCGGATAAGGTATCCTCTTACTTTGTCCCGGCGGTGGTAATTATCAGTATCCTTACGTTCATCATTTGGGGATTGTTCGGACCGGAACCACGAATGGCCTATGCTCTGGTGAATGCCGTGGCGGTGTTAATCATTGCCTGTCCGTGCGCGCTGGGATTGGCTACTCCGATGTCAATCATGGTAGGCACCGGTCGGGGCGCCATGGCGGGGGTTCTGATTAAGAATGCCGAAGCATTGGAGACCATGGAAAAGGTGGACACCCTGGTCGTTGATAAAACGGGCACGCTCACCGAAGGCAAACCCAAACTGGTTACGATTAAAACCGCCGGAGATTTGTCTGAAGACGATTTGCTGCGTTACACGGCCAGTCTGGAACGAGCCAGCGAACATCCCCTGGGCGAAGCCATTGTGGCCAAGGCGCTCGAAAAAGGATTGAAGCTCTCTAAAGTGGAGAAATTTGACTCGGTAACCGGCAAAGGCATTACCGGAACGATCGATAATCATGTGGTGACGGTCGGGAATCGTCGTTTACTGGAAGGATTGGGAATCGAAGTGGGGGACTTATCCGAATATGCGGATAGCCTGCGGAGGAATGCCGAGACAGTAATATTTATTGCCGTGGATAGGAAAATTGCCGGATTAATGGGTATTGCCGATCCCATAAAGGAGACGACTCCGGCCGCGATTAAAACCCTCCAGAAAGAAAAAATACGAGTGGTGATGCTTACCGGCGATAATCAGGCCACGGCCGAAGCCGTCGCGAGACAGTTGAATATCGATGAAGTTGTGGCCGATGTGTTACCGGATAAGAAAAATGAAGTGGTCAAGGCTTTTCAGGACAAGGGCCACATTGTCGCCATGGCCGGTGACGGGATCAATGACGCGCCCGCGTTGGCCCAGGCCCAGGTGGGAATCGCAATGGGTACGGGTACGGACGTCGCGATTGAAAGCGCGGGGATTACCCTGGTGAAGGGTGATTTGAATGGAATCGTTCGGGCCGTCCGTCTCAGTCGCGGAACCATGCGCAACATCCGGGAGAATCTCTTCTGGGCGTTTGCCTATAATACCCTCGGTGTTCCTCTGGCAGCCGGCATTCTTTACCCGTTCTTTGGAATCCTCCTGAGCCCGATTATCGCCGCCGCCGCCATGAGTCTCAGTTCCGTGTCGGTGATTGGCAATGCCCTGAGATTACGAAGGTTAAAACTGTAAACTTCCGATTGGAGATTGTCTGATGAACATGAAACCGCAAAAAAGACAGGTTAAAAGCAATCGTCAATATCAGAAAGGAATCGTCGTCGTTCTGGCGACGGCGATTCTGCTCCTGGGCATAACGATAGGGCTGACCATGAAACAGAAAGATGCCGCCCGGGAAGCAACACCGATAGTATTCAATCTTGCTACGATGGATATTGCGAAACAATTTGCCTGTTCCTGTGGATCGTGTAACGAACGGAATCTTGCGATTTGCACCTGTTCCGTCGCGGTGACAACAAAAACCTTTATTGAAAAAAATCTCAAAAATGGCGTTCCCGCGAACGATGTAATCCGTTTGATAAAGGACTTATACGGCCATTATGTCGGTTAAATTTGAAACATATAAATATAATAACGATGAAAAAAGGGGTATGCAAATGAATCATAAAATAGTTATTTCCGGCATACTTACGCTTACCACGATATTTTTGGCCGGTTGCGCCGATGATGGAGGAGAGGCAGGCCCGGAGATAGTCGCGATTTCGCCTGCGGACGGAGCCGCTAATGTGGCCAGGACGACCAATGTACTGGTACAGTTTAACGAACCGATGGATAAGTCTTCCTGCGAGTCGCGGTTTGGGTTGTTCGTCGGTGATCTGGATACGATTCCCGCGGATATAATGGGACGAATGCACGGGGAATTTACCTGGAATGCCGATCAGACAGTGATGTCGTTTCATCCCGATTCCCTGCTGATGGACTCTACCATGTATTCGATTTACCTGCAAGAGGGGATGATGGCCAAGGACAGCCACGGAGATGGAATGATGATATCCGGGATGAAACGACACGGGATGGAGATGACGGATGGAATTATTTCCCGCTTTACGACGGAAAAAACAAGTTTGCCGAAAATATTAACCGTTTATCCCGCCGACGGAGCCTCCAACGTTGAAACGACGACGGCGATAAACATTGAATACAACCGTTCCATGGATGCCGAATCGTGTGAATCACGATTTGGATTGCATGAAGGTGAATTGACGGAAATGCCGATGATGGGTATGATGACCGGTGTGGAAGGGACATTTAACTGGAACAGTGACAGCACGATGATGACTTTCCAGCCCGATTCCGCCTTGATGGATTCGACAATGTATACCATTTGCCTGATGGAAGGCATGCAAACCGCCAATCATGACGGGACAATGATGTTGTCCGGCATGGCCGATTTCGGCAGCCAGGTTGATAATGGTATCTTTGCAACATTCTTAACAAAATAAAACAGTCAGGAGGCAGATCATGATGTTTCAAGCAGATGCAGCGTTTGCGCTGGAATTAATCGCCCTGGGAATCGGTTTTTGGGTTCTGTTGAAAACACGGAACGATGAAGCCGGTAATTTGAAGGGCTTTGGAACGTTTATTGGTTATTTCATAATCATTGTCGCATTTATCGCGATTCTCTGTACCGGGTATTACACGGTAAGGTATTGGGAAGACGGCTATTTCGCCAAACCCAACACGGCTCAAATGGTAATGATGCAACAGATGCATAAAATGCAAGGTTGTCAAAATATGATGTCGGGTAGAATGCATGGCGATAAATGCGATAAAATGATGACCAGTGGATCCGATGATGCGAAATGCGAAAAAATGATGAAGGACGGAAAAATGAAAGGTGGTATGATGAAAGGAAAAATGGGCGGCATGATGGGCGATAAATCCGGTATGGGAGGTAGCGGCGGTAAAGCGGAGCATCATCCCGAAAAAGATGAGCAATAACTGAGTTTATGTGGCGATCCAGTGTACTCCTCCGAAAAGAAGAATCGAATGATAATCCTGAAATTTCTCAGTTATCTTGTCGAGTGCAAGTTACTGCGACGGTTGACTTTGAATAGCTGGAATATTCTATCGAATCCTGCGGAGGATGTACATGTCAAAGGGGTGATGGCTATTAATTCGGGTTCCTTCTGCCGTCACCCCTCCTCTAAAATGAATTATGTTATCGTAATGTGTAACTAAGGAGAAAATATGGAATTTTTACCAGGACTTCAGGCAACTTTGAACCTGCACCCAATGTTCGTTCACTTCCCGATCGTGATAACCCTATTGGCATTATTGGCGGAGATCGTTCATAAAGTGTATAAGAAACCCGTTTACGGAGACATGGCCGGGGTATTATTAAACCTGGCCGCCATCAGCGCGGTCGTGACCTTAATTACCGGCTACTGGGCGTCAGATTCCCTGGGACACGACACGCCGGGGCACGATTATGTTCACGGTCATCGCGATGTTATGATCTGGTTCACCGCGTTTACGGTTTTAGCCGCGATAGTATTTCAATTTATTAAAAGTTCACGCCAGGGGTTATACCGGTTGGTTGTCCTGGTGTTTCTTTCGGGATTACTCATGTTTGGGGCCGATCGGGGTGCCAGGCTGGTATATGAGTACGGCGTGGGCGTTAAAAAAACAACAGAAATACATGAAGATAATGACGATCCTGATCCCACGGGGGAAAACGACATTGATGCGGAGGAACATTTCGATGGGGACTAAGATCATCGTTCACAGATTGCCATCGGGGGAAAGGTAAGGGAAACATGCGCGATAAGAGAAAAGAATAAAAAAACAGGGGGGTATTAAATGAACAGAAGAGAGTTTATTCAAACCACAGGTCTCATGTCTACAACGGTGCTTTTCCCAAAGGTGCTGTTGTCGAATTCCGCGAAAAGCGCCAATAAGGAGCGATTCCCAAAACCGCTGGAACCGGTGATGAAGGGCGATGTGAAAGAGTTCCGTTTGGCCATTGATATCTATCAACAGGAGGTGGTGCCCGGATTCAAATTCCATACGCTGGCGTTTAATAATCAGATCCCGGGACCCGAAATACGCGTCAACAAGGGCGACAAGGTAAGGGTCATTTTCAGGAATAATACCGAATTGAATCACACGATT
>Ga0256830_1001894_pt1 | contig 14346 bp, 14 predicted proteins | sample 128326metaG_FD_190537 | JGI IMG/M metagenome (GOLD analysis project Ga0256830, IMG submission 190537) | Hydrothermal vent microbial communities from Lau Basin, Pacific Ocean - 128-326 | ecosystem: Environmental > Aquatic > Marine > Hydrothermal vents | place: Pacific Ocean: Lau Basin | collected... | reverse complement strand
TACCAGCAGCACGAATCGCTTTAATAGAACAGAGTGCAAGCTCTACTCAAGGGGGCTCCCACCACGACCATCTTCTGCGCTATCAAGATAGATCACTCTATTTCGCCCCGCATTTTTGGCCTGGTAAAGCGCCCTGACTGCACGCGCCACTAATGTTTCGAGATCATCTGTCTGCGATAACGTTGCGACGCCGCCACTGACACTCACATCAATTAGCTGTTGATCACTTTTAACCGGAGATGAAGAGGTGTGAGCTCGGATACGTTCTGCGACCTGCTGCGCCCGCTCCCTGTCTGCACCCGGAAGGATGGCGAGGAACTCTTCACCACCAAAGCGCCCCACCATATCGGCATCACGCACAGCCATCATGAAACGTCTCGCCACCTGGCGTAACACCAGATCCCCCACCTGATGACCGTAGCGATCATTAATCCGTTTAAAGTGATCAATATCAAGCATCACAATAGATAAACTCTCCCCACGGGTACGCGCCTCTTTAATGCATCTCGTCAGATTTTCCAGGATCTGGCTACGGCTGAAGACTCTGGTCAGACTATCGATACGAACACGCTCCTGCAGTTGCTGCTGCCGGCTTTTCATTTTCTCAAGTGAATGCATCAACCCCTCTACCTGCGCGCTATGATAGGCCTCTATCGCTAGCGACATGTCGAGCGAAACGATCTTAAGCAAAAACAGCAGCAGTGGCTCAAACGCCTCCTCCGTTACCCTTTTTTTGATGAAGGAGAGAATTAAGTTCTGAAGAATATGGTAACCGCACTGATAAGTGGTGAGCGGCAATCCGACCCAGGCGTGAGCCAGCCCTGCGCGCAGGCGACTCTCAAAGTAGGCTTCTGTATCAAACTCTTTTCCCAGGGTTAACAGATAACCCGTCTGCGTCTCTTTCAGGTGAGAAAGACGGTGCTCACTACCAATAAACCGGGACGATTCAGGGTCGGCCATCAACCTGTCATAAAAAAGATCGACAATCTCTTTAACGTCTGGTGTGATCACCTCATCCTGTAACTTTAGCGCTAACTGGTGATCACTTCTGGCAAACGCCAGAAATGTAAGCCGCTGATGCCGTCGCTTAGCCGTCAGACCAAAAGCCTCACATAACGACTCTGAAGATTGCACAATGGGTCCGTTCATCTCTCTCACCCGGGGCCACAAATGTTGCAGCCGCTATCTGTAAGTCTATGCGATCCTGTATTGAAGGGGAATAAGATCGTTAGAAAAAACTAAAAAACTGAAGTAGCTTCTATGGCAGGAAGAGAAGCCTCTTTAGTCCAGCCATCGATGAGAAACAGTAGCCGGCATTTCATCTGTCATTGCAACATGATCAAACTACGCCTCCAGATCCCCAGGGAGCGAACCATCCCAACCACTCCAGACGCTGATAAAGCCGCCATTAAAGAGTAGAAAATGCATTGATAAGCATCATATTTCTACCCGTTTTTTAAGTTTAAATTCAGCTTCGCGGGCTAGAATTTTCCTGCCCATAAATACGAAGGGCATCTGTCAATAGCTGCCGGCGACACTGAGGGTAACCGGCAGGTACCAGGGGTTCCCTCAAAATAGCAAATGGCCATTTGATGAATGTGAAAAACAAACCGTCAGCGCACAACTATAGAGACTACACCTTCGTCACACTAGTCATTGCGCTACTGCTAAGTGCATGGAGCATTATGGCCTATAAACTCTATGTGCTGGACTACCCGCTGGCAGGGCTTATCCCCGCTACCAGTTACCAGATAGATGTCAATATTGAAACAACTGGCCATGGCGATGACATCTCTGTGAGCACCTACCTACCTCGCAGCGATAACCGCCAGCATATTTCCAAAGAGAGTAACTCTTCCGGCCTCTTTAACCTTAGCATCGAAAACGACTCGCTTAATCGACTCGCCCGCTGGGAGGCCAGTAACGTCCAGGGAAGGCAGAACATTCGCTACTCCTACTCAGTTGAGGCGAAACATATTCGCTACGCTATTCCCTCCGATATGATGATCCCTCGCAGCTATCCAGACGATATCAAACCCTACCTGCAGGAAGCTCCAGGGGTTCAGGTCAATGACCCACTGATCGAAGAGACACTGCAAAAACTCTTTCCTGGTGGGCCACACACCCTGCTTAATGCGATCACTACAATCCACCGCCATCTACAGGATGATTTCGCTAATAAAAACTTCTCTGGTTTTACTGATGCAATCACGGCGCTGAAGCTGGGCGAGGCGAGCTGTAATGGTAAAAGTCGCCTGTTCCTTGCGCTGGCACGTAAACTTAATATTCCCGCTCGCCTGGTGGGCGGGCTGATCATGCAGGCTGGAAACAAACGAACCTCTCATCAATGGGTGGAGATCTATATCGCCGGGCACTGGGTACCCTTTGACACCATCAATGACCACTTTGCTGATATTCCGGCCAACTACCTCACCCTTTACTACGGCGACCTGGTGCTATTCAAACACACCTCAAACATTAACTTTAACTACTCGTTCAACATGGTCAAACGGCTGGTGCCAAAGCGTGAGGCGTTAGCGTCACTCGACCAGTCCGGTTTTAATATTTTCAACCTCTACACCATCTTTGAGCAGGTGGGGATCTCACAGAACCTGTTAAAAATTATTCTGATGATCCCTCTCGGTGCACTGGTGGTTGTGATCTTTCGTAATGTGATTGGGATTCAGACCTTTGGCACCTTCCTTCCGGCACTGATTGCTGCTGCCGCACGTGAAACAGGCCTGCTATGGGGAGCCGTTGGGTTTGTGTTGATTATTCTGGTCTCGTCAATCGTGCGTAAACTACTCGACTGGCTACAGCTACTACACTCCCCCAAGATGGCGATCATGCTGAGCACGGTGGTGATCGTCATGATGAGCATGACTGTCATCAGCGTTCACTTTGGCCTGTTTGAACTGGCGCATGTCACCCTCTTTCCAATTGCAGTCCTCGCGATTACTGCAGAACGTTTTGCCATAATTGAATCGGAACAGGGGTCACTTGAGGCGTTCCGCATCACCGCATGGACGATCCTGGTAATCAGCGCCTGCTATGTAGTGATGGAGTCGCTCTTTCTGCAAAGTATGATACTCGCCTTTCCCGAGCTGCTACTGGTAGTGATTACGCTCAACCTCTGGTTGGGCAAGTGGGTTGGAATGCGCGTAACTGAGTTTGTCCGTTTTCGCAAACTGATCTTCTCCCGAGAGGTGAAGTGATGTTAAAACGGCTTATTAAAAAACTACAGCTGATGCGCCATGCAAGCCAGCGCGTGCTAAGCATGAACAAGCGTAACCTGGATTATATTTACCCCAACAATCATCGGCGTAATTTTCCGATTGCCGACAATAAATTACTCACCAAACAGATAATGGCCGATAGCGATGTAGTGATGCCTGAAACACTGGCGACCTTTAGTTCTTTCTATGAACTGAGTAATCTGGCTGATGAGCTTAATAAGCATAAAAGCTTTGTCATTAAACCAGCAAAGGGAAGTGGCGGCGGTGGCATTCTTGTCTTTGTTGATAAAGAGGGTGACCACTGGCTTACCCCGGGTGGCAAACGCTACACTCTGAATGCCATCAAAAAACAGCTCACTGACATTATCTTTGGTGTTTACTCTTTTGGCCTGAGCGATGTCGCGATCGTCGAAGAGCGTATTATCCAGCACCCCGACATCACCTGCCTTAGCCCTCATGGCCTCGCTGATGTACGCCTGATCACCTATCAACATCGTCCGGTACTTTGCATGGCGCGCATTCCAACACTGGCATCTGATGGCAAAGCAAACCTTCACCAGGGCGCTATTGGTCTTGGTATTGATATTAAAAGCGGCATCACAAAACATGCTATATCACTTCATGATTCTATCACTCATCACCCGGATAATAATGAACTGCTAATTGGCCAATCTATCCCTTACTGGCCCCAGGTCGTGGCAATGAGCTGCGTAGCTGCTAGTAAAGCACCGCTCAAATATCTCGGCATAGACATATCAATTTCAGAGAGTGGACCAGTATTACTTGAGATCAATGTTCGCCCCGGCCTGCAGATTCAGAATGCAAATCAACAGGGAATGCGCACACTACTCGAGGCAATCCGGCACGAGGTACAGAATGAGTATTAAGTTTTCCACTCTAATGCGTGAAAGCTTTGTTCCAGTCACACTGGTTATTGTCATGATCTTTCTACTGCTGCTCTATGTCCAGTACCAGTCAGCACGCAATGCAGAGCAGATAACGCTAATTGAGATTGAAGCAAGTGCTGCTATCTTAAGCCTTGATGGCGTCGTGGAAGAAGCAGGCACTGAGCTCGGCAAGTTAATCAATACAAACCGTACCGACGACCCACTCTATTTAAAGGCACAGGGGTTAATTAACAGTGGAAAACTCTCTGCAGCAGAAAAACTCTACCAGCAGCGCATTGCTCAACGGGCAACATCCGATGTGTTAAATGACCTTGGCGTGCTCTACTATAAAATGGGTGAAAACAGGCGTGCCCTGCTCCAGCTGGACCGTGCGATCAATACACCGCCCGTTTATGCCAGCGCCTATTTTAATCGCGGGGTGATTCACTCAGCCAATGGCGACTACCAGTTGGCAATTGCTGACTATCAACAGATGTTGAAGCGCATCAGTGGACACTTTGAGGCACAATATAATATCGGTATTGCACACCTCCGCCTCGGCAACTACCCAGAAGCGATCAATGCGTTTGAGCGCGCAAGTAAATTAACCGGTGGCGCTCGTAAAGCGAGAGCGCTATACAACAAAGGGATTGCACTACGTGCGATTGACCGGTATAGCAGTGAAGCAAAGAAAGCATTCGAGGCCGCCATTCGCCTCAAGCCTGACTATCTCGGCGCACGCGTCGCATTGGCATCACTCTACCCCGACAACGACAGAGGGCATCAACTTGCGCTAGAGGAGCTCGAGAAAGTTATCAGCCTGAAGCCTGGTTATGCCCGTGCACATTTCCACAAAGGGCTTATCTTCAGCTCACAGAACCGTACCAAAGCCGCAATCAATGCCTACCAGAAAGCGATCCAGTTCAGTCCAGAATATGGTAAGGCGCGCTACAACCTCGGGCTGCTGATGTTATCCCAGAAAAAGTGGGAAGAGGCCCGGCATCAGTTTGAGCGGATATTAAAACGCAACCCCACCCACGTGCGCAGCATCTTTAACCTTGGCAGGGCAGCCTATGGTCTAAAAGATTATGATTTTGCATTGCAGCAGTACTATAACGCCATCTATCTACTACAGGGAGACTACCCTGAGGCGTACCTGAATATCGGTCTGGTTCACGCAGCGAGAAAAGAGTACGAGCTATCGTCACAGGCATATCATGAAGCGATCCGCCTCAACCCCGAGTATCAGGAGGCGTGGTTTAACCTCGGTATCACCCACATGCGACAGCAACAGTACCAGGAGGCGATTAACGCATTCAGAACTGCACTTAAACTCGCCCCCAACTATTATCAGGCGTGGTTCAATCTTGGCATTATCTATACACGCCTTGAGCAGAACAGTGATGCCATTAACGCCTATCAACAGGCGCTCAAGATCAGGCCAGATTATTTAACAGCTCAGATCAATCTCGCCATTCGCTATAACCAGGCTGAACGGCATAACGATGCGATAGCACTATACAAAGAGGTGCTGAAACAGGACAGCAGCTACGCCCGCGCCTGGTTCAATCTTGGCCTTACCTACAGCAAAACCAATAACCATAGCGCTGCGGAAAGCGCTTTCCGCCGCCTCATTGAGATTGATCCCGCCGACAATCGGGCTCTTCGCCTGCTTGCAAAAGCGTTACTCAAACAGGAAAAGATTGAAGAGGGAATTCAATTACTACGCGAAGCGGTTGATGCCGAACCGGGCAATGCTCGCCTTCACCGAGAACTGGGGCGTGCCCTGCGTAAAGGTGGTTTCAGAAAAGAGGCGCGTGCCGAATTTGCCAAGAGCCGACGGCTGACCGAGAAAAAACCTTCAACATCATCTAATAAACCTTAGAACAAGGAGACGATCATGACCTGTTCACACAACACACTATTAACCTGCTCTGCTCTGATACTCATCACAGCATCGCCCGTTCAGGCCCAGGCGATTGATTATAGTCAGCACCTGGATGCTGCAATAGCCTATAACAGCAACGCCTACCGTACCCCCGACGGCACCTACATCGACTGGGGACAGGCGAGCAATCCAGTCATCAATCCCAATATTCAATCCGGTTTTTTTATTCCGCTTAAATATAAGCTCGCCGGCTCATACCCCGTGAATAGTAAAACTGCGCTTAAGGGTGGGCTAAACCTTAGTGGAAAATTTTATCTCGATTCCGACCTGACGAATGCTAATGAGAGAAAATATAAGCTCGACTTTGGCGCTGCACACACCCTCTCAGGAAGCAAACGCCGAACTAGCAGTATAGAGGGAAATCTCTTTATCAACTCCGTCGACAAAACCTACTACGACCGAGATACCGGGCTGGAGAAGACAGCCGGCATCACCGATGTTGCTGACCGCTATTCATACCGTGGCAATGGCGCACAGCTTCACTATAAAAATAGAACGAGTAAAATACTCAGCTACAGTGGTGGAATCACTATCGGCTCACGTGATTATACTGACACCATCGCCAATTCACAGATGGACTACAGCTTCACCACTCTCGACGCCGAGATCAACTACCAGTTCCTGAAAACCACCACTCTATCTGCTGGGATAGAGCGTGAGGTACAGGATTACGATGAACGTCCCTCGCGTAATCTAGCTGGAAGTCTTTTCGCAAGTAATCCAGCGCTCGAATATACCTATCTAACAGTCGCTTTAGGTGTCCGGCACAAACTGACCGATCACTGGTCACTTTACGGCTCGTATAAAAATGTTGATCGTAGTGATGGCTGGGTGCATTACAACGACTATACTGCACATAAGCTCAAGATTCGTGCTGTCCATAAGCGTGATAACATTAAAACCAGGCTCTCCGTCAGCACACAGATTCGTGACTATCCAAATGCACTCGCGTTTGACAAGCCTATCAATGGCGTCAACGTTAACAACACTTATGATACATTGTCGTGGTCTCTCTCCAGAGAGATCGAGCAGACTAAAAACCGCTCTTTATGGGGTAAGATTGCCTATAACAGTATCGACACCAACGACCTGAGATATAACTATGATCGATATATCATCAGTGCAGGGTATAAATGGCGGTATTAATCGCCAACGCAGCTCGTTCACGCGCTCCTAAGGCCCATCGCTGCCCATTGGTGCTACTATATAGCATCCTGTGATAATAGCTGAGAGTTGATTGATGAAGATCTGGGTCGATGCTGATGCCTGCCCAGTGGTGATTAAGGAGATCCTTTTTCGAGCCGCTGAGCGCACAAAAATAGAGATGACGCTGGTTGCCAACCAGCCTATTCGTACCCCACCGTCACGCTTTATTAAGATGCTACAGGTACCACAGGGGTTTGATGTGGCGGATAATGAGATTGTGAGACGGGTAGCGGGAGGGGATCTTGTTATCACCAGCGACATTCCACTCGCAGACGAGGTGATTGAAAAGGGTGGACACGCCCTCAGCCCACGGGGCGAACGCTTTACGCCAGACAGTATAAAAGCTCGCCTTAATATACGAGATTTCATGGAGACGATGAGAGGCAGCGGTGTCGATACCAGCGGCGGGCCACCCCCACTCAGCCAGAGTGATCGCATGGCATTTGCCAATCATCTGGACAGGCTTTTGACGATAAACAAGAAATAGGTGCGGTAAATAATCATGGCAGTCGATACCATCATGAGTCGCAATATTGTTACCGTTGAAATGGATGACTCATTAAAAGTGGTCAAAGAGATTTTCGACAACACACGCTTTCATCACCTGCTGGTTGTTGAATCGGGTAAACTCATCGGCATCGTCTCAGACCGAGACCTGTTAAAATCATTAAGCCCAAGAATCGGCACCTCATCAGAAACCGCACAGGACATTAGCAGCCTCAACAAAAAGGTGCATCAGATCATGACCCGAAATCCAATATCACTCACTAGCGGCGCAGGAATCTTCGATGCGATCACCACCTTCAACCACAACAACATCTCATGCCTGCCGGTAATTAACGAACAACAGCAGCCGCTTGGCATCCTCAGCTGGCGAGATATCCTGAAGACAATTGAGCAGAACTGGGAAGCGCGCAGCAATCCCAGAAGCTAATGCCCCCTGCAGTTAAGCCTGTTAACCTCTTCACTTCACAGTCATACCGACAATAAGATGCTGATCCCATTCGAACAAATTAGCGCCGCCACATTGCGCGCACTTATTGAAGATTTCGTCACTCGTAACGGAACCGATTACGGTGACATTGAGGTTTCACTGGAAACAAAAACCGATCAGATCATGCGACAGCTTAAGTGTGGTGAGGTGGTGATTGCCTATAACCACGATGAGAACTCCTGCAACATCATCACCAAAGAGGAGGCGCGCGCAACGCCCGCTCAATAAAAAAGGCGCTCAATTCATTGAGCGCCTTTCTGGATAACGCTGTAGCTCTATAGTCAGACTAGCTGCCCCCTATATTTAGATCGCCCCCCTTCAGCAGCACATCCCAGTAAAACTTGGGTAGCGCATATCGCTTCAGGTAGTACATGCTGCGGCGTTCACGCCCCTGATCAAATGGGAAAGTCTCTTTAGGCAGCATATTATAATCAAACTCTGCCAGCACCAGCTTGCCATAACCGGTCACCAGCGGGCATGAGGCGTAGCCATCGTATGCCGCCTTGCCGACCTGATCCTTGATCGCTGCAACAACATTGCTAGCCACCACTGGGGTCTGCCCCTTAATAGCCGCTGCTGTTTTGGAGTTGGGTGTGTTGGTGCAGTCACCAAGGCCAAAGATGTTGGCATATTTTTTATGCTGTAAAGTGTGCAGATCAACATCGACCCAGCCACCAGCATCACTGATCGCACTACCTTTCAGAAAGTCCGGCGCACTCATCGGTGGAGTAACATGGATCATGTCATATTTAATGACCTCCTCCTCACCCCCTTTATCAAACACGGCCTCTTTTGTCTCTGCACGGATCTCAACCAGTTTAGTCTGGTAGCGCATATCCAGTTCCTTACGGGTGATCACCTGATTCAATGCATCTGCATATTTCTTCACGGGAAAGATACCGGCTGCGGCAGAGCAGAAAATCAGTTTACTGTTGGCACGCACCCCCGACTTACGTAAGGCGTCATCCGCAAGATAGAGGATCTTCTGCGCTGCGCCCGGGCACTTAAATGGCGGTGGTGGCTGGGTAAACAGAGCGGTTCCCCCCTTAAAGTCCTGCAGTGCCTGCCAGGTTTTTGGAGCCTGTTGATAGTCGTAGTTACTAACAACGCCACCCTTGCCGAGGTTCTCTTTCAGACCAGGGATAGCCTCCCAGTCGATCTTGATGCCTGCCGCAACAATCAGGAAATCGTAACCTAGCTGACCACCCGAGGTGAGCGTTAATGCATTGCTCTCTGGCGACACATCACTCACGCCATCTTTAATCCATTTCACCCCTTTAGGGATAACTGAACTCATGCTGCGTGCGGTCTTGGCCGCGTTAATCACCCCCGCCCCTACCAGGGTCCAGCCCGGCTGGTAATAGTGCGTATCAGCAGGTTCAACGATTGCGATATCGAGCTCTTCCATCTCTTTCAGCAGATGTGCAGCTACTGCAATCCCACCCGTACCACCGCCAATAATAACAACCTTATGGTGTATTCCTTCAGTCATGATCTCCCCTCTGTATTTATCGCTCAACAATCCAGTTTACTACTACAGTATGATACAAAAAATACGCGCTAATATCTCTCTGCAATACCCGAAAAACAGAAAACTGTCCTCTGATGGAACCCTCTATAACCCTACATATAAAGGGAAAATAAACCTATTTTACTTCAATACCGCCGAACCCCGGTTATCTCAATAGCGGGAGAAATATAAAATGAAAATAGGGGAGTTATTATATTCCAGTATAGCCAGACAAAACAGCGAATATTAATGCTAGAGAAGACGCCGCTGTTCAGACCCACTTTCTGTAGCGTTGTCGTGGCGATTTCAGAATGTTAGAAGTGATAGAGCAATCCGAGATTCACGTTCAGAATATCCTCATTCTGAGCCGCGTTATTTGAGAAACGGGCATCGACTGAAAACTGCTGAATCGCAAAACGTGCGGCGAGATCTCGGCCAATATCATAATCCAGCCCCACACCCCAGAAAACATCCACGCTGGAGTCACTCAAACTGCCAACGCTATAGTCCCAGCTTGCAAGCCCCAACTGCCCAAAAGCACTGACTTCGTTTGAAAGAGCGACATTAGCAACCACGCTGCCATAGATTGCACTCGCCTCACTGCGGGTCGCAAAGTTGCCGACATCACCAAAATCAGCCATTCCAAGCTCAATGGCGAGCAGCTCATTGAGTGCCAGCCCAGCAAAAATAGAGAGTGATGGTGAGCTATCATTGGCCAGATCATAATCGGCGCTACCAAGGCTCACGCCAACATACGGGGAACTGATGCCACTCACCTCACTGTGACTGACAACGATATCAGACGAGGCTGAGGTGAGCGGGGAGATCAGCAGCATGACGAGCAGTACAATGGGGCTTATTATTTTCATGGCGGCTACCGTCCAAAGAGCGATTTTTCACGCGTTTTACGGATCTCTTTCTCATCCGACCATTCAATGATGCCGCTCTCAAGGTGCATCACTTTCAGGGTAAATTTATAATAGACATCCTTCACATCACTACTCTTTTTCACGATGCTGCTGAGGTTGCCGTACATCATATACTCCGCACCAATCTGGCGCCCGATCTGTGCGGCAGTATTGCGATTAACCATGCCACCCCTGTTCTGAAATGCGAGCTGCTCACGCACATCGGCAACCTTTGTCATATCAATAAAACGAAATTTACCCGAACGCAAAAGGCGGGTAGTGATCGTATCGGTAATCGATTCTGTATCGATATGCTCTGTCGTTTTGTTCTTTATCTTATCGACAAACATCACGGGACGTCGCTCCCTGGTCACTTCCACAATGGGTGGAAAAGTTAAGAGTGAGTCGACCATCTTGGCTGCGATCTGCTGCAGGTCGGTAGAGCCAAAGTCAATGGTAGTGGTCTCCACTTCGGTGGCGTCCTGATAGGCAACCTTATTTGAGCACCCCTGTAACAGTAACAGCGAGCCTGCCATCAATGTTAATCCAATAACAGCCCTGTTTTTTTTCATCAACATTTATTGCCCCTTCACATTTAATCGATAGCTCTTCACGGAGCCATTGGGTGCCACGCCACGCACCGAGACACTTTGAGCGCCATGCAGATTGAGCGGGGTCCATGCATCTGTTTCAGCCTCTACTTCAAATCCATCGGCATCAAACCAGCTAAAACGGTATGCCAGCGTTTTATCTCGACTGGTAAGGTTGGCCAATGTCAGGTTCACTTCAAGCAGACCACCCACTTCGCGACTGCGCATCTCTGAAATCGTGATTTTTTTTGCAAGTGCGTCGTTGTGTATCAATAGCTGTTTTGCGAGGTCTGCATCATCCGGCTTACCAATCGCTTCAATTCCAGAGGTGCTGCAACCGCTTAAGATTGAGGCCAGCAGCAGTGGCGCCAGTAACCGAATAAGACCGTGATGGTTCTTCATGCCAACTCCCAGTATCTGAATATCGCTAGAACTGAATTCATTCTATATTGTTATCGTACGCGCATGCAATTGCCCGCTCACCGCAATCACATGCACGATAGTGATGCGTCCAGGTCGCACATCGACTGTTATCACATCGCTCTGAACACCGTTTCGCAGCGTTAGCCGATGCTTGCCAGCACTGACCGCTGCATCCAGCAGCTGCACCTCAGCAGGTAACGTCAGCCAGCTGCGTAGATCTGCACGATTCAATAACAGCTGACCAATACCAGCTAAAATACCAAATGTGCTATTCATCTGATGATCTTTCAACTGTTCGCGTGCGATCGCACGCAACCCCTGCCTGACGATCATCCCCGTTAGCTGCTCTTCCAGCTCCCTGGCTGCCATGGCAGCAGGCTCCGCAATCGTCTCGGTCTCTCCCAGGCGTCTGCCTGACAACCCGATCACCAGCGGACGATTCGGTCTGGCGCGGTCAAAATAGGTAGGGAAGACCAGATTATTGGGCACGCCACGCAGGTCAACAACAATGTTAACCTCGTGCTTCTCTGGCACATACCCTTGCTCGTAGAGCACTACCAGCCTGCCCTCATCTTTTGCAGAGCGCGCTACATCCTCTCTGACCTCTACCTGGCTGAATCGTTCAAGGTCCTCATCCATACCCAGCTTGCGTGCAAGACGCAGTACATCCTGGCGCAGATAGTGGTTGGTGGGATAAATTTCTAACGCCTTTTTATAGTCGATATAGGCATCGTTATATTCACCGCTAATTTCATAGATCAAACCTGAGAGATAAAATGAATAACCATTCTGAATTGCATTTTTTACCTTTGAGGATAAACGGGTCAATGAAGAGAACTTCCGCCTGAAATCTGGATTCTGCTGCAGGATCACCGTTTCTTCAGCACTTTCCTGCGCTTCTGCCCTCTCTACCTCATCTTCATTCGCCTGCAGTGCCAGCTGCTGCTCCAGGTTTGCTCGACGCGCTTCAACGCCTGCTGCCTCAAGGTTATCTGCCCATAGATAATTAAGCGCCTGAAAGCTATGCACAAAGATTCGCTCATAGGCACTACCCGCATAGGGAATAGCGTTCTCATTCAACAGCACAGCCCCAGCTTTTCCCGCTGCACCAGTAGCAGAAATTTTTGCGGCCTCCTCTTTAGCCTCAAATTCGGCTAAAACCTGCTCAAAGTCCTGAATGCTCGCCTCAGTATCCCCTGCAATCTGAGCGATGCGCCCGCGCTCCATCAAATAGAGCATCTTGTCTGGACCCTGGCTCTTTTTCTCCAGAGCCTTACGCGCAGCAGCAAAATCACCAGCCGCTATCTGCTGCTTAATTTCTGCTACCTGGGTGGGGTACGGGCTAAACAGCGAATTAGTGGCGCAGCCACTCAACAGAGCCATACAGCTCATAACAAGCCATCGCATTGATTTTTTCAGCCCCATTAAACCCTCTGCTTGCCTAACACCTAACTAGAAGCGGCCCATCTCTCTGGCACAGAAGCGCACCCACTCACCGCAACTATATTGATATATACCGGCTTTAGGGGTATAAAAACAAGCAACTAAATCACGGGTATTTTGTCATGCATCGGATCTTTATCAATTATCGCCGCGAAGACGCTGAAGGGTACGCTATTATCCTGCAGGACCGTCTCGCCAAACACTTCGGTGAAAAGCAGTTATTCATGGATGTGGATAACATTGAACCCGGCGCTGATTTTATGAAGACAATCGAAAAAAGCCTCTCTTGCTGCGAGGTCATACTGGTATTAATCGGCGCTCGCTGGCTTGATGCCAGAGATGAAGAGGGTAATCGTCGCCTGGATAACAGTAATGACCTGCTTCGAATTGAGATCGAGACTGCATTGAAGAGCAATGCACGCGTCATTCCTGTTCTATTACATGGCACCGTGATGCCCTCAGCTGACAACCTGCCCGACTCATTAGCACCACTGACCCGCCTCCACGCAATTGAAATCAGTAGCAGTCGTCGCGATTATGATATCGAGCGATTAATCACCACCCTTGAGAAGATGCCAGGGCTAACGCCAGTGAACCAAACCGAGGCATCCAACGACAGCACAGTAGCGGCCTCTGACGCTCCGCCAGCACCCAAAAGCAAGGCTTTCAGGCACGGCTTAACCGGTGCCGGTATCGCTATAGCGCTGCTGATCATCCTGTCAATATACGATAGTGAAGAGGCGCAACAATCTGTCGCCCTCTCAACGATACCTGATATGCCATCAACCACCTCTGCGCCTCTCGCTACCGTTAATAATCAGGCTTCTGTTGCCGTAAATAGTGCAAAGCAACAACTGCCTGCTACGATTAATCTAAGCGGCACCTGGTTTGACGATGCTGGCACCCGGTTTGAAGCGACACAAAAAGGCAATCTCTTCATTGCGACAGGCTTCAACCTCTTTGGCATGGCAACCAAACAGCTCCACGGCCGGATCGAGGGCGATACGCTCTACTTTACATTACAGGACGGCTTTGTTGAGACCGATGGGATCGGCACACTTAACGAAGATGGCGAACACCTCGATTACACACTGACTCAGGGAAACTTTAGTGAAACAGGCCAGCTACACCTTAACCATACTCGCAACTAGCACACGCTTCTTGCGAAAGGAGCAACCATTCCCAGCGAAGCGCACCTTGC
>Ga0256830_1001893_pt1 | contig 14361 bp, 9 predicted proteins | sample 128326metaG_FD_190537 | JGI IMG/M metagenome (GOLD analysis project Ga0256830, IMG submission 190537) | Hydrothermal vent microbial communities from Lau Basin, Pacific Ocean - 128-326 | ecosystem: Environmental > Aquatic > Marine > Hydrothermal vents | place: Pacific Ocean: Lau Basin | collected... | reverse complement strand
CGCACAGCAGGCTGCCTGCAATATTGTGCACCACGCCCACAGTTATGACTGGTACCACCCCGGAGATTTTGTCATTATCACAAATTAACTGGAAATAGAAAAAGGGATTTGATGCCGCACCCGCCCCTGCAGCGGCAGACGGCATCTATTTTAATAACGATAACGATACAGCATGCAACAATACCTGAAACGCATAACCAACCAGATTCTGTTTTACATGGCTTGCACCTTTGCGTTGACGCCGCTGTTTGGCTATGGCGTTGCATCTGTACTCGACATGGTGGATCTCCGCCAACTGCTCACCTGGCCCCTGGCTCCGATTCTTTTCGGCATCTATTTTGGCCTGCTGATCTGGATGCTGCGGCATTTCTACAATGTGCTGCAACCCCTTGTCGAACTGGCCGCTCCGCAGGCCGACACGCCTGCGGCGGAACAAAAACGGTTGCGGCTGGATGGTTTCAGCGATTGTTACTGGGCGTTCTTTTTGCTCCTGGTGCTGATCCTCCCCACGGTACAGCACTGGTTTGGCGTCATCAGTGAGGGTTATCCCGCCTACCTCAGCCTGCTGCGTTTTATGCTGCTGCAACTGGTGATCACCATTCTGCTGGCCATGCCAACCTATTTGCTCGCCCTCTCCCTGCTTGGCCGGGCCGCACAGTATTCCGGCCTCGACCATGTTCATACCTCGATGAAATCCAAAATGCTGCTCATCGGTGGTTACATCCCGATGCTCACCAGCGCCATTGTGCTGAACTTCTACTGGTGGCGCACCGGCTTCCTTTCACTGGAAATTATCCTTGCCTGGGGAATGATGGGGCTGATCGCCTTTACCATCTCGGTTATCGCCATTCGCAGTCTCAACCAGTCATTATCACCGGTACAGGATGTGATCAGCAGCAGCGGTGCCTCCAACTACCTGGAACTCGCCAGCCGCATGCGCCCCCGCTCCATCGATGAAATCGGTTACCTCATCCAGACACTCGGACGTCTCTTCCGCCGCCTTGGTGATCAGGAGTCGCACATGCAGGCCATCGTCAACAATGCGGCGGAGGCGATTATCGTGGTAAACCACGATAACGAAATTGAAACATTCAATCCCGCCGCGGAACGTTTGTTTGGCTACAGCTGTATCGATATCCGTGGCAAGCCGTTGAGCTGGTTGCTGCCTGATTTCAGTATCGACAGTTTGAAAAACACCCACGGCTACGCCAATGAAATCGAGCTGGAGAGCCAGCACCGCTCGGGCTTCTCCATACCGGTATCTTTACGCGCCAGCAGCATGCAAATGGACAATCAGGATTACTACACCCTGATGGTGGCGGACATTTCCGACCGCAAGGCAGCGGAAAAAATGCTGCTCGAAGCCGAGGCCCGTTATCGTGATCTGGTGGAAACCGCACACGATCTGGTCTGGAGTATGAACGTGGAGGGTTACTGGACCTATCTCAATGATGCGGTGACGCGCATCTATGGCTATACCCCTGCAGAAATGCTGCACCGCCATTTTTCCGAGTTCCAGTCACCTGAATCGGCCGAGCGCGATAAAGCAGCACATGAGGCGATGAAAAACGGTGAGGAAATGGTGGGGTATGAAACCGTTCATTTCGACAAATTCGGCTACCGCCGCCATATCAGCTTCAACGCCCGCCCGCAGTTCAATGCCGAAGGAGAGGTGGTGCAAATCACCGGCACTGCCCGCGACATCACCGAACAGAAAGCCTATGAAGAAGAACTGGCCTATCAGGCACAGCACGACAGTCTGACCGGATTGTTCAACCGCAATTACTTCCAGCAGGAACTGGAGCGCGAGATTGCCCGGGTGGAACGCAGCGGGGCGGAATGCGCCTTACTCTATCTCGATCTGGATCAGTTCAAATATGTGAATGACACTCTCGGTCATGCCGCGGGGGATCGCCTGCTGGTGGAATGTTCGCAGATCCTGCGCGCCCATCTGCGTGAAGGCGATCTGCTTGCCCGTTTTGGAGGTGATGAGTTTACCATCCTGCTTTACGATGTGGACCTCGAAGGCACCCGCATGGTGGCGGACCATATACGCAAGCTCTTTGAAGACTACCGTTTCTTTGAAGACGGCCAGGCCTTTAACGTAACTTGCAGCATCGGTGCCACGATGATCAACAGCTCCACCTTCGATGGTGATGATTCTCTCTCACAGGCCGATCTCGCCTGCAACATTGCCAAATCGCAGGGTCGCAACTGCCTGCATCTCTACAACCCGGACGATCGCCAGAAGGACGGCATGGCGGAAGACATGGGTTGGGCCACCCGCGTGCGGGATGCTTACGAAAACGATAAATTCAGACTGGCTTACCAGCCCATCGTTTCCATCCATAACGGGCAAATCCACGATTACGAAGTGCTCCTGCGGATGACCCTCGATGATGGCGGCCTCATCCTTCCCGGCGGCTTCATGCCGGCGGCAGACCGTTTTGGCCTGATCAACCACGTGGACCGCTGGGTGGTGAAACAGGCCATGTACAAACTTGCCGATCTGCACACCAACAATGACAAGGTGCGCTTTGCCATCAATCTCTCGGCACGCGCCTTCGAAGACAAGGAGCTGCTTCCGTTGATCAATAGCATCCTGCGCGATGCCCTGCTGACACCGCACTCTCTCACTTTTGAGATCACCGAATCGGCGGCCATCTCAAATCTTGCCGAGGCCACCCGCTTTATTCACCAGCTGAAGGACATGGGTTGCCAGTTTGCCCTGGATGATTTTGGCACCGGCTTCAGTTCGTTCGCTTACCTCAAGCATCTGCCGGTGGACAAACTTAAAATAGACGGTTCCTTTGTGAAAAACCTCGCATACTCCGGCGTGGATCAGGCGATGGTGCAATCCATGAACCAGATCGCCCACGCGCTCAACAAGGAAACCATTGCCGAGTTTGTCGAAAACGAGGAAACCCTCGGGCTGTTGAAGCTCTATGGTGTGGATTACGCCCAGGGGCATTATTTGAGCAAACCCCTCTCGGCGCTGCATGTCTCCCGCCCCGGGATAACAAGTGAAGTCATCCTGAACTGAAACAATGCTCTTCAGAACCGTTCGTGGCTCAGCACAGCCCCACTCCCTCTCCCGGAGGGATAGGGAGGCTTTGTTTCAGCACCGTCCATAATTCGCGCTTGCCAACCACACTGTGAAGCCCGGATTGACCCACAGCCAAAAATCAGCCTCATCCTGCCATTGTAATAATTGCGATATCACTGGCTTATACTGGAAACAACTCTGTTTTTGCCTACAGATTTTTCCGATGAGGCTGAAAGAGAAGGGCGGTCTGGCGGGGGGAGCGATCTCGGTACGGTGATTCAGCCTGCAACGACCAGATTCGCATATTCCATCATCAACCATTTGTTGCCCGCGGTTTCAAAATTGATCTGCACGCGCGCATGCCGGCCTTCGCCTTCGTAGTTCAATACCACCCCTTCGCCAAATGTTTGATGAAATACCCGTTGCCCCAGTTTTATCCCGGCTGCCTCTGCTGTTGCCACGGCAATGGAGCCGGCCGCCACCGGCTGGTTGACCACCTCCTGGAATCGCACCTCCTCGATGAATTCGGCGGGAATTTCACGGATGAAACGTGATGGCCGGCAATAGTTCTCCTCGCCATAGAGGCGGCGCTTTTCGGCATAACAGAGGGTCAATTGCTCCATGGCACGGGTCATGCCGACATAACACAGGCGCCGTTCTTCTTCCAGACGCACCGCATCCTCACTCGAGAGGCGGTGTGGGAACAGGCCTTCTTCCATCCCGCAGAGAAAAACCTGCCTGAACTCCAGACCCTTGGCGGAATGCAGCGTCATCAGCTGCACACAATCATCCCATTCGTCCCCCTGCTGCTCCCCCGCCTCCAGGGAGGCATGCGCCAAAAAGGCCGAGAGTTCGTCCATTCCCTCAACGGTTTCCTCTTCCCCGCTGGCAAAACTTCGTCCGGCGCCGATCAGCTCTTCCAGGTTTTCGATGCGGGTCCGGCCTTTTTCGCCCTTCTCTTTTTCATAATGGCCAAGCAGGCCGCTGTTATGCACCGTATGTTCGATCTGTTCATGCAGCGGCAGGCCCTTGACCGCGCGCTCGAGATCTTCGATCAAGCCGATAAACTGGTTCAAGGCGGAAAGCGCACGGGAGGGCAGGCTCTTTTCCTCCACGATGTGGTACATCGCCTGCCAGAGCGAAACACCACCCTGGCGTGCACGCTCCCGGACTGCCTCCATGGTGCGGCTGCCCAGGCCCCGCGTCGGCACGTTGTACACGCGCTCGATGGATGCATCATCATGGCGGTTGTTCACCAGCCGCAGATAGGCCAGCGCATCCTTGATTTCCTGCCGCTCGAAGAAACGCAAGCCGCCATACACCCGGTAGGGAACACCCTGGCGGATCAACGCTTCTTCCAGTACACGTGACTGCGCATTGGAACGATAAAGCACCGCACACTCCCGGCGCGCGCCCCCCTGTTCGACCCAGGCGAGAATGTTTTCCACGATGTAGTTGGCTTCATCCAGCTCATTGAAGGCGCCATACAGGCGGATCGGTGCACCTTCGCCACCCTCGGTCCAGAGGTTTTTGCCAAGACGCTCGCTGTTGTTGGCGATGAGTGCATTGGCGGCGTTAAGAATATTGCCGGTGGAGCGGTAATTCTGTTCCAGGCGAAAAGTGCTGGTGTTTTCAAAATCCCTGGAAAACTGGTGAATATTCTCCACCCGGGCACCCCGCCAGCCATAAATCGACTGATCATCGTCCCCCACCGCAAAAACCTGACCGTTTTTGCCCGCCAGCATACGCAACCAGGCATACTGGATGGTGTTGGTGTCCTGAAATTCATCCACCAGGATATGATGAAAACGATTTTGATAGTGGCGTAACAGTTCGGGCTGCTTGAGCCACAACTCATGCGCGCGTAACAGTAACTCGGCAAAATCCACCACCCCGGTGCGCCGGCACATGGCTTCATACGCCTGGTATATTTCAATCATGTGGCGCAGATAGAGATCATTATGGTGCTGAAGATGCTGGGGCCGCAGTCCTTCATCCTTGCGTGCGTTGATATACCACTGCACTTCCCGCGGCTGCCACTGGTTTTCATCCAGCCCCATTTCACGGATGAGGCGGCGGATGGCGCGCTGCTGATCCTCACTGTCCATGATCTGAAAAGTTTGCGGTAACTCCGCCTCCTTCCAGTGTGCACGCAGCAAACGGTGGGCGATGCCGTGAAAGGTTCCCACCCACAAACCGCTGGCGGGAATCGCCAGCAGTTGCTCGATGCGACTGCGCATTTCGCCAGCGGCCTTGTTGGTAAACGTGACGGCGAGAATCCCGTAGGGGGAAACCCCCTCGGCCCGCACCAGCCAGGCGATGCGGTGCACCAGCACCCGCGTCTTGCCGCTGCCGGCGCCGGCGAGAACCAGTACGTTTCCACCCGGGGCACACACCGCCTGACGCTGTGTTTCATTCAGCGGATCGAGGATAGGGGAGATGTCCATGCGCTTATTCTACCAGATGCCAGGGACAAACTTGATAGCGAAAGCCTGTGCCGCAATGCAGAAAAACCCTTTTTTGCCCGTGGCAGAGAGGCCGCATTTGATTTTGCGGCATCATCCCGGTTCTTGTTCTACTATATAAAGTCAGCGGAAAATGATCATGGAAGCGCACTTGTCAGACGAACCCGATATCAAGCAGAAGCTGCGTGAGCTGCAGAAACACTATGCGGCCAATCTGCCTGAGCGTACTGCAAAGCTGTCCGCACTCTGGCAGCAAAGCATGCAAGCACCACAGAACCCCGAGTTGCAGCAAGAGGTGGTGCGCGAGTTTCACACCCTCGCCGGTTCCGGCACGAGCTTCGGTTTTCCCCGCATCACCCGCCTGGCGCGCGAAATCGAATACACCATCAAAAATGAATTGAAAAAAGGCCACGGCCTGACAGCACATCTCGATACACAGGTTTCCGCTTTGCTGGCCGAGCTGCAGCGGGCCGCCAGTGACAACCCTGAGGAGGAAGCCGGGAACGAGCAGGATTTGCACCCCCAGCCCGCTGAAAGCCCCCCACTCGATCCCCGCCTGATCTATATGCTGGTGAAGGGGCGGGAACAACGGGAGGAAATGCAGCAACAGCTCAGGCATTACGGCTATGCCGTGGCTGCAATGGAGTCATTGCAACAACTGGAGAACGCCTTGCAGCTGCAGCTTCCCTGCACAATCGTTTTTTCCATCGAGCAGCTTGACGAGGGTGCACACGCTCTCATCAAGCAACTCAAAGAGCAGGACAAGACTGCGTTACCCATCATCATTGTTTCCGCCAAGGACGACACCCGCCAGCGGTTAACGGCCGTGCGCGCCGGCGCCGACGCCTTCTTCCGCATCCCGCTGGATTACGCCGCCCTGATGGATACCCTGGATCAGCTGGGGCATCACCGCCACACCGAACCCTATCGCATCCTCATCATGGATACCGCACCCGAAACCGCCAGCTACCACGCCTTTAAGCTGCAACAGGCCGGCATGGTGACGCAGGAAGTGAACGACCCCATGGAGATCATGCAGCATATCCGCGCGTTTCACCCGGAACTGATCCTCATGAACCTGTCGATGCCGGCGTGCCACGGTACCGAACTGGCCAGCATAATCCACCAGGATAATTCCTGTATCGGCCTGCCCATCGTCTTTCTCTCCGCCGAGACCGGCATGGAAGAAAAAAATTTTGCGATGACCCATGGTGGCGATGATTTTCTCAACAAGCCTGTGAATATTTCACACCTGCTTTCCTCTGTGAAAACCCGTGCCGCACGCTACCGCAAACTACGTGCCCTGATGTCCTGCGACAACCTCACCGGCCTGTACAACCACAGCAGCACCAAGGAGTTGTTACGGCACGAGCTGAACCGTTTACAACGCAACAACTCACCTTTGTCCTATATCATCATTGATATCGATCACTTCAGCCGGGTGAACGATCTCTTTGGCTTTGCCGCCGGAGATGCGGTGATAAAGACAATGGCGAGTCTGCTCAAACAACGATTGCGCCGCAGTGATATCATCGGCCACCATGGCGGTGAAGCGTTTGCCGTCATCCTGCCGGATACGGACGCGGCTGCAGCCAGCACGGTGATAGAAGGGATCCGGGAAAGTTTTGCAGACATGCGCCTGACCCCCGGCAAGGATGACATGCCGCTGACATTCAGTGCCGGGATCGCCGACTCGCCCACCTATAACGAGTTTGCCACTCTCACCTCGGCCGCCCTTCAGGCCCTGCGGCTCGCCAAGGAAAAAGGCCGCAACCGGATTGAAATCGCCCTTGCGACGAAATAGGCGAATGCCTGCGAGTCGTCTGCCTCAACCGATTTTTTCCACACACGACAACTCGCATGTCAGCAGCGCCTGACGCAACGCCTCGATGGCACGTGGCCGGGTAAAACTCTTCCGCCATGCCAGCGCTACCGTACGCGTGGGGACAGGGGGCGTGAAACGCTTGATACGTAACAACCGCTGCGCATAGCGATCCGCACCGGCAGCGGTACAGGGCAGCACAGTGATGCCGATACCCGAGGCAACCATGTAGCGTATGGTTTCCAGTGAACTTCCCTCGACACTGCGCACGATCTCGGCGCTTTCACTGTTTGCCGGCCGGGCACAGGCCGGACAGATCTCCAGTACCTGATCACGAAAACAGTTACCGGCGCCCAGCAGCAACACGGTCTCCTCCGCCAGTTCCTCGCTGTGAATATACTCCTTCTCCTGCCAGGGATGGGATTCGGGTAAAAGGATCACGAATGGTTCCTTGTAGAGCGGCAGGGTCACCACTCCCGCTTCGTCAAACGGCAAGGCGATGAGAATGGCATCCAGCTCGCCGTGCTTGAGCTTTTGCCGCAAGGAGGCGGTGTAATTTTCCTCTATCAGCAAGGACATGGATGGCGTCTGTTCCCGTAACTCCGGTACCAGATGAGGAAACAGATAAGGGCCGATGGTAAAAATAGCGCCGACACGCAATGGCGCATTAAGCTGATCCCGCCCTTGCCTGGCAATTTCACGCAATCCCTCCGCCTCCTCCAGCACTCTTTGCGCCTGGGCAAAGATCCGTTCCCCCACGGGGGTGAGTGTCACCTCGGTCTTGCTGCGCTCGAACAACAGGACACCCAGCTCCTCTTCCAGCTTTTTAATCGCCACACTGAGCGTCGGCTGACTCACATGACAAATCCGGGCAGCACGGCCAAAATGGCGCTCCTGGGCAACCGCGATAATGTAACGCAATTCGGTAAGGGTCATGGCACAATACTAAATTAATTGATACAGAATATGCTACAGATTCATCGTGAAACAAAAGGACTTACCGTGCCACGCCATCACATATTGTCTTTGATATTCCTGTTGTGCAACGGCCTGATGATAACGGCAGAGGCAAGAGACAACCTTTCCGTCAGAATCGAGGATGGCACCGAAATCACAGTAAGCCGCTATGCGGCAAAGGGCGAACGCCTCTTGATCTGGCTGCCGGGGGAAGCCGGCTTGCAAACCGGTGAATTTACCGCAGCCGAAAGACTTGCCGCGCGGGGCTATGAGGTCTGGCTTGCCGATTTGTTCGAGTCACGTTTTTTACCGGTCGTTCCCAGCAGCCTGGACCGTATTCCCGCTGCTGACGTAGCCGGTCTCATCCGGCACGGGCAGCAACAAGGCAAAACCGTTTATCTCGTCAGCTCTGGCCGGGGCATCCTGCCTTTACTCAGGGGCGCCCATTTGTGGCAACGCCGCCATCCCGGAGATCACACCCTGGGCGGGGCAATCCTGCTGAGCCCCAAGTTTTTCATCGAAACCCCCGATCCCGGTCAGGCGGCAAAGTTGTTGCCCATTGTCAGCCAGACCAACCTCCCGCTGTTTATTCTCCAGCCAAAATTGTCACCCTGGTTCTGGAAGCTGGATCGCACGATACCCGCCCTGCAAAGCAGTGGCAGCGATGTATTCGTCCGTTATCTGCCCGCTGTGCGTGACCGCTTTTATTTCCGCCCCGACGCAAGCAGCAAAGAACAGGCACTGGCGCAGCGTCTGCCGGAACTCATCGGCCAGGCTGTTCGTCTCCTGGCGAAACTTCCCGAAAAATCACGCCGGGTTGCGGAGCTTGACGGGCAAGCCCCGCTGATCGCCGAGGGCAAGAAGGCGCGACGGCTAAAACCCTATGAGGGTGATCCCACACCGCCTGAACTTCGTCTGCTCTCCCTCGACGGAAAGCGCCTCGACCTCCGGGATTACCGCGGCCGGGTGGTGCTGGTGAATTTCTGGGCAAGCTGGTGCCCGCCTTGCGTACACGAAATGCCCTCGATGCAGAGACTCGCCAACAAGCTGGCCGGGCAACCGTTTACCATTCTGGCGGTTAACATGGCGGAGGAGGCCGCGACCATTCGCGCTTTTTTACAAACAAAGGTCAGGGTGGATTTTCCCATTCTGCTCGACAGCGACGGCTCTGCCCTGAAACGTTGGGGCGTATTCGCCTTTCCCACCAGCTACGTCATCGATAAACAGGGCCTCATCCGCTATGCACTTTTTGGTGCGGTTGAATGGGATACGCCGGAGATGCTGAAAAAATTCCGCAGCTTGTTGAACGAATGATCAGAAAGCAACAGCTATCTAAATAGGCGTTCCGAATACCAATATACTTGGGAAACGGAGCATCAGGGCCAGAGGTCTTTTGCCTGACCGTCAGCCGGCACGTACAATCTCACCGCTGCGTGCGTCACGTATTTCGCTGGGCCTCTCCATCCCGCCGGTTTCCCCCTCGAGGATGTAATCAATCTTGTCGGCAAAAATAGCCCTCACTTCCTCAGCCGTCCGGGCAGCGGGAGAGTGGCTGATATTCGCACTGGTGGAGACCAGCGGACCATTGAATTCGTTACACAGTTTTGCGGCAAGCGGATGGGCGGTAACCCGCACGGCAAGGGTGGCATGATCGCCGCGCAGGAGACGTGACACACTTTTTCTTGCCGGCCAAAGCCAGGTGATATGGCCGGGCCAGGTGGCAAGCACCCTGTTTTTTGTTTCCTCTTCGATATCGGCAAGAAAGGGCGCCAGTTGTTCATAGCAGGCGGCGAGCAGGATCAGCCCCTTCTCCGGCTGCCGCTGCTTGAGTGCAAGCAGTTTTGTTATCGCCCCGGTATTGAGCGGATCACAACCCAGGCCATACACGGCCTCCGTCGGATAGGCGATGATCCCACCGTTGCGCAGTACCTTCACCGCTTCCCTGATCGGCTTGTCTATCATGGATGCTGACCGCTGTGGAGGTGAACAGAAAACCGCTGCAACGAATGGCCGCTGTTCCCGATCCGATCAAGACTGTAACTGTTGCTGAAGCTCGGCATCCCTGGCACGTACTGCCGCGGCATTGGCGTTACGTTCGTTTTTCAGTCTTTCTGCCAGTTCCGCATCACTGACGGCGAGGATTTGCGCCGCCAGATAGGCCGCATTTTTCGCCCCCGCCTTGCCAATGGCGACCGTCCCTACCGGGATACCGCCGGGCATTTGCACCGTGGACAACAGGGCGTCCATCCCCTGCAAGGGCCCTCCATCCATCGGCACACCGATGACCGGTTTCAGGGTATGGGCGGCAACCGCTCCGGCCAGATGCGCGGCCAGTCCGGCTGCCGCCACGAAGACGGCACAGCCACGCGATTCGGCATCTTCGATGTATCGCTGGGTGTCCCGGGGAGTGCGGTGGGCGGAAGTGATTTTTACCTCAAAACCCACCTGTAATTTTTTCAAGACTTCCAGGGTGGCCTGCATAACGGGTAAGTCGCTGTCAGAGCCCATAAGGATTGCAACAAACGGTTTTTGCTTAGACATGGTATTAATGAACTATCTCTGGTTAGTGGATCAATTGCTTAATGTAAATAACAGCGCAACAACCAGCAAAAATGGTTGTTCGCCAGAATTTATTGTCGCCGCTGAATATTGTCTGACAGCATTGCTTCCAGACGAAGGATTTACGCCTCCTCCACCTCTTCCACCTGCTCGACGAAATCACAATCTTTCTGCGGACAAACTTTTTCGGTACCACGTCGTTTGGTGGTTTTCAGTGTCAGCATCGGCCAGTTACACTTGGGACATGCTTCGTTCAGTGGCTGGTTCCATACCGCATATTTGCAATCCGGATAACGCTGGCAGGAAAAGAAAATCTTGCCGTTACGGGATTTGCGCTTCAGCATGTTGCCCTGCTTGCATTCCGGGCAGGGCACGCCGGTATCCTCCGGTTTTTCCAGCGGCTCGATATAACGGCAGTCAGGATAACCACTGCAACCGATAAACTTGCCATAACGGCCGTGGCGAATGATCAGATCGGAATTACATTCCGGACATTTGCGCCCTTCGATGATCTCCGGCTCCGTATCGGCATCATCCCCCACATTGCGCGTGTAGTCACATTCCGGGTAATTGTCGCATCCGATAAAGCGGCCGCGACGGCCGAGGCGAATCGCCAGCTGCCCGCCGCACTTGGGGCACTTCTCATCGATCTTCTCGCGCGTCACATCCTTGCGATCGACGTTCTTCTCCTTGTCTTCGACCTGGGCCTTGAACGGTTTCCAGAACTCGCGCATGGTCTTGATCCAGTCCTTTTCCCCGCGTGAGATGGCGTCCAGCTCATCTTCCAGATGGGCGGTAAAATCATAATCAACATACTTGGTAAAATGCTGGGTCAGAAACTTGTTTACCACCCGGCCGACATCGGTGGGAATAAAACGTTTTTTCTCCATGGTGACGTATTCACGTGACTGCAAAGTGGAGATAATCGAGGCATAGGTCGAGGGCCGGCCGATACCGTATTCTTCCAGCGCCTTCACCAGACTGGCTTCCGAATAGCGTGGCGGCGGTTCGGTAAAATGCTGTTCCGGTATGATCTTCAGCAGTTTGACCTCATCACCTTCTTTCATTGGCGGTAACAAACGATCCTTGTCATCCTTTGCCTTGCTGTCGTCGCGGCTCTCCTGATAAACCGCCATAAAACCGGGGGAGACCAGTGTGGAACCGGTAGCGCGAAAGACGTTGTTGTCTCCCGCCTTCAGATCCACCGCAACCGTATCCATGGTGGCATGGATCATCTGACAGGCAATGGTGCGTTTCCAGATCAACTCATACAGGCGAAACTGATCCTTGCTCAAATGTGATTTGATCGCTGCCGGTTCATGATTGACCGAGGTGGGACGGATTGCCTCGTGCGCTTCCTGCGCGTTCTTTGCCTTGGTTTTAAAGACACGCACATCCTTCGGCAGGTTGTCGGGCCCGAATTTCTCCTTGATATAGGCGCGGATCTCATCCACAGCCTCGGCAGCCAGGTTGACCGAATCGGTACGCATATAGGTGATCAGGCCCACCGTTTCACCACCGATATCAATCCCTTCGTACAGCTGCTGCGCAATACTCATGGTCTTCTTGGCGGAAAACCCCAGCTTGCGCGAAGCTTCCTGTTGCATGGTTGAGGTGGTAAAGGGGGCTGCGGGATTACGCTTGCGCTTTTTCTTTTCGACTTTGGCAACGATCAGTTTGCCGCCGGCCGCATCGTTCAATACCTTTTCGGCATCCCTGGCGGTTTTTTCCGAACCGATACTGAACTGGGAAAGTTTTTTACCCTTGAGCTGGGTGAGCTTTGCCGTGAACGGCTGCTTGTCCGCCTCGACTTCCGCCTCGATGGTCCAGTATTCCCGTGGCTTGAATTTTTCAATCTCCTCTTCCCGTTCCACAATCAAGCGCAAGGCAGGACTCTGCACCCGTCCTGCGGACAAACCGCGCCGGATCTTTTTCCACAACAAGGGAGAGAGGTTGAAGCCAACAAGAAAATCCAGGGCGCGCCTTGCCAGTTGCGCATGGATCAGATCTTCGGACAGTTCCCGCGGATGGTTTACCGCATCATTGACCGCCCGCTTGGTAATTTCATTGAACGCCACGCGGCCAACATGTTTGCCCTTTAACAGGCCACGTTCTTTGAGAATGGCATACAGGTGCCAGGAGATGGCCTCCCCTTCACGATCAGGGTCAGTCGCGAGATAAAGGTTATCGGCCTTTTTCAATGCCTTGGCAATCGCATCGACGTGTTTTTCGTTTTTTTCGATCAGTTGATACTTCATTTCAAAGTCATGTTCGGGATCCACCGCGCCTTCCTTTGGCAATAAATCGCGCACGTGACCATACGAGGCCAGCACATCAAAACCCCTGCCCAGGTATTTTTTGATGGTCTTGGCCTTGGCCGGAGATTCCACGATTACCAGACTTTTACTCATCCAGTTACCTTAATCGACTGTTCAAAACAAAACTTAAAAGACGTCACATTGCTTTACAAATGTTCATACTTGCTTACAGCAGGCCGTAATCAACCATGGCCCCTGAACATCTGCAACTATCAAATAATTACTCATAAATACAAAAAAGCAAATGCCCGCAGCTGCGGGCACAATGCAAATTATTTATCATGGCAGTGATTAATGCACTATAACCGGCGCCTCTTCAAACACCAGATCTTCCATCCAGGCATAGGCCCCTTCCTGGCCCGGCTGGTTGAATAACACCATCAACACCACCCACTTCAGCTGCTCCAGATCGATGTCATCCGCATCCAGTGCCATCACCCGATCGATCACCATCTCGCGAGTATGATTGTCGAGTACCCCGGTTTGTTCCAGAAACATGAGAAAACCGCGACTGTCACAATCCAGTTTGTCCTGCTCTTCCTGGGTAAAAATACGAACCGAGCTTAATTTGACCGGCTCCGAATTGTGTGAGGAATCCTGCAATTTTGCCAGACCTTCAAGCCAGTCAAATGCCTTGCTGATTTCAACTTGTTGAAATCCGGCTTCCTGCAATTCAACCCGCAGCGATTCTTCGTCTGTATCGAGTTCGATATCATCATTAATGTAATTTTCAAAAAGGTACATCAGTACTTCAAGTACATTTTCTTTCATAATTTCCTAGCCTTTAACAGGTCTGGCAATAATGCCCGCTCGATGTCGTTGCGATCAAGCCTTGCAATTCCAGTACCAACAGCATGGAGCAAACTGAATCGGTCGTCAATCCACTTCTTTCCACGACAATATCTACAGGTGTGGGCTCAAACCCTACACTTTTCAAGACTTTTTGATAATCAGGATCAAGTTTGAAATCCGTCACTTCCGTAGGGGTAACCGTTTCCAGCCCGCTTTTGGCGGCAAATCCCCCAAGCTCCTCAAAGATATCTGCGGCGGTTTCCACCAGTTTGGCACCCTGACGGATCAGGGCATTACAGCCCCGCGCCTGGGGGTTGTGGATGGAACCCGGTACGGCAAACACCTCCCGCCCCTGCTCCAGCGCCAGACGGGCGGTAATGAGGGAACCGGAACGCAAAGCCG
>Ga0256830_1001892_pt1 | contig 14364 bp, 14 predicted proteins | sample 128326metaG_FD_190537 | JGI IMG/M metagenome (GOLD analysis project Ga0256830, IMG submission 190537) | Hydrothermal vent microbial communities from Lau Basin, Pacific Ocean - 128-326 | ecosystem: Environmental > Aquatic > Marine > Hydrothermal vents | place: Pacific Ocean: Lau Basin | collected... | reverse complement strand
GATCCGTATCGCCGATCCCCTTGCGCAACAGCTTGAGCCGGACTGCGTGCGGGATGAGTCGTCGCAGCCGGTTTTCCTTGGCCGCCAGCTTGGCCTTATCAGGATCGGCAAACAGGCCGGGCAGTTCCTTGTCCAGTACCAGCCTGTCCAGCAGAGCCGTATAATGACGCAGCAGGTTACTGACAGTCCCGGCATAGGCCCTGGCCACTGCCTGGTTGCGTTTGTCAGCGGCAAGCTGCTGCGTACGTTCGAATTCCGCCAACAGGTAGTAACCCAGCCCGGACAGGCCGGTCACGATCATGATGGCGACGAGAATAAAGGCTGCACCCAGGCTTGCGCTCCCCACGAATTGCCGGCTGGAGTCCTGCTTTCCGTTATGCGCCATTCGATCCTACCAAAGCTGACAACCCAAAAGTCTCATTGCGAAGCCTTGGAGGCTCCATCACTGATAGCCCACACCCTTGCTCCGTCTCGCGACGAACGGTGGTAAGAAATCCGGGCCAGGCAAACACCTGGCTTCAAGTGCGTCCCGTGTGACCAAAGCCTCCGCTGCCGCGCGCACTGGCATCGAACGCCTGCACCAGCTCAAACTCCGCCCTGACGACCGGCACTATGACCAGTTGCGCAATTCGATCACCCACCTCGATAGTATATGCCGTTTTGCCACGATTCCAACACGAGATAAAAAGCTCACCTTGATAGTCGGAATCGATCAGGCCGACCAGGTTACCCAGCACGATCCCATGCTTGTGCCCCAGGCCGGACCTCGGCAGGATCGTCGCCGCCATACCCGGGTCATCCAGGTGGATTGCGATGCCGGTGGGAATGAGCCGGGTCTCGCCTGGCGCAATCGTCACCGGACCGTCCAGGCAGGCACGCAGATCCATTCCAGCTGAACCATCGGTAGCATAGTCCGGCAAGGGTATTTCATTGCCGATTTTGTCATTCAGCAGCTTAAGTTGTATTTTTTTCATAGTGCTCCCGGTACCTGTCAGCGATCAACCCCATCAGCTCACGTGCCAGCCTGCCCTTGCCGGCCAGTTCCAGCCGCGCTCGCCCACCTGGCCACAAGACCAATAATTCATTTTCATCCCGGTCGAAACCGCGGCCTTCGCTGACATCGTTGATCGCAATCATATCCAGCTTTTTGCGCTGCAGCTTGGCACACCCGTTTTGCTCCACCGACTCCGTCTCTGCTGCAAAACCAACCAGAAAAGGCCGTTGCTCGCGTCCGGCCAGTTCGGCAAGGATATCCGGACTCTGTTTCAGCCTGAGTACAAATCCGTCCTCTGCCGAAAATTTTTCTTTTTTCAGTTTCTGTTGTGCAAACGCCTGCGGGACGAAATCAGCCACTGCCGCCGCCGCAACAAATATCTGGTGAGCCGGCGCATGCTCCATGACCGCTCGATACATCTGCGCAGCACTGATGACATCCACTCTCTTTACCCGTTCCGGGGTCGGCAACGCAACCGGGCCGCTGATCAGTGTCACCTGCGCACCGGCCTCGACCGCGGCGGCGGCAACCGCGAAACCCATCTTACCCGAACTGCGGTTACTCAGATACCTGACCGGATCGATCGCCTCGCGTGTCGGCCCGGCGGAAACCAGCACTGCAACCCCCTGTAACGCAGCGGAAGGAAACAGCGCTGCCAGCTTGTCGATAATCGTTCGATTATCGATCATTCTTCCCGGCCCCTGCTCACCACAAGCGAGTGCACCGGAAACCGGGCCAAAAAAGGCCACACCCTGGCGGGTCAGCTTATCGATGTTTGCACGGGTTGCTGCATTCTCCCACATCCCCGCATTCATCGCCGGGGCCAAAGCGACCGGTGCCCGTGTCGCCAGGCACAACGCGGCCAGCAGATCATCCGCCCTGCCCTGTGCCAGCCGGGCAATGAAATCCGCACTGGCGGGCGCCACCAACACGGCATCAGGCCAGCGCGCAAGTTCGATGTGTCCCATCGCCGCCTCTGCGGCGGTATCGACCAAGCCGGTACGTACAGGGTGACCGGACAATGCCTGCAGTGTCAATGGCGTAATGAACTCTGTCGCGGCCTCGGTCATCACTACCCGGACTTCGGCACCGGCATCACGCAGGTCTCTGACAAGCTCTGCACTTTTATAGGCTGCAATGCTGCCACAGACTCCCAACAACACTCTTTTGCCAGACAGCTGTTTCATACGCCGATTGTAACAGATATTATGCCGACGCCAGCCCGCATTTCTCACCACCGTTCGTCGCGAGACGGCGGGGACGGGGCCGGCACCGTAAACCGGACACAGCAGGCAACTCGTAGAATCAACAAGCTGCAAGGCTTGCCGCACCACGCCGACTCAGGTTAGCTTTGCTGCATGAGCATCAAAGACTGGCCGGAACAGGAGCGGCCACGGGAAAAACTCCTGGCACTGGGTGCCAGCGCATTGAGTGATTCGGAACTGCTGGCGATTCTTCTTGGCACCGGCAGCAAGGGCAAATCGGCGCTGGACCTGGCACGTGAACTGCTCTCCCGCTATGGCGGGCTGCGTAATATCCTGACGGCCAAATACAATGACTTCAGGCGGATTCCCGGACTCGGCAGCGCCAAGTATGCGCTGTTGCAGGCGGTGATGGAGATGAATCTGCGCCAGCAACGCGAGAAGCTGCAGCGTGGGCGCACACTGAACAATCCGCGCTATTGCAAAGACTACCTGCTGGCGGAGCTTAGAGACTGCGAACAGGAAATCTTTGCCTGTCTCTTTCTCGACAACCGCTATCGACTCATTACCTTCGAGAAAATGTTTTTCGGCACGATCAACGGCGCCAGCGTCCACCCGCGGGAACTGGTCAAACGCTGTCTGCACCACAATGCGGCGGCCGTTATCCTGGCACACAACCACCCTTCGGGCATTCCCGAACCCAGCCAGGCCGACCGGACTTTGACGGTTACGCTCAAGTCCACCCTGGAAGTCGTGGATGTCTCGGTGCTCGACCATTTTGTGATTGGCGATGGTGAGTTGGTGTCGTTCGCCGAGCGTGGACTGCTTTGATTAATTTTTATACAAGACCAAAAATGCAAAGAGTACGTTAAGATTCACAGTCATTTGGTGATTTTCTATGGACATCACCCCTGAAATTCGCCATCCTATATCATCAGGATGAGTCAGGTATTGACTTTTTACAACAGCCAACCAAAAAAGGGAGAACCAATGAAAAAGATTCTGATGATTTCACTGATTGCCGCTGCCAGCGTCGGCCTGGCCGGATGTGAAGGCCATTCGCAAACCCGGAGCAGCCACGGTCACAACAATTCCTCGGGCCATAACAGCCACAACACCGGCCATCATTCCGGATACGACCACTATGGCCATGTCGACGGCCCGGTGGAGTACGTCGAGGACGACGTCCACTCCGACGTCCACTAGCCCGCACTGCTCGCTACTGTTCGCAGCGAGACCGCGTGAAGGCATGCCTTTGCGCGGCCTCGTTATGAATGGAGTAAAAAGGTATGAGATCAGGTGCTATCTACCAAGAAACAATGAGTTACATGGTGCTGCTTGCATCTCGGACAATGGGCAGGTAAAATCACCCGCTTTGTTTTATAATGTATCAGGATTCAAATACTAGAAGGCGAGTACAATGTCCAGAGTATGTCAGGTAACAGGCAAACGTCCGATGTCAGGCAACAATGTCTCACATGCCAACAATAAAACCAAGCGACGCTTCCTGCCGAATCTGCAGACCCATCGAATCTGGGTCGAAAGCGAAAAGCGATGGGTCAAACTGCGCCTGTCGTCAAAAGGCTTACGGATTATCGACAAAAAAGGCATCGACCAGGTACTGAGCGAGATACGCAAACGCGGCGTCCGGGTCTGAACTTTTTGAGCACACAGGTTTACAACGAACTACAGGAACAGAGCAATGGCTGGTAAAAGCAAGCGCGACAAGATCAGGCTGGTTTCTTCTGCCGGAACCGGGCACTTCTATACCACTAGTAAAAACAAGCGTACCCACCCGGAAAAGATGGAAGTCAGGAAATACGACCCGGTGGTCCGTAAGCACGTGGCTTACAAAGAAGCCAAGATCAAGTAACGAACACGCAAGGCAGCCCAAACAAAAAAACCCGGCATCATGACGATGCCGGGTTTTTTATTGGTGATAGCAAACGGTTCCTCCGTGAACCGCCAGCATGCGATCAAACGCTTGTCGGTACAGCGCGTGTATAACCATGCAGGCTGCGTGCAAAGTCCTGCAACGCTTTGATCCCGGTTGCCTCGGCCTGTACACACCAGTCTTTCAATGCCTGGACCAGTGTTTCGTGACTGGCCGCCGCCCGGTCCCAGATCTGTTGCAGCTGGATGCGGAAATTGTAGATGGTTTTCAGGCTCTGGTTGTCGCTCAGCACTACGTTCAATGCCTTTTCAGAGCTTGGGTCCATCATGCTGTGCTCGCGTACCAGCAATGACTTGACCTTGCGTACACTGAAATTGGCCGCTGAAGGCATTTCGCGCCATGATTTCTTGACCATCGGCGTAATCACCTGCCGCGCATAGTCGGCCATCACATTGACCCGGTTGACGACGATCGCCTTGATCGTCTCCATATCGATCGAATCCTTGCCGGAATCGATATAGACCTTGGGCGCGACCTTCTTGACCTTGATCAGGCCGAAAAAACCAAGCACACGGATGTACAACCAGCCGATATCGAACTCCCACCATTTGATCGAAAACTTCGCCGAACTCGGAAAGGAATGGTGATTGTTATGCAGCTCCTCCCCACCGATCCAGATCGCCAGCGGATACAGATTGGTCGAGGTGTCCGGCGTCTCGAAATTACGGTAACCGACATAGTGCGCGGTGCCGTTGATCATACCGGCCGCCCAGAACGGAATCCAGATCATCATAAAGGCCCAGAAAGTCAGACCGAGGACACCGAATGCAGCAATACTGGCAAACATCATCAGGATCACGCCGAGAATACGATGCCTGGTATACACATGGCGTTCGATCCAGTCGTCCGGCGTGCCGTGGCCGTACCGCTCGAGCAGTTCCTGGTCTTTGGCGGCCTTGCGATAGAGCTCGGAGCCTTCGAGCAGAATCTTGCGGATGCCATAGATCTTCGGGCTGTGCGGGTCCTCCTTGGTCTCGCAGGTCGCATGGTGTTTACGGTGAATCGCCACCCACTCTTTGGTGATCATCCCGGTTGCAATCCATAACCAGAATCGCACGATATGGGCCAACACAGGATGAAATTCTATGCCTCTGTGCGCCTGACACCTGTGCAGGAACAGCGTCACACAGAAAATCGTAAACTGCACCGCGATCAAAGCGGTAATAAACATTGCGCCAATACTGAAACCAGTAAGGCCGTTATGCAAAAAGTCCAATATTGAATCTATCATACGGAGGGCCTATATCTTCTTTATCTTTCAAGGGGTTATAAAAACCATCATATTGCTGGCAATACTATAGTATTCACTGCCAAGGGTCCAGAGAAAAATCTCCCACTAAAACTGTAGGGAAAATACTCCTATTTTGGTCCGCAAAGTATAGCGGATCGGGGCTGACTTGGTTAGCGATATCTTAACAGATACACTCACCCGGCACACCGGCCCAGCCTGGCTTTTCCGCTTGTACTCAATCGGCGCATCCCGCGGTACTTTTCCTGTGCAGCAACAGGTTGCCATCCGCATCGCAAAAGCCCTCCCAGCCCTCGGCCAGATAGGTGGTCGCCACCGATTCGATCACCAGCGCCGGTGCTGTCAGTCTTTCACCCGGTTTAAGCCGATCCCGCAGGTAGTGTACAAGGCCTCCGCTTGCCGATGGAGGTAACGAAGACGGTGGCTGTATACCGTGCCCGCCAGGTTCGTCCAGCACCAAGGGGCGCGGCCTGGCAAACAGGCTGACGCGCAGTGTCGCCAACTCGACCGGCTCATCCAGATCATGCCCATAACGCTGCTGATGCGCCTGGTGAAAACTGTCCGCCAGCGCCGCCGGTTGCTGCCACGGCAGGGTCAGGCAATAAGATTGCCCGAGATAGCGCAGGTCCGCGAGCCGCTGTATCTGCAGCTCCTCACGCGCGATGCCCTCTGCCAGGAGTTCTGCTGTGCCGGAACGGATCAGCGCCGCGTACACCGCCTCGATCGTATCGGTGTCAGCGGTTTCAAGTCTTGTGTTGAGCGTACGTGACAGCTGCCTCGAACGTGGCGCCACCAGCATCCCCAGCGCTGACAACACCCCGGCATAGCGGGGTATCAGTATCTTTCCTATCTCGAGCGATTGCGCCAGTGCACACACATGCAGACCACCGGCGCCGCCAAATGAGACCAGTGTAAACCCCCGCGGATCGATGCCGCGTTCGACACTGATCTTGCGCAATGCACCACTCATGTGCTCATTGGCGACACGCACGATACCCTCGGCACACTCCAGGCGGCTGACACCAAGCTGTGCGGCCAGGCGGCCGACGGCGGCCTCCGCTGCGGCCGGGTCCAGGCTCATCCGTCCACCAAGAAACCGGTCTGCCGGAATACGGCCGAGCACCAGGTTGGCATCGGTCACCGTCGGCTGTTCACCTCCCCTGCCATAGCAGGCAGGTCCCGGGGCGGCGCCTGCAGATTCCGGACCCACCTGCAGCAGCCCCCCGGCATCGACCCGTGCGATCGAGCCCCCTCCGGCGCCGATGGTATGCATGTCGACCATCGGCACCGCGACCGGGTAACGGTCGATACCACCCTCGGTGGTCAGGCTGATGTCGCCATCGATCAGCGCGACATCCGTCGAGGTTCCGCCCATGTCCAGTGTCAGCAGTCTCGTCCTGCCGCTCAGGCCGGCGATATACTGGGCGCCTTTCAAGCCGCCGGCCGGGCCGGACAACAACATACCGACCGCATGCCGACCGGCCTGGCTGGCGGCCATGGTGCCGCCATGGCTTTGCATCACGGTCAGGCGTGCCGGTGCAACCTGCTGCTCCAGGCGCTGCAGGTACTGCTGTGCCAACGGCCCTATCCAGGCATTGAGCCAGGTCACGATGCCACGCTCATACTCACCCATTTCAGCCAGTACCTGTGAAGAACGTGAAACAAACACAGAGTCCGGCATCACTTCTTCGATCTGCCTTTCGAAACGATCGTCGAGATAGGAAAACAGCAGGTTGATCGCCACGGCAGCCGGCGCCAGCTGCTCGACCTGCCGGCGCAGGGTATCGAGCTGGTGTGGCTCGAGCGGTTGCAGTACGCTGCCGTCTGCGCCCAGCCTGCCCCCGGTCTCGAGACAAAGCTCCGCCGCGACCGGCGGCTCGTCAGCCTGCGGCTGCAGCGCATACAACCGGCGCCGGGCCTGGCGGCCGATGGTCAGCAGGTCAGCAAACCCCTGGTTGGTAATATAGACGGTCCTGACTCCCTTCCTTTCCAGCACTGCATTGGTCACTACTGTCGAACCGTGCACGATATCCAGGTCTTCGAGGTTCAACTGCAGGTCGGTCAACCCCTGTAAGATGGCCTGTTCCGGCGCATGCGGCGTCGACAGGGTCTTGTGCAGGCGCAGCCGCCGGCCATCGTAGTACACAAAGTCCGTAAAGGTTCCACCGGTATCGACACCAAGCAACTTCATTACACAATCTTACCAAATTGCGGGTTTTTATTCCGCCAAACCCTGGCGCCGTCCAATCTGGCCCGAATCATGCTGCAAAAAAAAAGAACAAACTGATTGATACCTGGTCCATGACCGAAGAAATCCTGATCAAAACCACCAACCTGAGTTATCACTATACCAACAGGCTGGGCGTGGAAAACATCAACCTGCAGTTGCAGCGTGGCGAAATACTGGGCTTGCTCGGTCCCAACGGTGCCGGCAAAAGCAGCCTGCTCAAACTGCTCAGTGGCCTGCTGAGGCCGACTGCCGGCGGCATCGAAATCCTGGGCCAGCCGCTGCACCACGACACGCACAGGCTGCGCGCGCACATTGGCTACCAGCCAGACCGCAACGTCTTATATCCCTCTTTGACCATCGACGAAAACCTGCGTTACGCGCTTGGATTCAGCCGCCGCGGAAGGACGGCAGACTGGCGTGAACGTCTCGAGCAGACCAGGCAGCTGTGCGGCCTGGAAAAACTCGGAAACCGGCTGGTCAGTTCATTGTCCAAGGGGATGCTGCAGCGCGCCAATCTCGCACAGGCGATCATACACCAGCCTGACATCATTCTGCTCGACGAGCCCACCGACGGCCTGGACCCTCTACAGGTCAAAGTCATCAGGCAGCTGCTGCAGACTCTAGGGAAAACCAGCGGCATCATCCTGTCCAGCCATCTGCTGGCCGAAGTCGGGCAGACCTGCACCAGCCTGGCAGTCCTCAAACAGGGCAGGCTCGTCTACAACGGCCCGGCGGCGGCACTGCAAAATCACGCCCGCACTGAGCTGCTCAAGGTCCGGTTCGAGACACCGCCTGATATCGGGCAGCTGCGCAGACTCGACGGCGTCAGCGAGGTGGATGCCCGACCCGACCAGAGTTACCTGGTCCATTGCCGACAGCGCAACAGCACGACCCAGGCCATCATCAAGCTGGCCAACCAGCACAACTGGCACATCGCCGAAATCACTCCACAGCAGCAGTCGCTGGAAGAGCTGTTCACACAGGCGCTTGACGCTGAAAACCAGGCACTGCAGGCCACAGACGACAGCGGCAACAGCACCGCTGCCCGCACCCCGGCGGCACAAAGGCGGCAGTCGCGGTGACGCTGTGGATCGCCAGGCATGAATTCAGCGCCCTGTTCAAAACCAGGCTGGGCTGGTTTATGCTCGCGGCTGTGCAGCTGGCGATGGGCATAGGGCTGTTTTTCCTGATGCGTGTCTACAAAATCAAACTGCACTACGCCGCGACGCTCGCCAAGGGGCCGACCTATGAAATCATCGTACTCTTTTTCGCGCTGACGCTCTATTTTGTCCTGCTGCTGGTACCGGCGCTGACCACCTGGTCGGTCACACTGCAACGGCGCAATGGCAGCCTGCTTTTTCTGCTGACCAAGCCTGTCAGCATGACACAGCTCGTGCTCGGCAAATTCCTCGGCCTGCTGATGTTCCTGCTGTGTATGCTGGCACTGATGCTGCTGACAGCGGCCGGGGTGATGCCCGGCGGCAATATCGACCTCGGGACCGTGTTCAGTGCCTGGTCCGGCACGGTATTGGCCGTACTGGCCTATTGCGCGATAGCATTGTTTCTGTCGAGCCTGACCACACAACCGGTCATCGCGCTGCTGAGTGCGACATTTGTCCTGCTTTTCTTTGTGTTTATCGAGATCTTTGCCAGCCTGAAAGTCGGTTGGATCGAGCAGCTGATCCAGTTCGTGTCGCTGCTCGGACATCTCGATCTGCCGACCGCCGGCCTGTGGAGCTCGGTAGACCTGCTGTATTTCGTGCTGGTCACGGTATTCTTTCTCTACCTGACCGTGCTGCGTTTCCAGCGTTTCAGCCGCAGCAGCGTGGTGAGCAATGCGGGCTAGCCTGCATTGCTCACCACCGTTCGTCGCGAGACGGTGCAAGGGTGCGGCCTGGGTGGCTTTCGCGACCGAGGAGCGCGCAGGCATAGCCGGCACTATGTCGAGCACGCCGACCGAGCGAAAGCCAGCCAGGGCGTGCCATGGCGCCGTCGCAGTAGAAAGGGGGTGAGCAATGCAGGCTAGACTCATCACCCTGTTACTGCTGGCGGCCGCCGCCTGGTTCAGCCGCTACGAATTCTTCGCCTTTGACCTGAGCGCCGGCAACAAGAATTCGCTGTCACGCGCCAGCGTCGACCTGCTGTCGACGCTCAACTCGCCTGTCACGGTCTACGGTTTTATCACCCGTTCCAACGCCCAGGGCGCACCCAAAGCCGCCGACGTCCGCAAACAGATCAGCCGTTTCATCGCCCGTTTCCAACGTATCAAACCGGATATCAAGCTGAAATTCGTCGACCAGATGCAGGATACCAAGTTCGCGTTACGCTACGGTGTGGTCGCAACCAGGGAACTGATCATCGAATACCAGGGACGGCATAAAAAACTGCGCGTGCTGGACGAGGAATCGTTCGGCAGCACGCTGCTGCAACTCGCCTACGGCAAAGACAACTGGATCGTCTTTACCACCGGCCACCAGGAACGCTCACCGTTCGATACGAGTAAAAGCGGCTACTCTGCCTTTGCGGCGTTACTGAAAAAACGCAATGCGCGGATACAGACCCTGGACCTGCGCCGTGTGCCGGCCATCCCGGCCAACACTAGTGTCCTGGTGCTGGCCGCCCCCAAGACCGCGTTCAGCGCACAGGAAATCTCGCTGCTGCTGAGGTACCTGCGGGCCGGCGGCAACCTGCTCTGGCTGCAGGACCCGGAAGCACGGCCCGGGCTGGAGACACTGGCCAGTAAACTCGGCATCCAGCGCCTGCCGGGGATACTGATGGCAAAAACCCGCCACGGCAAACCGACATGGCTGATCAAGACACGCCGCTTCGGCCCCAGGATCTTTGCGCGCAAGGACCTGCAGTCCTATGACGCGCTGTTCATTCTCGCCAGTGCCCTGACGCTCGAACGCAAAAAAAACTACCGCAGCTTCACCATCGTCTCCACACAGGCGTCGCACTGGCTGAAGCAGCACGACAGCACCCGGGCCGGGCCCTTTGCCATCGGTCTCGCGCTGCAACGAAACCGCGCGCCGGGGCCAGGCGCTGCACAGCGCATCATCGTGTTCGGTGACAGCGATTTTCTCAGCAACAACTACCTGCGACTCGGGATCAACCGCTTCCTTGGCCTGCAGGCCTTCAACTGGCTCAGCCACCATGAAGCGCTGAACGGTATCTCCCGCCCGGTACGCCTGAGCCAGCACGGCTTCCACTACAGCGACAGCACGATCACACTCCTTACCCTGGCCTATGCGCTGCTGCTGCCATGCCTGCTCGTGCTCGCTGGCATACTGATTCAACGGCACCGGGCCGGCCTGGGCGCGTAAACAAGCTATCCATTTAATATCAACAAGTTATATGCCACCCATGCAAGAGCACCGGGCAGCCTTGACTTTGCGTAAATAATACATTATCATGTTAGTGTATCAAGTACGCAAAGGTAGCGCGATGTATCAATACGAGTTTCCACACCCTGCCATCACCACCGATATCGTGCTGTTTACGATCCGTGACAAGCAATTGAAATTATTGCTGGTCAGGCGGGGCAGTGAACCTTTCAAGGGGACATGGGCCTTGCCCGGCGGATTTATGCAGATAGACGAGGACCTGGAATCCTCTGCGCGGCGTGAACTGGCCGAGGAAACAGGAATCGAGGGCGTTTACCTCGAACAGCTCTACACATTCGGTGCGGTCGACCGCGACCCGCGCGAGCGTGTAGTAACAGTGGCCTACTATGCCTTGGCGGCTTCAGACCAGATGGTGCTGCGGGCCGCAACGGATGCCGAGGCGGTGGACTGGTTTGACATGGACACATTGCCGGAACTGGCTTTCGATCATCGGCAGATCGTTGCCATGGCCCATAAACGGCTCGTGGCCAAGCTCGACTACTCGACGATTGCGTTTCAGTTCATGCCGCAGGAATTCACCTTGAGTGAGCTGCAGGATGTCTATGAAATCATTCTTCGCGAAGAACTCGACCGCCGGAACTTTCGTAAATGGATACTGGCGCTGGAACAGATCGAAGAAACCGGCAGAGAAAAAAGGCAGGGTGCACACCGCCCGGCCAAACTCTATCGCGTCATCGACCCTGGCAGGGTTGAAATAATCAAGTAAGCAGGAGGTGTCTCATGAACACACTGACATTGGCACACTACTACACTGTCCCTGAAGTGCAGGCGATGGCGGACTATGTCGGTGACAGCCTGGAGCTGTCGCTGATCGCACAACGTGAACGCGCAGACCGTATCGTTTTTGCCGGGGTTCAGTTCATGGCAGAAACCGCCAAAATGCTGAACCCGCACGCACAGGTGATCCTGCCAGACCAGGGCGCCACCTGTTCGCTGGTCACGCAGACCGATATCGACGCACTGAAACAGTGGCGTGAACGACATGCCGACTGCGTGCACGTGAGTTATATCAATTCGAGCGCGGAACACAAAACCGTTTCAGACTGGGTCGTCACGTCCCGCAACGTCGATGACATTATTGCCGCACTCTATGCACAAGGTAAAAAAGTCATTTTCTCGCCGGACCGCAACATGGGCGCCTATCTGAATTACCAGTATGGATACGACATGCCCGTGTGGAACGCGGTTTGCGAGGTGCACGATAAATTCAAACACGAACAAATCAACAGGATGATCGAGCAGGCCAACGCGAAGGGCACAGCATACCTGCTGGCACACCCCGAGTCGCCACTGCCGGTGCTGTTGCATGCCGACATGGTCGGTTCCACCAAGCAGATGCTGGACTGGGTGAAAAACTTCGAAGGCGACCCGGACTCGACAACCCTCTTTATCGCGACTGAAGAAGGTTTGCTGCACAACATGCGCCAACTTCGGCCTGAACTGAATCTGCGTCAGGCACCGATCTATACAGGCTGTCAGTGTAATGCCTGCCCGTACATGAAGCGCAACACGGTCGACCTGGTTGTACGCGCACAACAAGGCAAGGGCTTTGTCATCGACTATCTCGATGATGAAACGATCGAAAAAGCCCGGGCACCAATTGAACGGATGCTGAACTTCAGCAAAAAACGCTCCGCGAAAAACGCGGCCTGACAAGGGAGGGGCAAACATGACGGACATAAAAAAAACACTTTTCTTCAAACACCTGCGCAGTGAGCCGAATATGCACGTGCGGCGTTTCAGAAATGGCCGCCTGGTAAAATCCGGCAAGGGCCTTGCATTCTGGTTCGCTTCCATGGGCACCAGTATCGCAGAAGTGCCGACGGACGACCGTGAATTACAATTTATTTTTCAAGGCCGTACGAGTGACTTTCAAGAGGCGACCGTTCAGGGTGAGCTCATTTACCGTGTCACCGACCCGGACTGCCTGGCCGAACGCATCGATTTCTCGATCGACCTGGATACCGGGTTGCACCGCAAAGCACCTCTTGAACAACTGGCTGCGTTGTTCACCAATACGGTGCAAAAGCACGCAGCGCGCTATGTCGCAAGCAAAGAAGTACGGCAGCTGATTACGGACGGACCGGAAAAAATTCTCAACGCCATCGAGCAGGGCATGGAGAGTGAAACCGTCTTTACCGAAATGGGCTTGAAGCTCGTCAGCCTGGGCATCAACGAAATAAGCCCGGTCGCCGAGTTGGAAAAGGCCCTGCAGGTTCCGACTAGAGAGCGTATCCAGCAGAATGCAGATGAAGCGACTTTTCAACGCCGGGCACTCGCCGTCGAAAAAGAACGTGCCATTGCTGAAAATGAATTGCAAAGCAAAATCGAACTGGCCGCACGCGAAGAAAGCCTGATCTCACAACAAGGCAGAAATGAGCGCCGGCGTGTAGAGGAACAGTCCGCCGTTGAAGAAGCCTCGGTCAAGGCACTTATCGAACGGGAACGGATACAGTCTGAAGCTGTTTCTTCCCGTGCAAAACTGGAAGCAGAGGCTGAGCGGGAACGCAGGCAGATCATGTCACAATCCGACAGCGATGTACAAAAACTCGCTGCAGAAACCAAGGCGCAGGTACGGCGCAGCCTGGCGGCGGCAGACGCCGATGCAATCCGCCTGGAGGGTAAAGCTGAAGCGGAAAAAATACAAGCGGTCGGGCTGGCCGAAGCAGCGGGCGAAAAAGAACGCATGTCTGTCTATGAATCACTGCCAGCCAATGTGGTATTCGCCCTGGCGCTACAGGAAATCGCCGGCAAGTTGCAAAAGATCGACCACATCAACATCACCCCGGATGTGCTGTCGACCAACCTCGCGGATTTGTTTGCTGCCGGCGCGCAAAAACTGCAGAACACCGGGATTGAAGGATGAATGCCCTCGTACCACGGGTCGTGATCGTCACGCGTGAAACAGAATACGAACAACTGCTTGCGCGGCACGCCACCCGTGGCCAGGCTGAGTTTTTCCTGGCCGAGCGTGGTCAGTCCATCGACTTGATCGAAGAACGCGACAGACAGCACCGGTCCGCGTTGCATAGACTCATCTCCGCCATTCCCGGCGATTGGCGCCGCAACCTGCTAAAACGGCAGGAACTGGACCGGTTTTTGTTCGAGCCCGGGGACTTGGTCGTCGCAGTCGGGCAGGATGGCTTGGTGGCCAACACCGCCAAGTACCTCAGCGGACAGCGCGTCATCGGCGTCAACCCCGGCAAGGATCTATACGATGGCATCCTGGTGCCTTTCTCCTGTGAACAAGCCACAAAGATCCTGGTGCAGGCCATGCACAACGACGTCGACGTCCAACACCGCACCATGGCGCAGGTCGAGTTGGACGACG
>Ga0256830_1001891_pt1 | contig 14370 bp, 9 predicted proteins | sample 128326metaG_FD_190537 | JGI IMG/M metagenome (GOLD analysis project Ga0256830, IMG submission 190537) | Hydrothermal vent microbial communities from Lau Basin, Pacific Ocean - 128-326 | ecosystem: Environmental > Aquatic > Marine > Hydrothermal vents | place: Pacific Ocean: Lau Basin | collected... | reverse complement strand
GACACATAAAATGCCCCAAACGCCTCTTCATAAAACGTCCAGTTCACTTTATGCGAAACAACGAAAAGACAATGCTTCCTATCCAGGATCTGATCCAGACGGGCACGGAAGAGATCACCTTGGTCTCCACTGAGCTTTTTAGGTCGCATAAATCACCAGCTTTCGTAAGATTTTTAACGATTTCCGGTGTTTATTATGCCATAAACATGGCAACTTTTACCAATTAAAACAAGGTGTTGTCTGGTTCTTCAGGGACGACTAATTAAAGACGAAACCTAAAATCATAACCTTCAGAATTGACTGTCTTGTACTAGCGGAATGTAGGTTTTACTGTAATACTTTGGTGTATTTGGGGGCGGTTTTGTAGAATTCAGATTAAGACTTACCCACAGCCATAAAAAGGCATAAAGCGTCTCGGTTACAACCTGCGTCGGCAGGCCTGTAACCGAGACCAGTATGTTTTTCAGAACGTTTTTCAGAACATCCCTTCCTATGCAATTTGGATTAGACTAAGTCAGGCATTTTCGCTGCTGGCTTCCAGCTCCAGAGACTTGGCCCTCTGAGTCAACATGCGCCAGCTGCGCTCCACATCTTTTTGCGCCAAAGCCATAAGTTCTGCAGCAAGTTCCGGCTTTGCCGCCTTGAGCGAACGATAGCGGTTTTCGCCATAAGCATACTCCTCAAACTGAATTGTAGGAGCTTTACTGTCAATAATAAGCGGATTTTTACCCTCGGCATCAAGCACAGGATTATAGCGGTAAAGCGGCCAGTGACCACAGGCCACAGCTTTTTTCTGCTGGTCAAGAGCCGTGGTCATGTTTATGCCGTGGTTTATACAGTGAGAGTACGCAATTATTAGTGATGGACCGTCGTAAGCCTCTGCCTCCATCATCGCTTTAACCACATGAGCTGCACTGCTTCCCATAGCCACCTTGGTTACATACACATTGCCATAAGTAGCGAATATCATGCCTATATCCTTCTTTGGCAGTCTCTTGCCTGCTGCAGCAAACTGGGCCACCGCACCTCTGGGCGTAGACTTTGACATCTGCCCGCCTGTGTTGGAATAAACCTCTGTATCAAGGAGCAGAATATTAACGTTCTCTCCCGATGCCAGCACATGGTCCAGGCCGCCGTAACCTATATCATAGGCCCAACCATCGCCACCAACTACCCAGACAGATTTTTTAACCAGGTAGTCCACGACCGGAAGAAGCCTATTGACAACCTGGTTGTTCCTGTTTTTTTCCAGCTCCGTCCTTAGGACATCTATACGAGCACGTTGCTTGTCTATCTCCACCTGACTACCTTGAGGTGCTTCAATAATATCCTTAACCTGTGCTGCGTCAATTATGCCGTCAGAGGCCAGTTTCATCAGAAGTTCACTCGCAAGTACAGCCTGTTTATTGATCGATTGCCGCATTCCCAAGCCAAACTCCGCATTATCCTCGAAAAGAGAATTCGCCCAGGCAGGACCACGGCCGTCGCTCTGCTTGCAATAAGGAGTTGTAGGCAGATTACCGCCGTAAATAGAAGAACAACCTGTAGCGTTTGCTATAATCATCCGGTCACCGAACAACTGTGTGGCAAGCTTTATGTAAGGGGTCTCACCACAGCCGGCACAGGCTCCCGAAAATTCAAAAAGAGGCCGTCTGAGCTGGCTTCCCTTTATACTGCCAAGATTCAACTCCTCCACCGGATACTCCGGCATAGTAAGGAAAAATTTCCAGTTTTCCATCTCTCTTGCCCGGAGTTCATCAGTGTTACTTACCATGTTAATAGCTTTTTTGTCCGTTTTGTTTCCATCCGCATCCTTCTTGTAGGCCGGACATACATGCACACAAGTTCCACAACCAGTACAGTCTTCGGTCGAAACCTGTATTACGCACTTTTTACCCTTGAACTGACCACCTTTGCCGTCGCTGGACTTAAGGGTAGCCGGAGCACCGACCAGAGCCGACTCTTCCACAATCTTCATCCTTATAACAGCATGAGGACAAACAATTGAACACTGAGCACACTGAATACAGGTTTCGGCATCCCACTCCGGCACGTTTACGGCAATGTTACGCTTTTCATACTGGGTTGTAGCAGTGGGCCAGGTACCATCAGCAGGCATCTGTGAAACCTTGATCATATCACCTTTTCCCTCTATCATCCTTGCAGTAACATTTTTAACAAAAGCAGGAGCGTCCTCCGGTACGACAGAGGGGCGCTTATGACCGGTTATATCTGAAGGCACCGGAACTTCAATGATATTTTCCACAGCGCCGTCAACAGCAGAGTAGTTCATCTGAACCACTTTATCTCCTTTACTGCCATACGTCTTTTTTATCGCTGTTTTTATGGAAGCGATCGCCTCTTCCTTACTGAGTATGCCGGAAATCAGGAAAAACGCCGTCTGCATAATCATATTGATCCTGGCTCCCAGGCCTAAAGCCGCAGCAAGACTGATAGCATCTATGATATAGAATTTAGCGTTCTTTTCTATCAGAGCCGCCTGTACTTCGGCAGGCAGATGCGACCAGACCTCATCTGCCTTGTAGCTGGAGGTGAGGAGAAACGTTCCTCCCTGCTCCAGGTTTCCAAGCATGTCATATGTGTCTAGAAAGCTGGGATTGTGACAAGCTATAAAGCTCGCCTTTTTTATTAAGTAAGGTGCAAGTATTTTGTTTTTACCGAACCTCAGATGGCTTGTGGTTATCGAGCCGGATTTTTTGGAGTCGTAAACAAAATAGCCCTGAGCATTGTTGTCCGTCTCTGTCCCTATAATTTTAATTGTGTTTTTATTTGCGCCGACAGTACCGTCAGAGCCTAAACCGTAGAACATTGCCCGGAATACATCCCTCTCTATATTGAAAGAACCCTCATCATAGGGCAGGCTGGTCATCATAACATCATCGTCAGGACCGACACAGAAGTGGTTTTTCGGAGAGTCAGAGGCGATATTATCAAATATCGCCTTAACCATGGCAGGCGTGAACTCAGCCGATCCCAGACCGTAACGTCCTCCGACAACTCTGGGAATGGAAGAAATCGTTCCGGCATCAAACGCCTCGCCAAGCGCTGTACGCACATCCTGGTACAGAGGCTCGCCGGAAGCACCCGGCTCCTTGGTCCTATCCATAACAGAAATAGTCTTAACCGATGTTGGAAGAGCTGATACCATGGCTTGAGTATCAAATGGTCTGAAAAGACGAACTATGACCAACCCAACCTTCTCGCCCTGAGCCACCAAATGTTCAACAGTGGCTGTCACCACCTCGCAACCGGATCCCATCATCACGATGACTCTCTCGGCATCTTCAGCACCCACATAATCAAAAAGACGATACCGGCGGCCAACCTGCGCAGCCAGCTTGTCCATTGTCTCCTGAATGATACCCGCAACAGGAGCATAAAACTTGTTCACTGTCTCACGCCCGGTAAAATAGACATCCGGATTCTGAGCGGTTCCACGGATGGTTGGCTTGTCGGGCGTAAGACTACGGCTTCTGTGCGCGGCAACAAGCTCTTCGTCAATAACCGCCCGCATATCATCGTAGGTAAGCTCCTCTACTTTCTGTATCTCGTGGGAGGTTCTGAAACCATCAAAAAAGTGCATAAACGGTATACGTGACTTCAGGGTAGCCTGCTGAGCTATAAGCGCGAAATCCATACACTCCTGTACGTTCTGAGAGGCCAGCATACCCCAACCCGTCTGCCGGGCTGCCATAACATCGCTGTGATCACCGAAGATAGAAAGCCCCTGGCAAGCCAAGGAACGGGCTGTGATATGAAAAACCGTAGGCGTAAGCTCACCCGCGATCTTATACATATTTGGAATCATCAAAAGCAGGCCCTGAGAAGCAGTAAACGTTGTGCATAGCGATCCCGTGGCCAGGGCTCCGTGCAGAGCGCCGGCTACGCCGCCCTCTGACTGCATCTGAGATACTGCAGGAACCGAGCCCCATATATTTTCCTGTGACTTAGCAGCCTTCATATCCGCCTCCGCAGCCATTGGGGAGGATGGTGTTATTGGATAAATATTAATAACTTCGTTTGTGGCGTACGCCACATGCGTACATGCCTGGTTCCCATCAATGGTTACCATTTTTCGTGCCATGATTGTTCTCCTTAACTTTAAATTCCGTATTTTATTATTTTTTCAAGTCGAGTTATTTTCCTCTTGTTATTTTATCGTGTTATACCTTTATTTCTCGCATTATAAAGCAGTCCCAATTATACATAAATTACCGGTTTATGTGCAGAATAATATATCGTAAAACTACTGGATGAGTCAAAAGTTTAGAAAATGAAACGACAAAATAGTGGTATTATTTGCTAAAGCGTGAACAGTGTAGATTGTACTGCGGACGTACGGACAACTAGGTTTATTTTATATCGTAATGTCACCAATGGTTATACGTTTAAACCACAATCTCCTTAAAAATAATGTACTTAGAATAGTGACTACTATCAATATCAACGTATTTTTATGAAAAAATAATGCAACCACCCCTATTAAAAGCTGTATTGCTAAAATTAAGACAACCGCCTTGGTGGCGCTCCTGTACCTCCTCCGGAGTATATGGTGTAAATGCCTTTTATCCGCCTTGAAAGGAGAGCGTTTCTTACGCCTTCTTCTTGATATTGCAAAAAGCGTATCATGTATCGGAACAAAAGCCATAAGCAACAATGCCCATGGTGAAATCTCAGGATGCTTGCTCAAAAGAACAACAGCCGTCATACCAACAGAAAAACCAACTAGGTAACTTCCTCCATCTCCCAGAAATATTTTAGCCGAAGGGAAGTTAAATATAAGAAATCCAAATATGCTGCCCACAAGCAGTAGTGCGTATATAACCAGGGCATAGTAATCGTAAATATACGATAAACAAGCGAGCAAAACAAGAAATATCCATCCTAGTCCCGCGCAGAGGCCATCCAGCCCGTCAATTATATTATATGCGTTTGTCACTCCTGCAATACACATTATTGTAAAAGGAATAGCAATGAAAACAGGAAGAGTAAACATACCGGAATTAGCAATGTACATACCGCTTAAAAACACAAAACAAGCCGCAAATATTAGTTGTAAAGGCAGCCTAACATAAAATTTTAAAGATAAAATATCATCAAGAAAACCTATTATAAAAATAGAAGCTATAGGAAAGACATGCCACAAAGCAAGATGAATTCTAGGTACAAATATTAATAGCAAAAGCGACACCAACAACAAAGATGAAAATAATATTAAGCCTCCTGTTCTTGGTATAGGGGTGACATGAATACTGCGGACTTTGGGAATATCCATCACATTATACCTGTGTGCCACCCATGTTGCTATTGGAAAAGCTGCAACAGAGATACAAAAGGAGCTTATCAGAGCAAAAAGATATAAATAGAAGTACAAATTCATAAGTAAAACCCACTTGACCAAGTAATAACGTAATTACTCAGATGGACAGACTAAAGGCCGGGGAATACCAGGTTTCTGCTCGGTTTGCAGCAAGCCTCCTGGTGATATGAACAACCCAACCTATTTTTTATCGCAGCATATATCTTTTTATAGTTTTAATCTTTTCTTTATGCTCTGGATCCTCGAGAACCTTCTCTTTGTACTCCATGAAAAAAGCCATAAAAATCCCAATAAAGAACCCTCCAATCGTAGCAATAATCACAATACGAGTTCTTTTAGGCTTTGATCTCTTTTCCGGTGGAATGGCCTCATCAAGCACCTGAATCATCACCGCATCCCTGGCCTCATCAAGTCGTGCAGCCTCATACTGTTTAAGAAAAAAACTGTATACGGTCTCAGCAAATTTAAACTCCCTGAGCTTTCTTACATACTCCGTTCCAATTTCCGGCATTCTTTCTGTAGACATCAGGGGATCATAGTTTTTGCCATGCCCTGTCTCAAGTTTATCCAGTTCAGCTCTCAACCCTTTCAAGGCTTCTTCAACTTTCTGCAGATCGGGATTATTGGGAGTGGAATATGTTCTCATAACTTTGAGGCGCACTTCTCTCTCGGCAATTTTTGCCTTTATGTTCGCAATAGCCGATATCACCGCTTTTGCCTGCTCATCGATCTTCAGAGCCCCTGTTTCCATCTTGAACTTTTCCATCTCTTCCTCTGCCGCTATAAGTGATTCCTCCGCCTCTCTAAGCTGCTCTCCAAAGAAGGCTCTACGTTGTGCCGCCTCGGTAATAGCAAGTTTTTTCGTCAGTTGTTTCAGTTCCTCAACAAGGGCATTTGCTATATCAGCAGCCATCTCAGGATCTGTGTCATTAACAGCAATGGTGATAATTCCGCTCCTGCTGCTGGATCGAACAATAATGCTCGCACTCAGAATTTTTCTTGCATCGACTATAGTCTCGACTCCATAACGCTTTATCAAGCCGAATTTTTCTACAATCCTGTTCATGACAGCTCTGCTTCTAATCAGTTCAAGATATAGTGCGTTCGGGCTGCTTAAACCAAATATGCTGGCAGCGGCACCTGCAGCTCCACCAAACTGGCTTAGTAGCTGAGAGGTCATCCCAACACTCTTTGCGCTTGGACGCAAAATTCTAGCTTCGGCCTTATATATTTCAGGCATACGAAGGCTGATAACCGCAGCAGTTGCAGCAGAAACAAACATGATAAGCAGTATCAGCTTCTTTCTTTTTATAAGAATTATCAAGTAGTCGAGAAAACTTATCGATTCGTCTAGCGGTTGTGTCTCAATTTTTTCCAACAGCACACTCTCCTAGTCCGACTGGGACGGAATCAAAAAGGATTATTAAATTGCAACTGTGTTTTAAGATCATTATGCATACAGTAATTTTTCTACCAAGAATCAGAAGTAGTACTCTACACTAAGCGCAAACAGGTTAATGTTTCCTGCGCTATCGTTTACATATATTGGATTTTTAAACTTACCAAAAGTGTATTTTCCCTCTATATTCAAAGCGTTTGTTAAATTGAATGTCAGTCCCACAGACGCCTCTATTTTCGTGGGATTAGCTGTACCAGATAACTTATCGACAGATAAACTATATTTTTCTATATCGTATGAAACATTAATCCTGCCGTTTAACTCTGGCACATGATAATTTAATTCAAAAAACATATCACTGGAATCGACACCCATATGATGGCCTATGGCTCTATTGTTGGATATAAAGCTTGAAACAAAATAGTTTTCTGAATATTCCGCTCTAAAGCCAAGTCTGTCAAGCAGTAAAATCCTGGGTAGATACAGACCTGTAATGTAAGACCACTTACTCTGCAATACTTTTGTGCCGTCCTCTCCAGCCTCCAGGTACAGCTGAAAAGGCTGCAACCACGATGGCACAGTCAGTTTTAAGTCAAACCCAGCCCTCTGAACTCCACTTCTACCTTTCAACTCATCTTCATTGCTGCCACCAAAACTCTTTAAGATGGCGCTGACATCGTTTAAACGCCCCTTTCCAGCAAAAACAGCTGTTCTTTGGATTCCTGCCTCAAGATATGGTATGGGCTTAAAGTTAAGACGCATTCCCCATATATAAGGTTCAGGCGTATTTTTGTCTTTTTCAAGACGAGTTTCAATTAATGTAAATCTGAAAGGCCCCAGATACTTAAAAATCCAGGGCAAAAGAGCCGGCTGTGAATTGGAAAGCTTTATGACAGTTAAAGGATCGGGGTTGTTCGACAGCATAAGAGCTCCGTGATATCCGGGTCCCCACCACTGGGAGTCTTTACCAACCTGAAGGTCCAGCCCGGCAAAATTAAGAACTCCATAGCCTGTTTTTAAAAAAGCGTACTCGTCTTTATCTCCACTGTCGTCTGCTTCTGAGTACCTGAACTCGGGGTTAACATAGAAGGAAAGCCGGCCAAGCTCCGCTTTTGACGAAAAACCTAACCGTACGTTTGAACCTTTTCTGAACTTATCACCATCATTATTGTAATACAACCCTTGTATGCCGGAGTCCGCATAGAAGTAGCGTGTATAGAGATTATCAACAGGTTTAATAAATTTGGTCTCTACAATATCATCACGCAACAGTCTCCTTAATAAATCGATAACCTCTTCTAAAAAAGAGTTTTTATTTCCAGCCTTCTCTGCTTCACGCAGAACCCTTACTACTTCTCTGCGGCTTAAAGGCAGTGTCGTGATCAAGCCACTCTTAATAATTCCTTCAGCTTCGAGGCGCAGAATCAGGCTATAAACGCTGTCGTCTAAAGGGATATATGTCGCTGCCTTGGCTGACGACGGTGACGGAATTGTTACGGTAAAGACACCCAGGAAAAAAACCGCATATTTAAGGAAGCGCTGCAAATACAACTCCTGCTGTTACAGCAATCTGGTATAGAATCTGCGTAATATCTTTGACATTACGCATCCATGCTATTCTTTCAAGTTTCTCAGGCACAACTATTGTATCGCCGGATTCCACCATTCCGCCTATCTCCCACCTTGAATACTCACTGTTCCATGAAAGGCCAAGAAAACCCCCTCCCGCCCTGATCGCAGAGCCATTAGCCTTGAAGAGATATATCTCAGTATCAGCAGCATTTGCCGTATAGCCACCCGCAAGATTAATGTAATACTTGACACTCCTACCCTTTTCATAAACGAAAGCCGTCTGGTTATAGACTGCCCCAAGTGTTTGTACAACATTAGGATTTGTTGGGATATGCACTGAATCACCATCTTCAATCTCTATATCATAAGGAGTACCTATAAGTTTGTCAGGAGTATATGACTGAATCGCAATCCTTCCTTTTGCCTTTATTGTTCGGAGTTTTTCGATAAAACGCCTCTTCTGTTTTGTCTCAAGTTGCAGTAACCTTGCAGCATCCTGTGAAGCAGCAGTTGTTGCCTGAGCAGTGCCGGCGCTAAGAAGTTCTATTTCCAGCCTATCAACCATTTCATCTATCTGTGCCTGTTGAAGCGCTCTGACTTTTTCTCTTTCAAATACCGTGCCTTTCAAATAGGCCCTATTCGTATACCCTCCAGCCCTTTCAATCAGCGAAGACAACCTCTCCCCTTTCTTTATGGTATAAACACCCGGGAATTTGACTTCACCTGTAATACTTGCTGTTTTATAAAGCCGCCACTCGGGAACCGTACGTACAAAAAGATAGTCATTTTCCTTAAGAAGTACATTTTCATTCGTATCTCCAGCTAAAGCTTTTTCTAAATCGATAATAATTTTCTCGGTTTTCGGCCCTTTTTCCGTAACAAATACCCTGGTAAGTTCAGACTCTTTTTTGTATGCATAATATTTAAGCCCCCCGGCCATAGATATTAAGTCTTTAACAGTCATACCCCGACTAACACCGTATTCGCCTTGCCGCTGTACAGCACCGGTAAGCCTGACAACTTTTCTGTCTTGTACAACCTGAAATATTTTTACCAGATCACCTGCCTGAACGATTATATCTCGGCCCTGGACATCCTCCAGGCTGGACTCAAAAACTGTCTGCCTACTGTTATCAACAACCCTCTCTATCTGAACCCTTCCTCTAAAGGCAATAGCGCTCAGCCCTCCGGCTGTGTCTATCAGATCGGAAACAGTAGTTTCACCTTTAAGCTCGTATATGGCAGGAGTATTTACGCTGCCGGCAATAGCGACCAAGGAACCTACAGGTGGTATAAATATCACATCTTCAGGCATCAATCTTATGTCCTGGCCTTTATCCCCTTTTAGCAGAAAATCATACATATCAAAATGGGCTATGGTTTTGCCTTTTCTTTTTACCTGTATGTCTCTCAAGGAACCGGTCTTGCTTGGTCCTCCGGTCTCGAACAATGCATTTACAAGAGTCGAAAGAGCTGAAATTGTGTATGAACCAGGTTGCTGAGCATTACCGACAAGATACACCCGAATGGATCTCAAAGCCCCCATGCTCACATTCATCTGAAATCCTGTATAATATCTTGATAGCTCTTTAAATAAGAGATCCTTCAACTCCTTAAAGGTCAGTCCTGCTACACCAAGAATTCCGGCCTTTGGTAAAGTGATATTACCATCTCTATCAACCACAGCGATCCACTGCCCTTCAACCTTGCCCCAGATTGTCACTTTTACCTCATCCCCAGGACCAATTAGATAGTCAGGCCCCACAGGTACATTTGTAACAGGTGCAAAAGTTGACGGCAGCCGTCTTTTTTCACGAACGCCTATCCTGTTTTCCTGTTCTTCAGGCCTGTATTCTTTATCCTCAACATCAACAACAGGCTCAAAGCCTATTGATTGTTCAGATAAACCAAGCCTGGCAGAAGTTTTTTTAACGCTGGTTGACTTAGGGGCAACTTGCTTAAAAAGGTCATAACCAAACTGCCGTATGTCCGTAGATACCGTAAATGACATCGAGCCGGAAACGTATTTTTCGAATTCTGAAAGCTCCTCATCTACAAATTCCGGCTCAACAGCACCGCCCGGTTTTGGCACCATCCGCCCGGTTTGAGGCGGCAATTGAGACTGAACACCAGTTGCCTGAATACCGGTTGATTGAGAAGTTGACAAGCCTGCGGAAGTAATCGGTATTAGTTGGAGTTCCTGCGCAGAAAGCGAACCTGCGCAGACAACCATACAAATTAATAAAACAATCGTTAAAATTATCTTATTTTTCATATTTTAAATTACAATACACTAATAAAAAAAGTCAATCACTCTGAGAACTGATCTTATAGTTCTTTATTACAATGTTTACATATTTTTGCACGCTGCTTAATAACCTCGGCACAATAAGGACATTCTTTGGTATAGTTAGCCGCATGTATTTTTTTAATAGATTTTCTTATCTGCTCTTTAATCGTTTCGTGTTCTGACTCCACATTCAACAACGCATCCATAGCTCTTAAATCCTTCATATCTCCAAGCATCTGGGCAGCCTTAAGCCTAACACTCAACCATTCGTCTCCGGCAAGCAGAATATCAATTATCGGTTCAATTTCTTTTGCTATAAAAGCATCCGTCAGCCTAGCCATGGCCTTGTTTCTTTTCTCGATACTTTCCCTGTCCTTAGCCTCCTGAATTTCATCAAGAATATTACCCTTCATAGCATCCACGCTGCCGGCAGGAATGGCCATATTCTCTTTCGAATCCGGATGAATCATAGCCCGGTACCCCATACTCTGTCCGTAATTGGCATCCATGTGGCCCCAACTGTTTTTAAAAAAAACACACTGGTCGTTAAAACAGATATACAAGTGATCCGTACACCAACCCAACCCGTCGCTGAAGTTAAACGGAGGAACCTGCCATTTATTCATTTTCTTACTGCAATGCGGACATATGTATTGGTCACCACCTGTACCTTTGTTTTTCTTGGACGGGGCAGTTCCGCTACTGTTTGAATTCGACATGCGAGATACCTCTTTTCACTACCAGAATAATCTAAAATTATTTAACTACTACCACCCCAATTGATTCTACTTATACTTATCATTTCGACCATAAGGAGTTTTTTTTAAACAGATCACATCCGTTTCAATTTTGTCACCTTGTTATTATAACCGGATTGCCATAGGCATGTCACAGGCACGTAATATGCATGTGATACGCATATATACAGTTATTTTCTTCCTGGAATCTGTTTTGATGATACTATGCGGTGGGTTCAAAGATTGGCATAGAACCTGAACTTAGTATATCCAAGAAAACCTAATTCAGACCAAAACAGTATTGATCCGCAGTATGGAGAGCAAGCCCTAGACATAAAAGTCCACCCTATATTCTCCAGTAGCGCGACTGGAGAAAGCCGTAATACCTTCTCCCCTGTTATTGTAAACCAGCAGATATCCTGGGGAGATACTTCTAGCGGCAGCCCCGGCATAGGAATAGTTTTGACTTGAAGCACCCGGACTCTGAGCGTAGTTGAGTCGTGGTACTCTTCTTTCGCCATTTTCAGCGACATCCTCAGCAGCTTTCGGCCGGCGTTTGTTACGCTGAATTAACGTGGCCGATTTGCTGAGATATAACGATATCTCACGTGAGTTATTTATAGTCGTCATCTGTTTTGAACTCGTTAATTTTAAGCTGATAAAACAAAAAAAACCTGGAACACCGGCCAGGTTTCAAAGCTTACACTAAATTAAATTTAGAATTTTAGCTTCTAGATTAAGCCGCTTTCCTCCATTCTTTCGACTTATCGAGACCAAACGCAAAAGTATCGATTTTCAGATCACTTTCAGGAAACGCCTTTTTCATCCTTTCCATAAAAGCCGAGTATACAGTTTTCTTGTGTTGTTGCACATCGTGGTCCCTAGAAGCATCAGTAATACCCTCAAGCTCAATGTCCATCTTAAATTCGATGTCTGGTGCGATCGTTATGCGTACCATAAGTCTTCACCCCCTTTTGCATGAGTGTCTTGTTCCTCTGGAATCGAGGTTATCTATAATTATATTGTACTCCTATTTTATTAAAATGCAAGTTGCAGGCTTCAACATAAGACACTTACAACATCGGCTTGCCTGATGAATAGGTTTCATCAGGATTATAGCTGGCAACCAACTCCTTAAGGTAGGCCCGCAGTACCCCAGAGTCAGGGTTTAAAATCAAATCCTCAAGCAGGGGTAGCTTTTCCTGTATTCCCTCGTAACGGGCATGATCCTTCGCTTTGAATATTTTAGAGTGAGTGGTCAACTCCAGGTCTTCCTTGGCTGTGAGAAGCTCTTCATACATCTTTTCTCCAGGGCGGATACCAGAGTAGACAATAGGAATATCAACCTCCGGCTTAAGGCCGTGAAGCCGGATCATCTCTTTTGCAACATCGACAATCTTTATCGGATTCCCCATATCCAGAACAAAAACTTCTCCGCCAATACCCATAGCACCGGCTTGAAGTATAAGCGTTACAGCTTCAGGAATGGACATAAAATAACGGGTCATTTCCGCGTGTGTAACCGTTACAGGTCCTCCCTGCCTTATCTGTCTCTGAAAAGTCGGGATAACACTTCCACGACTTCCGACCACATTGCCGAACCTTACCGATATGAAACGGGTGCTTTCCATGCCGTTTAGTTCCTTTACAATTTTCTCTGCAACACGCTTTGTGGCACCCATAACATTGGTGGGACGAACAGCCTTGTCCGTGGAAACCATGACAAACCTCTCTACACGGAATTCCAGAGCCATTTCCGCTACTACTTTTGTACCCATAATATTTGTTTTGACAGCCTCTTCTGGAAATTCTTCCATAATAGGCACATGTTTGTAGGCTGCAGCATGAAAAACAACATGTGGGATATGGTTGGCAAAAACCAACTTCATCTTGGTCAAGTCACGAACATCACCCACTATAGGGCATAGTCTTACGTCCCCAATCTCTTCTTTAACCTCTTGTTCAATATGAAAAAGTTCAGTTTCATCTATATCGAGAGCTACTACCCGCTCCGGATGAAAGCGAAGCACCTGCCGGATTAGTTCCATTCCGATTGAGCCACCGGCTCCCGTAACCAAAATTCGTTTTCCGTTAAGGCTGCTTGCGATTAAACCCTGGTTCACCACAGCCTGCTCACGTCCTAGAATATCCTCAATTCTAATCCTTTTGATATCAGACAAAGTAACCTTGCCATGTAGAATTTCGTCCAAACCGGGCACCGTCTTTACATCTGTTATCCCGGCATCTCTTACATGGGTAAGAATATCACGCACCTCTTTTGAAAACACCGAGGGCATGGCTATTATTATCACCTCGACATTCATCCTGCGCACAACTTCCGGAATCATGGATCTGCCCCCAAAAACTTTGACACCGTGTATATACAGGTTTGCCTTATGGGGGTTATCATCAATAAACCCTACAGGACGATAGGCAGAGTTGAGATTACGTTTCATGTCACGAACTATCTGTTCTCCGGCATTTCCAGCGCCGATCACCAAAGCGCGTTTATAGCCATTCAAATTAGCATTTTTAAGCACATGAAGATAAAACCTTTTAGAAATCCTCAAGCCACTTACGAGAAAAAGGGCGCAGACAAAATCGATAAAAAATATAGACCTTGGGAGGCCGTGAAAGAATGAAATGCCACGTAGAATAAACGAAAGTCCTGCTAAAGCACAGAAAGAAAAACCAAGAGCTTTCACAATATTCCACATCTCGTACATGCCGAAGTACGACCAACTCATCTTATAAACCCTGGTTAAAGCAAGTACTGAAATCTGAAGAGAAACAAACAAAATCACGGTAGGCAGAAGCATCGAAAGGTACGGCTCCGGAATAGAGCTTCCGAACCTGAGATGGAATGACATGTAAACAGACAAGGAAAGCAGAGCAATGTCCAACAAGATAAAAAATGCGCCACGGTTAAACGGTGTTTTCTTTATGGGTATCATAATTTAAAGAGTTTATGTCAGCAATTTAATAAAATCAAGTAAATTCTGTTGGCCGGCTCGCCTTGACCTCCAGGCGA
>Ga0256830_1001890_pt1 | contig 14374 bp, 12 predicted proteins | sample 128326metaG_FD_190537 | JGI IMG/M metagenome (GOLD analysis project Ga0256830, IMG submission 190537) | Hydrothermal vent microbial communities from Lau Basin, Pacific Ocean - 128-326 | ecosystem: Environmental > Aquatic > Marine > Hydrothermal vents | place: Pacific Ocean: Lau Basin | collected... | reverse complement strand
CCCTTCCCCACGCCCACACTGTGCCATCATTCTTCAGCACAACGGTATGGAAATATGCGGCGTCAACAGCTATAACATCCGTAAGACCGTTTACCTGGAGAGGCTCGTAGCTGTCTATCCTCGTCCCATCGCCAAGCTGACCGTATTCGTTCGAACCCCACGTCCATACCGTGCCATCGCTTTTCAGTGCAACGGTATGACTGCCTCCTGCGGCAATGGCAGAAACACCCTCAAAACCACCAGTTTGCACGGGTATAGCGCTGTCGTTAGTCGTGCCGTCGCCAAGCTGACCGTATTTATTCCTTCCCCATGTCCAAACAGTGCCATCGGCTTTAAGTGCTACTGAATAGGATTGTATGTCCTGATACTCTACTCTAATAAGCGACCATCCTCCCGTAGTAACAGCTGTAACGTCTGAAAGATGACTGGAACAAGGAGCACTTTCGCCGGCATCACATATTTGCACTGGCGTGAGACTATCTATCGTTGTTCCGTCGCCAAGTTGGCCGTACTCGTTGTTCCCCCACGTCCACACAGTATTATCGTTCTTCAACGCAATAACATGGAACTGTCCACTCGCTATCGTAGTTACGTTCGTAAGGAGATTTACCTGCACTGGAGTAGTGCTGTTTATAGTCGTCCCGTTGCCAAGTTGGCCGTAGTAGTTCAATCCCCACGCCCATACCGTGCCGTCACTTTTAAGCGCAATGGAATGGAAATATCCGCCTGAGATAGCAACAACATCCGTAAGACCGGATACCTGCACCGGAGTAGGACTGTCCTCAGTACTCCCATTGCCAAGCTGGCCGGAGTAGTTGTATCCCCATGCCCATACTGTTCCATCGCTCTTCAAAACAATAGTATGGTCATCTCCGGCGGCAACGGCTATGACATTCGTAAGTGAGCCGACCTGGATTGGCACGTAGCTGTCTGTTGTCGTTCCGTCTCCAAGTTGACCGTATTCGTTACCTCCCCAGGTCCATACTGTTCCATCACTCTTCAGTGCAATGGTATGAGAACTGCCGGCAGCGATGGAGGTAACGTCCTTCATGAAGGCGATCTGAATAGGTACGTATCTGTCTATTGTCGTTCCGTCTCCAAGCTGGCCGGAAGCGTTATATCCCCATGTCCATATCGTTCCGTCGCTTTTTAACGCGATAGTATGTGCGGACCCGGCGGCAATAGCCATAACAACGTTGCCGTTTGCGCCGTTATTGTCATCCGTATTGTCGTCTGTGGAAGGAGTTGGAGTAGTTGAAGTGCCACAGGCGGTGAACGTAAATATCGTTATAAAAGCAATGAGAAGTTGGGACAGTGCGAAAAAATTTGCCTGGATTTTTTCAGTTTTCATATAATTCATGGTCTTCACCTTCAGACATGTTACTTTCATAAGAATTTGCTTTTTCTGGGGGAAGGGGAAATACGGTCTTACCGAAAACCTTCATAATACATTCCACCCGTTTATACAATATTAGTCGCATACACTGCGCCATATGTCAAGAAGATAACGACTTAATACCTTTGTTAGTTTTTCTTTTTATTTCAAGTAATTGTTATGGAATTCTCGAGAAGCATGGGGTGGCACCCATTAAAAGGACCTTTGTCAAGCACAAAGTTCTCCCAAGCGGAAAAAGCATGATGTTTTTCCGTTATTTTCTGCCATAAAGTTTATATCCGGTTCTTTTCGCACCCGTTATTTCTTTGGTTTAGGTTGCAAAATAGTTCAATGTACTATTTCGTACCAGTCACCCATCAGGATTAAGGCCGGCAAGAGACTTTCTTGGTAAATCACCAAGTAAAAACAATGCAAAACAATGGGGCCTGCCCTCGGCTCATTAATCTTTGATATTGCTGTTGTTGAAACAAGGTTTGCAGTCGACTCCAAAGGCAGTTAAAGCGCCGCCACTGGAATGCACTGAACGTTTTCAGTAATTGGCAGAGCCATTTCCGCCAGGCAAATAACCCCTCCAGGGCCGATGGGTATATTCAGCCGTTTAAGGGTTCTGAACTGTCTGACCGTATCCTTTTTTGGGGCGGCGGTCTTTTTAAACTCCAAAGGATAGATAGTGCCATCTCGTATAATCAGCAGATCGATTTCCTTTTTGTCCTTGTCGCGATAGTAATAAAGAGGCGCTCGTCGACCATTGTGCCAATAGCTTTTAAGGATTTCATCTAAAATCCACGTTTCTAGGATAGCCCCGGACATGGCCCCGGCCTCCAGGGTTTCCGGGCTGGACCATTCGGTCAGGTAACTGCAAAGTCCTGTATCCAGAAAATACAGTTTGGGGGCTTTGACCAAGCGCTTTGTTAAGTTGCTGTGATACGGCTCGAGTAAATATATGATGCCGGAGGCTTGAAGAATAGATAGCCAATTCTTGGCTGTAGCAGAAGTCGTATCTGCATCGCGGGCCATATCCGACATGTTTAGTAATTGCCCCGTTCTTGCAGCCGCCACTCTAAGAAACCGCAAAAATGCCATTTCATCGCCGACTCTGGCCAGATCGCGAACGTCCCGCTGGAGATATGTCTGGAGATAGGAGCCGTAAAACAGATCACGATCAATATCTTCGTTTAGGGCTATTACAGGAAAGGCTCCGCGCCAAATCTGCTGATACAATTCTTTAAGCGAAAGCGAAATCCCATGTTGCAAGCGCTTTTCTATAGATTGATGGTCTGGAAGAAACGGGTCAACCTCTTTTGCCAAACCTTGAAGCTCTTGAAAGGAAAATCCCAGCAAATTCACAAGACCCACTCGCCCTGCAAGGGACTCTGATACTCCCTTCATCAGGTGAAACTGCTGAGACCCCGTCAACCAGAACATGCCGGGTTTGCGCTTCCGGTCTACCCGCATTTTAATGAACGGAAAAAGTTCCGGTGCATATTGAATTTCATCAATCAGCACCGGCGGCTGAAAACGCTGTAGAAACAATTCCGGCTCTTCCTTGGCCAGACTGCAAAGCATAGGGTCATCAAGCGTTACATAGGTTCTTCCCTGAGCGCTTAAATGCTGAAGAAATGTTGTCTTGCCAACCTGACGAGGTCCGGTCACCAGTAAAACAGGGAACTGCTGATCGGCTTTTTGAAAAAATGTTTCCAGTGTACGAGACTTATACATATCGAACCCTTCAATATCGGCCACTTTGAAGTATGACTATAAAGTAGACGAAAAAATGCTCTTTGTCAAGTAGGTCGAAAATATTTGTCGAAAATATTGATGGGCTAAAAGGATGGTCTCGACACACCTCATCCTGCGATGTTTAGTTCGGATGATGTTGCAGGTACTGAGCCATGTTATTAGCACTTACCCCTCCTTCCATGTGTCAGCCTGTGACAAGGACGATTAAATTTAATCCTGTATGGTGCCTCGACCAAAGTAGCCAAAGGGCCATAAAAATAACAAAATGACTGGCAGAATCGTGATTACGCCTTGAACCGGTAAAGTTTTCAGATAGACCTTGACGCAGACATTAAAGTCGCTTATATTATATGTGATATTGCGCAGATACACAGATAACACAACAGGAGACCGATATGCAAAAAGAAGCTTCACTGTTTAAGGTGCTGGCCGACCCCACAAGGCTAAGGCTGGCAGCGCTGTTCGCCATCAAGGGCGAGATATGTGTCTGTATGCTGGCGGAAGCGCTTAATGAGCCGGACTTCAAAATCTCGCGCCACCTTGGGATAATGCGTTCTGCCGGCATGGTCGAGGCCAGGCGCGAGGGCACCTGGATGTATTACAAGCTTGCGGAACCAAAAGACCGCTTGGAGCAGTCTCTTCAGGATTGCCTTAGGGATTGCCTGGCAAGTCACAAGACGGTGAAAACCGATATGAAGCGCCTGAAAAATACTCTGAAAAATACTCTGAAAAAATGCTCTGAAAAATACGATGTGTGCGAAGTAACGGAGAGTGAAAACATATGACCAGTAAGATCAAAGTTCTATTTCTTTGTACCGGCAACTCCTGCCGCAGCCAGATGGCCGAGGGTTGGACACGGCATCTAAAAGGCGATGTCATCGAGCCATTTTCTGCGGGCATTGAAAAGCACGGCATAAATGCCTTGGCTGTAAAAGCCATGGCTGAAGCCGGAGTGGATATCAGTCGCCACAAATCAAAGATCGTCCCGGAGTTGCCGACAATGAATTTTGACTATGTGATCACGGTTTGCGGTCATGCGCGTGAGAGTTGTCCGTACTTTCCAGGCAAAACAAAGATCATCCATATAGGCTTTGACGATCCGCCCAGGCTTGCGGATGGAGCAAAGACAGAGGAAGAAGCCATGACACATTACCAGCGTGTTCGGGATGAAATCCGGGCATTTATCGAGACGTTACCTGGTGGACTTAAGGTGAAATGAGAATATGAAAAACCAGACATCTGTTTTACGCAAACTCGGATTTCTTGATAGACACCTGACTGTTTGGATTTTTGCAGCCATGGGCACCGGAGTTATCTCTGGTCATTTTTATCCCGGGATTTCCGGCTTCTGGGACAAATTCTCTGTTGGCACAACCAATATTCCGATTGCGATCGGCCTGATTCTTATGATGTACCCGCCGCTGGCCAAAGTACGTTACGAGGAGATGGGACGGGTGTTTCGAGATTACAGAATTCTGACACTAAGCCTGGTGCAAAACTGGGTGATAGGCCCCATCCTGATGTTCATTCTGGCTGTCGTCTTTCTTGCTGATTATCCAGAGTACATGGTTGGCTTGATCATGATCGGCCTGGCTCGTTGTATCGCCATGGTGATTGTCTGGAACGATCTGGCTGACGGAGATCCGGAGTACGCCGCCGGACTGGTAGCTTTCAACTCGGTCTTCCAGGTTCTGTTCTACTCGGTATTTGCGTGGGTCTTTGTTACCAAGCTACCGCCTCTTTTCGGACTTGAGGGGGTAACCATAGATATTACTATCGGCCAAATCGCCGAAAGCGTGTTCATATACCTCGGCATTCCGTTTTTTGCCGGCATGCTTACCCGTCTTGCTCTGGTAAAGACAAGGGGCAAGCAGTGGTATCACCGTGAGTTTATTCCACGAATTAGCCCCATAACTCTTATCGCTTTGCTGTTCACCATTTTTGTTATGTTTTCCCTGAAGGGCGAGTTGATCGTTAAGATCCCGCTTGATGTCGTCAGAATCGCGATTCCGCTTCTAATATATTTTATTGTAATGTTTCTGGCCAGTTTCTTTATGAGTAAAAAGGCTCACGCCGATTACGGCAAAGCAACAACGCTCAGCTTCACGGCAGCGTCCAATAACTTTGAGCTTGCCATTGCTGTTGCCGTAGCAGTGTTTGGTATCAACTCTGGTGTTGCTTTCGCGGCTGTTATAGGCCCCCTGGTGGAAGTGCCGGCTCTTATCGGCTTAGTCCATGTAGCCCTGTATTTCCGAAAGAGGTTTTTTAGTGAAAATTTACTGATATGATTTTTTAAGAAGTCTTAAGCCGTTAAATATAACCAGAAGCGAGGCTCCCATGTCTGCGGCGATGGCCATCCATAGAGTGGCTAGCCCAGCCATGGCCAGAACAATAAATAAAACCTTTAAACCCAGAGCAAATATTATGTTTTGCTTGATTATAAAAAGTGTCTTTTTTGAATGCCCGATGATCCAGGCAAGTTTTGACAGGTCATCGGACATTAGGGCTATATCTGCTGTCTCTATTGCGGCATCCGTTCCAACAGCTCCCATGGCAATACCCAGAGTTGATGCCGCCATGGCCGGAGCGTCGTTGACTCCATCGCCTACCATTGCGGTTTTACCAAAGGTTTTTGTCAGTTCAGCAACCGCTTTTACCTTATCTTCGGGCAGCAGTTCCGCCATGAAGTCATCAACTTCCGTGGCTGCGGCTACAGCTTGGGCTGCCTGACGGTTGTCGCCCGTAAGCATAACGATCTTTTCCACGCCCTCTTTTTTTATTGTTTTTACAAAATCAGAAGCCTCTTTTCGAATAGTGTCGGCAACACTGATAAGACCGCAGATTCGACTTTCGTTCCAGACAGCCACCAAGGAGTGTCCCGCGTCTTCCATTTTTGTAGCAATCTTGTGAAACTCTTCGTTTTCCATCCCGGTTTCTTCTATGAACCGGTGGCTGCCTATTCGGAATTTTCTACCATCAATGATTCCCTCGGCACCTTTTCCCTGTATGACTTTAAAATCATCGGATGTGGTATACATTATATTCATGAGCTCGGCTTTCTTTAGTATCGCTCCGGCAATAGGGTGAGTGCTGTGAGCTTCCAAAGCTGCAGCCAAAGCAAGCAGCTCGGTTTCCGAATGGTCGTTTAGTGGAATAATTTTCTGCACTTCAGGTGTGCCATAGGTGAGAGTGCCGGTTTTATCCAAGGCCACCACCTTGATATGGGCCGGAGCCTCAAGAAAGCTTCCACCCTTTATCAGAACTCCGGCCTTTGCGGCAGAGGCAAGGCCGGCTACAATGCTGACAGGTGTTGAGATAACCAAGGCGCAGGGACAAGCTATAACCAGTATGACAAGAGCTTCGTAAAACCATACGTTCCACTGTCCTTCAAACACCAAGGGCGGAACCACGGCAATAAGTATTGCCAGAAGCATCATGGCAGGAGTGTAGATCTTAGCGAACTTTTCCACCCACTGCTCGCTTGGCGCCCGCCGGGACTGTGCCTCCTCCACCATATGAATAATTCTGGCCAATGTGGTATCGGATGCCGGCTTTGTCGCTTTGAATTCAAAAGCACCTCCACCGTTTATAGTCCCGGCAAAAACTTTGTCTCCGGGCGATTTGGCAGCAGGAAGCGATTCTCCTGTTATCGGTGCCTGGTTAACATGAGTGGATCCCTTGGTGACAACTCCATCTAAGGGTATTTTTTCTCCCGGCCGTACAATTACTGTAACGCCTACAGGCACGTCTTCAACAGGCATTTCAATAATATCACCGCTTTCAGAGCTGGAAAAATACCTTGCCGTCTGGGGAGTCAGTTCCATCAGTGCCTGTATGGCCTTACGCGCTCGGCCAACGCTCCAGGATTCCAGAAGCAGTGCCACCGAAAAAAGAAAAGTAACAGCGGCAGCCTCGAACCACTCACCTATGGCAATCGCGCCTATAACGGCTATGGCCATAAGAAAGTTCATATCGGGCCTGAACTTACGTGCTGCAAATACAGCCTTTGGCGCGATAAACCAGCCACCGCATAGGATCGCCGCAAGATACAAAATGATTGTATAGAGAGAAAATGTATGTGATGTGAAGGCTTTTATAAGGCTTCCTTCACTGAAGAACCGGGTCAAAAAGGCCGTTGTTATAAAAAAACCACTGGCTGCAGACATTATCAGACGCCCGTATCGCTGCCAGGTTCCATCTCCACCGGGACGGGATGTCTTGTACCATGGTATAGCCTTCATACCGGTTCCGGCTACGGTCTTAACAATCACTTCCTCTACTTTCTCGCTGATCGCATCATCCTGTAACAAAACCGTCATTTTTCCGTTAATGACATCAAAGGCAAGGTTCTCATGGCTGCCAACCAGAGGGCCTATCTCCCGCTTAAGAATGGAGACTTCCTCAACACAGTCCATACCGAGGATTTTAAATGAGATTTTCTGTTTCATGAATATCAATCCTGTTTAAGCTGTTTAATTAGGTAGACAGTTTATTAAGCCAAAATATAAAAAAGAGCTTATAACTCTTCCTCTACATGTCTTAACCCCTCATCAAAGAGGTTCTTTATATGTTCATCGTCCAGGGAGTAATAGACCATCTTTCCGCTTTTTCTGTACTTTACTATCCTCATATTCCTCAACACCCGAAGTTGATGAGAGACAGCGGATTTAGTCGCTGCTAAAAGATTGACGATGTCGCAGACACAGAGTTCTTCCTGTGATAAGGCAAAGACTATCTTAACCCGTGTCGGATCACCAAGCACCTTGAATGTCTCTGAAATAAGTTTTATTGTCTCACCGGATTTCATTTTCCTCCTGACAGAGTCGACCTTTTCTTTGTCAACAATATCAACCTTACATTTATCTATTTCGATCAGTTTTTTCATGGTTATGGTTAATATTCCAGTATTACGAAGTGCCGATAAAACAATTCAACAGTTGAGCACTTATTCAACTATATCAAGAAACCTTCATTATATCAACCTATCAGATTCTTGAGTGCCTGAAAGAGCTCCATCATCCATTGTAAGAAAAACAGAGACCTGAAAAAAAAGGAATTACGACAGGTTTTATATGTCTATTGAAAAAAATGGCGGAAACACTCAAACCGACCGAAGCTTTTTTTGCAGGAGCTACTACAGACAACGAAGTAAAAGGTATTATAAACTAGTAAGTAAATGTCCATTATTGAATTAACAAAGTTGTATCGTGTAACCCACCTAAGAACCAACAAAATGGAGCTACTGCTATGATACCCAAAGATCTCACAAACCTGAGGAGGCTTTATCTGGGATTTATTGACTCAAGGGTTCTACTTACGGCAAATAACCTTGGGGTGTTTGAGAAATTGAAAAAGGCTTCAACTGCTGCTGAAGTCTCGCGAAAGCTGAAAACAGACCGGCGTGCAACGGAGATACTGCTTGATGCGTTAACCGGCATCGGATTGGTGAAAAAAAGCAGAGACGGTAAATACCTGAATGCACCGGTAAGCAATCGCTATCTTGTAAAAGATACTCACCTGTACCAAGGCGATATTATCAGACATGCTTCTTCTATGTGGGAAGGCTTTTCCGCCCTTGACAAAGTGGTAAAAACCGGTCACCCCGTAAAACGTGCTAATGGCCACGAGTTTTTTATTATGGGTATGCACAACATTAGCAGGCTGCGCACAAAACCTCTTATTGAGGCAATCGGTCTTAAAAATGTAAAGACAATGCTGGATCTTGCAGGGGGACCAGGCACTAACGCTCTAGCCATAGCTAAAAAAGGAGTGAAAGTCGCCATATTCGACCTGCCTGATACAATAAAAATTGCTAAAAAAGTTGCCCGCATCGAGGGCGTCAAAGGTATCGATTTCATATCGGGTGATTTTCATCTGGATAACATCGGTTCGGGGTATGACCTCATTTTGATAAGCCAGATCTTCCACGCTTTTTCAGCAGAAGAAAATATCTCGCTTCTTCGTAAATCAAAAGCAGCGCTCAATCCCGGCGGTAGAGTCGTTGTGCAAGAGTTTCCAATTAACGAATCCCGTACCGCTCCCCCCAATAGCGCGCTATTTTCCGTAAATATGCTTGTGGCAACAAAGAATGGGCGCTGTTATACTCCAAAAGAGATGAAAAAGTGGCTTGCAGATAGTGGGTTTAAAAAGATCAATGTCAAGAATCTTCCAGAGACGATCATTGTTGAAGGGACAAAAAAAGACTAACCCGGCTAATGCCAGAGCAGAAGATGATAAAAATGGTGGGCGATACTGGGATCGAACCAGTGACCCCTGCCGTGTGAAGGCAGTGCTCTCCCCCTGAGCTAATCGCCCAAACTATTTAATTATTCTAAAAAAACTTGTCAATCTAGTCAATTAGAGCAGACGGATCAAAGACCGACTACATTTCGGTCTTTATATTGATTATGATAAAAACCAGTGGTCGAACAACTTTGAATGCACAACAAGCCAACAGGATGGCCGCTGCCATGCTTGCAGAAAATTTAAGCCTGGATCAACGTATGCGCGAAGCCGAGATTATTCTGCTTGACACCGTTTCCATAAACAGAACTGCTCTGTATCGTGATAATCCAGAACTATCCGCAGCAGACAAAGCACTCTTTTTTGAGCGTATCAATCGCCGTGCTGCCGGAGAGCCTATACAATATATTCTAGGTGAAGTTGAATTTATGTCTCTTCGCATAAAGGTCGGGCCTGGAGTTCTCATTCCGAGGCCGGAATCAGAATGCTGGCTGGAAAACCTTATTTTATGGTGGCAAAATAATCGTGGAAAAAGTCCAGGTCTAATACTTGATCTATGCACAGGTTCAGGCTGTCTTGCTTTGGCGCTTGCTCAACATTTTGCTGGTTTAAGTGTAATCGGTCTGGATAAATCCAAAGAGGCACTCGAATTTGCCAGATACAACGCCGGGCTTAACCGGATAAGTAATGTAGTCTTTGTACGCGGAGATCTTTTATCTGCAATACGACCAGGTTGTGGAGGTATTGATCTGCTTGTTTCTAATCCGCCGTATGTATCGGCATCCGAATTTAAAAGCCTTGATCCGGAAGTAAACCGCTGGGAACCTAGTGAAGCACTTGTGGGTGGAGATGATGGGTTGGACTTCTATCGCCTGATTATTCCGGAAGCATTTGGACTGCTGGCACCACAAGGACTGCTGGCTTTTGAAGTAGGCTCCAGCCAGGGTTTTGCTGTACGCAAACTGATGCACGAAAGCGGAATTACCGAAACACGTATTTATAAAGACTATGCCGGCCTGGACAGGGCTGTTTTCGGAGTAAAAAAATAGAATAAATGCTATCAGGAAATAAACAGGCGGGTATAAAAGCTTATAAAGTAAGGGTTTACGCTGTAAAGAAATCTACTTCTTTTAGCGCAAACCCTTTACTCTAAAGTAGACTAAGCTAATTAATTTTTATTTTTTTCTCTTTTTTCTTCGCCTGTTCGGTTTTTGGAATACTTATTTCCAGTATTCCGTCTTCAAATTTTGCCTCTGCCTTGTCTGCCTGGACCTCTTTTGGTAACCGGAAGCTACGTTTGAAAGATCCGTATGAACGCTCCAATCTGCAGTAGTCTTTTTTTTCTACCTTATCTTCTTTCTTCTTCTCCCCGGAAATAGTGATAACATCATCTGTCAGGCGTACATCTATGTCTTCTTTTTTGATTCCGGGAATTTCCGCTTTTACTACCACGTTATTGGCATCTTCAAAAATATCCACTGACGGAGTAACAGACTCCATCTCCGGAAACCTTAACTTAGGAAACCACGATGGACCAAACAGCGAAAGAGGTCTTCTAAAAGCGTCTTCAAGCCACCTTTCCGCTTCATCAAAAGGTGAAATAACTCTTGAAGTCTCAGGTCTTACCACTTCTTGCAAATCTTTTCCTTTTGCCATGATCACACCTCCTTAATCCTGTTAGATTTCCACTACTTCCATAATTAATTATATTCCAATAATATATATTGTCAACCGTAATAAACCATAAAAAAATACACTTAGTATATATATATTAATAATTATACTAAAATAATACTTATTTTCTTACTTATTATAATATTTTCTTTAAAATACTCGTTTTATAGATTTAAATAACTTATTGCTAAAAGATGTGAAAGTCTTTGTTCAAAACTCAGGCATATCCGGCACCTGGCGTATGGGGCTCACTATTAAAATGTTTTCGGAATTTATACACAAACAGGTCAATTCAACAAGTTTTAGGCATGGCATATTTATTAGATATAGAACAATAATAAAATGTAACGACATCTGAAACTGGAAATATAAACAACCACAAAGGTTCAGGTACTGATTTCATGTATTATGTTAAGTGTCAACAAATTTTCAATAAAGCACAATATAAGCGTAACTTATTGAAAATAAACATAAACTTAAAACTGTTCCACGGGGAACAACTTTAAGTTATCAAGATTATCAACCATCTATCCACATTTTCTATAGGTATCAACAAGTGTTTAATTTCAATGTTTTTTAACTCTTTTTTCAGGTTTTGACGATATTTACGGCCTTTGCTTACCAGTAATCTACCACCTGGAGAAATCATTAAAGAAGTCACTTTTATCAGCTCGTTTAAATTAAAAAGTGCACGCGAAACAACTATATCGAAGTAGGCATTTTCGGTTTGGTAATCTTCTACCCGCGTTTGAATCGCTATGACATTTCTAAGATTCAAACATCTAATAATATGATTTAAGAAAATAACCTTTTTACCTGTCGGTTCAATAAGTGTAATTTTCAGATCGGGTTGAACTATTGCTAAAGGAATACCAGGAAAACCTGCTCCTGTGCCTATATCGGCCACCGAAAGGTTCTTATTTGCGGGAAATCCTTTGAGATAAAGAATCGAGTCCAGGAAGTGACGGGTAAGAATACTGCTGTCTGATAAATTAGAGGTAAGGTTATATACATCCCCCCACTTTTGAAGTTCAACTCTGTATAGATCAAAAGAATTGAGTTGATTATCAGTAAGGTTTAAACCTATTAATTTCGCTCCACGCTTTAAATCACCTTTAAAACGCAGACTACGAAATTCGGCCTCATCCAAGCTATTAGTACTCATGACTTTTAAGGTTATATTAACCCGTTATTCATGTTGAAAAAATCTCAAAAAAATCTTCTTTTTTCAAGTGCTATCAATAAAATAGATACAGCTGCAGGTGTAACTCCCGGAATTCTGCCTGCCTGACCGATGGATCTTGGTTTTACTTTTTTAAGCTTATCCCTTACCTCGTTAGAAAGACCACTTAGAGCACTGTAGTCGAAGTCTTCCGGTATTATTTTATGTTCCATACTGTTAAATCTATCTACCGCCTGCATCTGTCTAGCTACATATCCCTCATATTTAACTTTTATCTCAACCCTTTTCATGCTTTCACGGCTGAACTTAAGTTCACTCTGATATCTTTCAATAATATCTCTCATTGTAATTCCAGGCCTTTTTAAAACTTGATGCAAAGAACTGCCAGGCTGTATCAGGTCTTCAGTAACAAAACGAACTCCTTCTTTAGTAGTCACTCTTGTGTTTTTAAGATATTTTAAAGCAGTATCCACCTCCCCTAAAAGATTATAATAAATCTTTTCACGCTCCCCGCTGACTAGCCCTATCCTTATTCCATGAGGAGTAAGTCTCTCCCAGGCATTATCCTGTCTAAGAACCAGGCGATACTCTGCCCTTGATGTAAACATCCTGTAAGGCTCCTCCGTACCACGTGTAACCAAATCATCTATTAATACCCCAATATAGGCCTCAGACCTCTTTAAGACAAGAGGTTTCATTCCTTTTACCATCAAAGAGGCATTAATACCTGCAATAAGCCCTTGAGATGCCGCCTCTTCATAACCCGAAGTGCCGTTTATCTGCCCAGCAAAGTAAAGACCACTTACGTTTTTTGTTTCCAAAGACGGTTTCAAACCTATAGGATCAACAAAATCATACTCAATCGCATAGCCGGGACGCATAATTTTAGCTTTTTGCAACCCGGGAATACTTTGAACCAAAGAAACCTGTACGTCAAAGGGGAGGCTCGTTGATATACCGTTTGCATAATATTCAGTAGTATCAAGCCCTTCAGGCTCAAGAAAAACCTGATGACGCGGTTTATCCGAAAATCTGACAACCTTATCCTCTATGGACGGACAATACCTCGGTCCTATCCCATTTATCTTCCCGCAATAAAGCGGAGAACGATCAAGATTAGCACGAATGATCTCATGGGTTTGTTCGTTGGTATAGGTTCGATAGCAGTTCAACTGTGGCAAAACCGGGCCGGAACTAAGAAGAGAGAACATATCAGGCTCGGAATCACCGCTTTGAACCTCTAGTTGCGAAAAATCAATACTTTTAGAGTCTATTCTAGGAGGAGTACCTGTTTTCAGTCTCCCGACCTTAAATCCAAGGGAACTCAGGCATTCAGATAAACCTACAGAAGGAAACTCTCCAGCCCTTCCACCAGGCATATTTTTCAACCCTATATGAATCAAACCATTCAGAAATGTACCTGTAGTGATGATCACTGCCTTGGCACGATATCTAACTCCAAGATTTGACTCAACACCACTCACAACACCTTTATCTATAAGTAAATTAACCACTTCCTCCTGCTTTATATCCAGGCCGGGTTGATTCTCCAAGGTTGTTTTCATTACATTTTTATATACAACCCTGTCGGATTGAGAGCGCAGTGACCATACTGCAGGCCCCTTACTCATATTAAGAGTCTTAAATTGAATCCCGCTGAGATCAGCAGTAATTCCCATCTGTCCACCAAGAGCATCTATCTCTTTAACCAAGTGTCCTTTTGCAAGACCTCCTATAGCCGGATTACAAGACATTTGCCCTATACTATCGATGTTAATCGAAAAAACAACTGTTTTCATATCCATCCTGGCTGCTGCCAGAGCAGCCTCGCAACCAGCATGTCCGGCTCCAATCACAACCACATCATATTCCAGGTCACAAAAATACAAAATAATAAACCTCTTTTTCAGGTAAAAGTAAAGTTTCTTTAATAAGCCCTATTTTAATATTTATTACTGAATATAGGTTTTACTTACTAGATGTTCCCCGTGGAACATTATACAGCATGCAATATAACCAGATAATCATAAACATAAGTTTTCCTTTTTTACTTAAAGGGTTATCTTAAATAAAGGGGTATCCATTTCACTGGCCTGATCATAGCTCGACGCATTTTATGAGGCCAACTCCAGAGGTTT
>Ga0256830_1001888_pt1 | contig 14385 bp, 15 predicted proteins | sample 128326metaG_FD_190537 | JGI IMG/M metagenome (GOLD analysis project Ga0256830, IMG submission 190537) | Hydrothermal vent microbial communities from Lau Basin, Pacific Ocean - 128-326 | ecosystem: Environmental > Aquatic > Marine > Hydrothermal vents | place: Pacific Ocean: Lau Basin | collected... | reverse complement strand
GTGGCGTGTGTGTGTGTGTGTGTGTGTGTGTGTGTGTGGCATGTTCCTCGATGTGGGTTCGGGTTGGGGACCCGAGAAGAAGGGGAGGTTCCTATGAGGACCAGAATCGTGGCGGTGATCACCGCCCTGCTCATGGCCGTGGCCATACCGGCCTGGGCTCATGGTTACTGGTATGTGGGGGAGCAGGGAAGCACCGGCGGCTGCTATGTTCCGCGGAAGGTGACGACGGTGATCCGTGCGCCCTATTCGCATCATCACGAACTGCAGCTCTGGCCGCCTTATGGGCCTGTCTACGAAGCCCATTCGTACTCTGGGCTCGCGAAATGGAGGACCTCTACGCGGCAGCCGGGCAACACGAACAATCCGGGCTATGTCGTTTTAGCCTCCTCATCGTTCCAGTTCAGCCAGTCCGGTTCGTACTGGACGTGCTCGACGTGACGCGGCGTGTCCCGTGGAGGTTGCGTTGGCTGGTGTTGGTGGTGGTCTTTGCTGCCTGTGGGGGCGGTGGGGCTGCGAACACGTGGAGGGGGGTTCCGTTTTCGGAGTTGACGATGGAGGATTTCGCTGAGATCGCCGAAGAGAACGCCCAGACGAGTTTGGAGATCCATGAGGCGATCGCGGCGTGTCTGCGGGAGGCGGGTTTTCAGGCGACGGCTTCGGTCGACGGCTACGACACGGTGGTGATGCCGGCTCAGCGTGACGCCTTGGAGGAGGCCACGTACCGGTGTGAGCAGTCTCTGATCGAAGACGGCACGATCCCTCCGCCTGAGGAGTTCACGACCGAGACGAAGATCCGGAACTACGAATGGGACCGGGCGGCTCTGCGTTGTCTCCGCCAGTTGGGTTATGAGCTGTCGGATCCGCCGAGCCTCGACGTCTACCTCGACCAGGAGGTTCCCTGGTCGCCCTTCGAGGAGCTGGTGCGACAGGAGGGTCCCGGTGTGCTGGCGGGGGTGGAGCGACGCTGCCCGCAGTTGCCTCCCTACCCGGGCCGCTGACATAGGGGCGTGCCGTCGATGGTCTCCTCCTGCCATTTGGGGGTGGTGGGTGCGTTCCTACGACGTCCACGACCCACGGTCGGTCGGCGCCGCCTCGGTCTCCGGATTCGGGACGAATGTCCGGCTGCGAACCCTTGACGTGTGTGTGTGGCAGGATCGGCGTTGTGGGTTCGGGTTGGGGACCCGAGAAGAAGGGGAGGTTCCTATGAGGACCAGAATCGTGGCGGTGATCGTCGCCCTGCTCATGGCCGTGGCCATACCGGCCTGGGCCCACTCCGGGGCAGGTAGTCATGTGCACTGGACGCGGACGTGTTCCGGTACGCAGACGGTGAAGACCGCTGGATATGGCTACTACTGGCAATTCCATACCCGTTACCCGTCGAGTTGGTGGTCGGGGAACTACACGGGCAAACAGTGGCGTTCCAGGACCTGGTGGGGATACTCGTACGGTGCCGGTGAGATCTACTCCGACAAGGTGGTTGACTACTCCACTCCCTGCCGGAACGTCTCGTAGGGTTTCACGCGTGTACTGGTGTACGCGGTGGGTGGCGGTGGCGTTGGTGGTGGCGGCGTGCAGCGGCCCGGCACCCACGGTGCCGGAGCGCCCATCAGTCCAGGAGCGCCCGACGGTTTCGACGTCGGCGGGGAGCGTCCCGGTGTCGTCGACGTATCCGGTGCCGGATTTCGGCGGGGAGGTGCCCGAGGAGTATCCCTTCGTGTTGGATTGCATGGAGTGGTACGGGTTTCCGGGCGAGGTGGATCCGGTGACGGGGGAGGGGCTGGTCTTCGACTACGCGCCGGAGGCGACGGGGGAGTTCATGGCGGCGATCACGACTGTTCGAATGCGTGGAGGAAGTTGGCGGGGTTGAGGACAGAGCCTCCGGATCGGGACGAGCTGGCGACGATGTACGACCGGTTTCTGGAGGTGCAGGAGTGTCTGGTGGCGAACGGTTTCCCCGTAGAGGATCCGCCGACCCGGGAAGTGTTCGTCGAGACGGAGAGCCCTTGGCATCCGTACATCGCGCTCTACAAAGGTGGGGTGGATACGGAGGTGTTGGAGGCCGCCGAAGCTGCCTGCCCTGCGGAGTGACGACGCCGACTCCATGTACTGGGCCAGTCAGCGGTGGCTCATGTCGAAGGGCTATGGACACCGGTGGCAGGTGCATGTGCATGACGGCGCTTCCAATACGCGGCCCGACGCCCCCGGGTGGTATTGGTCGACGGCCGGCTGGGGATACCATTCGGGGACCCGATGGGTGCGTGTGGTGGCCGCCGGCCCGTCGACCCAGGCGGTGGGAGTGTGCAACGTCAACTGGCGGCCATGGCCGCGGCGTTGGCCCTCGTGGCGTCGGCCTGCGTCCCCTCCTCCTTCCCGGAGGAGGGGACCGCCACGACAGCCGCGACAGCGGAGACGACCACCACTGCTGCGGTCGATGAGGCGGAAAGCACCGTCGAAACCACCACCACTGTCGCTCCGCCGTCGAGGGAGGAGATCGTGGCGATGTTGCCGTCGACGCCGGTGACGACGGCCCCTGCGGGGGCGGTGCGGGCGTCGGTGAGGGACCGCCAGGAGACGAAGCTCGCCTGTATCCGCAGCTTCGGGTTCGCCGCCGAACTCGACCAGACGGATCTGGGTATCGTGGCCGACCTCCCGCCCGAGCAACAGGACGAATACTTCGACGTGCTCGACATATGTCGGAGGCGGCTGTTCGCCGAGCTCGGCGTGTCGGAGGTTCCGTCCCGAGAGGAGCTGACCGCGCACTACCGGGCGTACCTGTATGTGCGGGAATGCATGATCGCCGAGGGATACCCGGTGGACGATCCACCGTCGTTGGAGGTGTATGTGGAATCACACGGAGCCGCCTGGCACCCCTACGACGCGGTCATGGCTGGCGGGCAAGGATCCCCCGGATTCTTCTCCGGGCTGGAAGAGACGTGCCCCCAAGACCTGTTCTACCTGCTCGACGTGTTGGACCTCGACGAATAGCCGTCGCTGCTGTCCCGGTGTCGCCCACCGATCTCCCCGATTCGATGATCCAGGAGCGGTGGAACGCGGTGTTGGCGGCCTGTCCCCAGCCGGTGGGCAAGTGACGGACAGAATCGGGGACCCGGGTCCGCCGGCGTCGCAGGCGGGTCCGGGCCCACGGCGTCGAAGGAACGTCCCGCCCGTCCGGTCCCGATCCCGACGTCGGCCACGTCACGAACCCGGCTCACCGGGGAGCAGCATCGGCGCCGCCGGACTCTGTTCCGATCGGTTCGGCGGCCCGGGCTCAGACCCCGACCACGGTCGACGGAAGCTCCCCACCGGTGCGGAGACGTTCCACGATCAGATGATCCAAAGCGGTGGTGACGGTGAGCTCGTCGAGGATACGGGCAGCCAGGCAGGATTCGTGCCAGAGGATCCCCAACAGCAGGTGGAGGGTGCCGATCTGGCTGTGGCCGAGGGAGGTGGCCTCCCGGCGGGCGTAACGGAGGACACGGACGGCCGACGAGCTGAGCCGATCAGGATCACCGGCGTGTCGTGGACCGCGGGAGGCGACGGCGAGACGAACGGCGCCGGGGCTCACCCCGGCGTGGTGGAGGACCTGCCCGGCGTCGGAGATGGAGTCAGAGACCAGACCGATGAGGAGATGGCCGGTGTCGATGGGAGCCTGGTCGAGATGACGGGCCTCGTCCCGCGCCGACGACAGCACCCGGACGAGCGCGTAGCTGGTGTCGAATTCGGGATCGACGGCCATAGCACCCCTGTCGGGCACGTCCGTTCGGAATCAAGCTGTCAGCCGGCGATCCGGGAGGCGATCACATCGCCGATCTCGGAGGTGGACATCCCCATGTCGGGGCCACCCATCGCCTTCAGCTCGGGCAGCACCGACGTCGCCGCCTGCTCCACCGCCTCCGACGCCTCCGACTCGCCGAGGTGACGGAGCAGCAACGACGCCGACAGGACCGCCGCCACCGGGTTCGCCCACCCCCGACCGGCGATGTCGGGGGCCGAACCGTGCACCGGTTCGAACAGGGACGGATATCGGCGTTCCGGGTCGATGTTGCCCGACGCCGCCAGCCCCATCCCGCCCTGCACCGCCGCCCCCAGGTCGGTGATGATGTCGCCGAACAGGTTGTCGGTGGCGATCACGTCGAACCGTTCCGGCTGGGTCACGAAATACAGGCAGGCGGCGTCCACGTGGACGTAGTCCCATTCGACGTCGGGGAAGTCGTCCGCCACCTCGGCGGTGGCGCGATACCACAGGTCCCCGGCGAAGGTGAGGACGTTCGTCTTGTGACAGAGCGTCAGATGCCGGCGCCGGGACCGGGCCCACTCGAAGGCGGCCCGGACGAGGCGTTCCACCCCTTTGCGGGTGTTCAGGGACTCCTGGGTGGCGAGCTCGTCGGGGGTGCCTTTGCGGAGGAACCCGCCCGCACCGGCGTACAGGCCCTCGGTGTTCTCCCGCAGCACCACCATGTCGCAACGGTCGGGCGTCAACCCGGCGACCGGGGTGGGGACACCTTCGTACAGCTTCACGGGTCGCAGATTGACGTACAGGTCGAAGTCGAAGCGGAGCTTCAACAGCAGACCCCGCTCCAACACTCCGGGTGGGACGTCGGGTGTACCGACGGCGCCGAGGAGGAGGGCGTCGTGGGCGGCCAGCTCCTCCTCCACCGAATCGGGCAACACCTCACCGGTGGCCAGGTAGCGACGGCCGCCCAGGTCGTAGTTCTGGAACTCGGCGCCGAATCCGAACCTGCCGGCGGCGGCGGCGATGGCTTTCGTCGCCTCGGCGGTGACCTCCGGTCCGACCCCGTCGCCGGGGATGACGGCGATCCGGTGGGTCGTCACTTCTTCACCTTGTTGAGGGCTTCCACGAAGGCTTCGGCGGAACCCTCCACCACGTCGGTGTTCACCGACCGTCCCGCGTAGGTGTCGTCACCGACTCGAACCACGACGTTGATCTCGGCCATGGCGTCCGCCCCGGACGTCACCGGCACCACCCGATAGTCGACCAGCCGCGCCTCGAAGGGGAAGGCCTGGCGGATGGCGGCGAACGCGGCATGCACCATGCCGTCGCCGGTCCCCGAGAACTCCCGGACGGTGCCACCCACGTCGAGTTTCACCACCGCTTGCGGGGTGACGTCGTTGCCGCCGCTGACGTGCAAGCCCACCATCGACACCGGCCCTTCGACGACGACCGACTCCTCTTCGACGATCGCCCTGATCTCCGCCTCACCGATGCTCACCTTGCGGTCTGCGAGCCGTTTGAACTTCTCGAACGCCCGGGCGAACGCCTCGTCTTCGAGGACGATCCCCATCTTGGTGAGGGCGTCGGCGAAACCGGCCCGTCCCGAATGCTTGCCCAAGACGATCTGGGCGGGCCGTTGACCCACCGCGGCGGCGTCCATGATCTCGTAGGTCTCTCGGGCTCGCAGCACCCCGTGCTGGTGGATCCCGGATTCGTGGGCGAAGGCGTTGCGGCCGACCACCGCCTTGTTGTACTGCACCGGATAGCCGGTGAGCCGTGACACCAGCCGGGACGTCTCGAAGAGCTGGGTGGTGTCGGTCCCCACCTCCACCTCGAAGACGTCTTGGCGGGTCTTCACCGCCATCACCACCTCTTCGATCGACGTGTTGCCGGCCCGTTCACCGATACCGTTGATCGCCCCTTCGATCTGGCGGGCTCCGGCCCGGATCGCCGACAGTGAGTTCGCCACCGCCAGACCGAGGTCGTTGTGGCAATGCACCGAGACGATCACGTCGTCGCGGTCGCCTCGGACTTCGGCGTAGACCCGTTCCAGCAGCTCGACGAAATCGGCCGGGGTGGCGTAGCCGACCGTGTCGGGGATGTTGATGGTCGTCGCTCCCGCCTCCACCGCCGCCCGACACACCTCGATGAGGAAGTCGTGGTCGGTGCGGGTGGCGTCCTGTGGCGAGAACTCGACGTCGTCGGTGTAGCGACGGGCCCGTTTCACCCCCTCCACCGACGCCTTGAGCACCTCGTCGGGGGTCATCCGCAGCATCTTCTCCATGTGCACCTGGGAGGTGGACATGAAGACGTGGATCCGGAAGCGTTCGGCCGCCTTCAACGCGTCGTAGGCCTGGTCGATGTCGTCGGGATGGGCCCGTGCCAGGCTGGCGATCACGGGGCCTTCCACCCCGGCGGCGATCCGGGATACCGCCTCGAAGTCGCCGGGGGACGACGCGGCGAACCCGGCCTCCAATACGTCGACTTTCAGTTTGGCGAGCTGGTGGGCGATCGCCACCTTCTCGTCCGGTGTGAGGGCGATACCCGGGGCCTGTTCGCCGTCACGGAGGGTGGTGTCGAAGATGATGAGTCGGTCGGTCATCGGTGTGCTCCTCGAATGCTCGGGTGCGGGGTTCGGGCGCGGTCCCACCGCGCCGGGTCGGGATGGCCGGGTCGAGGCTCAGGCCCCGCCCGGCCCCGAAAGCGCCAGCAACCCCCCCGAACCCGAGCCCAGACGATGCCGCGTCGTCACGACGGCTCCTTGGGGGTGAGGAACGGCATGAGACGGCGAAGCTCCCGGCCGACCTTTTCGATCTCCAGGTTCCGCTGGGCTTCGCGCTGTTCGAGCAGGAACGGGGCACCCTCTTTCGCCTGGGCGATCCATTCGCGAGCGAACGCGCCCGACTGGATCTCCTCGAGGACCTTGCGCATCTCGGCACGGGTCTCGTCGGTGATGATGCGTGAACCCCGGGTGTAGTCCCCGTATTCGGCGGTGTCGGAGATCGAATAGCGCATCCACGACAGCCCGCCTTCGTAGAGGAGGTCGACGATGAGCTTCAGTTCGTGGAGGGTCTCGAAGTAGGCCGACTCCGGCTGGTATCCGGCTTCGACCAGCGTCTCGTAGGAGGCCTGGATGAGCGCCGAGACCCCGCCGCAGAGGATCACCTGCTCCCCGAACAGGTCGGTCTCGGTCTCCTCCTTGAACGTCGTCTCCAACACGCCGGCCCGGGCACCGCCGATCGCCCAGGCGTAGGAGAGTCCCAGGTCCCGGGCACCGCCGGTGGCGTCCTGATGGACGGCGAGGAGGCACGGCACCCCCGACCCTTCCGTGTAGGTGCGGCGCACCAGATGTCCCGGACCTTTCGGGGCGACCATGAGGACGTCGACGTCTCCGGGCGGTTCGATGGTGCCGTAGTGGATGTTGAACCCGTGGGCGAACATGAGGGCGTCGCCCGACCGCAGATGGGGGGCCACCTGGTCGGCGTACAGGTCGGCCATGTGCTGGTCGGGCACCAACATCATGATCACATCCGCCCATGCGGCCGCGTCGGGGACGTCCATCACTTCCAGGCCTTCTGCGGCCGCCTTCTCCCGGCTCGCCGACCCGGCACGGAGACCGACCACGACGTCGACGCCCGAGTCCGCCAGGTTGAGGGCGTGGGCGTGACCTTGGCTGCCGAACCCGATCACCGCCACCCGGCGGTCCTTGATGATGTCGGGGTTGGTGTCGTCGTCGTGGTAGATCGTCGCCATGGGATGTCCTTCAGTTGACCGCCCGCAGCCGGCCGGGCTTCGTCTTCTGCTCCCGGGCCATGGCGATCCGCCCCGACTTCACGAGATCTACGATCCCGTAGGGGCGGATCAGGTCCAGGAAGTCGTTGATCTTGGCAGGCGTCCCCGAGATCTGAAAACACATCGACGACGGACCGACGTCCACCGCCGTCGCCTTGAAGATCGACGCGATCTCCAACACCTCGCCGCGCCTCCCTGCCGGGGCGGCCACCCGCACCAGCATGATCTCCCGTTCGAGGGCGGTGGCGGGGTCGAGCTCGGTGATGCGGACCACGTTCACGAGCTTGTGGAGCTGCTTTTTCACCTGCTCCAATTCGGGGGCGTCGACGACGATCGTCATCCGCGACATGCCGGGCTCCGCGGTGGGGCCCACCGCCAGTGAATGGATGTTGAAGCCGCGACGGGCGAGGAGGGAGGCGACCCGGGCCAGGACCCCGGGCCGGTCTTCCACGAGCACCGACAGGGTGTGTTTCATGGGAGCGACCCCAGGTCGTCGGGGCCGAGGATCACCTCGTCGTTGGAGGCTCCCGCAGGCACCATCGGGAACACCATCTCGTCGGGGTCGACGACCAGTTCGACCACCACGGGACGGTCGTCGATGGCGAGGGACTTCTCCAAGGTGGGAGCCACCTCGTCGGGGGTTTCGGCCCGCAGCCCTGCACAGCCCAACCCTTCGGCGATCTTGACGTAGTCGACGTCGTCGCCGAGCACCGAAGCGGAGAGCTTGCCGCCGTAGAACAGCTTCTGCCACTGGGTCACCATCCCGTAGGAGCGGTTGTTGAACACCGCGACCTTGACGGGGATCCCCTCACTCGCCGCGGTGATGAGCTCCTGGAGCGTCATCTGGAAGCTGCCGTCGCCGTCGATGGCGTAGACGAGGTCGTCTGGCCGCCCGACCTTCGCTCCGATGGCGGCGGGGATGGCGAACCCCATCGTGCCGAGCCCCCCCGAGTTGATCCAGCGGCGCGGATCGGAGAACCGCCAGAACTGCGAAGCCCACATCTGGTGTTGGCCGACGCCCGCCACCAGGGTGGCGTCGCCGTCGGTGAGGCGATACAGCTCCTCGATCACGAACTGGGGCTTGATCGGACCGTCGGGCTGCTGGTCGTAGCGGAGGGGGTAATCCCGCTTCCAGGCGGCGATCGTGTCGAGCCACGGATGACGGTCGGGGGTCTCCCGACCGGCCCACGCCTCGATGAGCTGGGTGAGGATCCGGCGTGCGTCGCCGACGATGGGGACGTCGGCGGTACGCACCTTCCCGATCTCGGCGGGGTCGACGTCGACGTGGATCACCTTGGCATGGGGGGCGAAGGTGTCGACCTTGCCGGTGACCCGGTCGTCGAAACGGACGCCGATGGCGATCAGCAGGTCGGCTTTCTGGAGGGCGGTGATGGCGGTGTAGGTGCCGTGCATCCCCGGCATCCCCAACGAGAGCCGATGGTCGTCGGGGAAGGCACCCCGACCCATCAGGGTGGTGGTGACGGGGACGTTGACGAGTTCGGCGAATCGGCGCAGCTCGGCGGAGGCGTTCGCCTTGATGATCCCGCCGCCGACGTAGAGGACGGGACGCTGCGCCTCGGCGATCAGGTCGACCGCCTCTTTCACCCTGCGGGGGTGGCCGTCCACCGTCGGCTTGTATCCGGCGAGGGAGATCTCTCCCGGCTCGTGCCAGGTGGTGGTCGCCGTGAGCACGTTCTTGGGGAGGTCGATGAGGACCGGTCCGGGCCTCCCCGTCGAGGCGATGTGGAAGGCCTCCCGCACCACCTGGGGGATCTCGTCGACGTCGGTGACGAAGTAGTTGTGCTTCGTCGCGGGCATCGTGATGCCGGTCGTGTACGCCTCCTGGAAGGCGTCGTTGCCGACCGACGACGTCGGGACCTGCCCGGTGATGGCGACGATCGGGACCGAGTCCATGAGGGCGTCGGCGAGGGGGGTCACCAGGTTGGTGGCGCCGGGCCCCGACGTGGCCATCGCCACCCCGACCCGCCCCGTCGCCCAGGCGTAGCCTTCGGCCATGTGTCCGGCGCCCTGTTCGTGGCGGGCGAGGATGTGGCGGATCGGGCTGTCGTGCAGCGGATCGTAGGCGGGGAGGATCGCCCCGCCGGGGACGCCGAACACGACGTCCACCCCTTCGTGTTCGAGGGCGGTGATGAGAGCTTGGGCGCCGGTGATCGTGCTCATGGTGGATCCTGGGACGGGAACGAAAAAACCCTCCTGGTGGGGAGGGCATCGGGAGCGCACACGCCGTTGTCGGAGAAGGCGTGTGCGCTACGGAAGTACGAGGATGGTCGCGTTCATCAGGCGGGCAGTATGCCCGATCGTGGCGGGGGATGCAAGGTTTGGCAGCACCGGGCTGCATACTGGACCCATGGACATCCCCGACGAGCTGCTGGCACCGGCGGTCGCCGCGGTCCGGCGGGCCCTCGACGAGCTCGACGGGTCCGAGATCCCGGCGCGGCTTCGCCGGGTGGCGGCGTCGTCGGCCCGTCAGCTCCCCGCTCCGTTGCGCCGGTCCGTCCTCGGGGAACTCGACACGTCGGAATGGATGCGGGCCCGGGCCCGGGAATGCCTCGACGACGGGGACGAGCCGGCGACCAGGGTGTCCCTCCTGTTCCTGGAACGCCCCGCCGGGTGGGAGGAGGAGGTTCGGGGGATCGTCGAGGAGGTCCAGGCTCGTCACGAGCAGCGGACGGAGCGACGGTGGCGGGAGGCGGTGGAGCGGCTCGAAGGGGAGCTGCAGCGGGAACGGGAGGCCCTTCGCAGGGTTCGCGAGGAGATGGCGGACCGGGTCGCCGAGGCCGAAGCGGAGGCGAAGGCGGCGGCGGCGGACCGTCTGCGACGGTTCGACCGGCGAGCCAGGGAGCTGGGCGAAGAGGTGGCCCGCCTCCGCGCCGAGCTGGATCGGGTCGAGGGGGAACGGGACCGCCTGGAGGCGGAGCTCGCCGAGTCGGATCGTCGGCTCGCCGACCTGCGCGATCGCCTGCGGCGCCGTCGCCGGGTCGGAGAGGACCCTTCGGGCGGTTACGGGTGGTCCCTGAGCGACCCCTTCGAGCTGGCTCGGGACCTCGACCGCCTCGTCGCGGCCCTCGAGACCGGTCCCGAGTCGGAGGAGGGCACCGAACGGGAGGCGCCTGCCGCCCCGACGTTGCCCGGCGGACTGCGCCCCGACGAAGGTTCGGCGATCGAATGGGTGCGGGGCCGGACGATCCCGATGGTGCTGGTGGTCGACGGATACAACGTGGCGTTCGAACTGGCCGACGGCCAACCCGACGAGGCCGTCCTCCGACGGCTGGAAGGGGGCCTCCGTCGGCTGTGGCGTACCGCCGAGGGGCCGCTGCGGATCGTCGTCTTCTACGACAGCGGCGACACCCCCGACTCGGTCAGCACGCCGGGGGTGGAGATTCGCTACGTACCCGACGCCGACGACGCGGTGGTCGACGCTGCGGCGTCCGCCTCCGTGCCCGCCGTGGTGGTGTCGTCGGATCGGCGGGTCCGGGAAGGCGCCGAGGCGGTCGGTGCGATCGCGCTGTGGTCGGAGGCGCTGGCCGAATGGATCGACGGCTGAACGCCGAAACTGTCACACCCATCCGGTATGGGTCAGGGCATGGACACATCTCACCTGCAACCCGGTTCACCCCTCGTCGTCGACTGCGACCGATGCCTGATGTCAGACAGCGCCGCCTGTGACGACTGTGTGGTCGCCTATCTCACCGCCCCCGGCGGTCCCCTCGTCCTCGAAGCCGACGAACGGCGTGCCCTGGACGCGTTGGCCGACGCCGGCCTGGTGCCGGGGCTGCGGCTCGTCACCCGCCACCTTCCCCGCTCGGCAGCGGGCTGACCGCACCTAGGCTCGGGGTTCCATGGATGACCTCCGAGCGCGGATCGAGGCCGTCGCCCGTGACGCCGGCGTGTCGCGGATCGGGGTCGCCACCGTGGAGCCCTTCGTCGACGTGGAGGCGGCACTGCGGGAACGCCGGCGGCAGGGCATGTCGGCCCGTCTCGGATTCACCTTCCGGGACCCCTCCCGGGCGACCGACGTCCGGCGCAGCCTGCCCTGGGCCGAGCGGCTGGTCGTCGGCGCCCGGCCGTACCTGCCCGAAGCCGGGCATCCGGGCGGCCGCCGGCCGGGCGAAGGGCGGATCGCCCGCTTCGCCGTCGACGACTCCTACCTTCCTCTCCGCCGCGGCCTCGAAGCCGTCGCCGGACTGCTCCGAAGCGAAGGCCACCGGGCTGAGCTGCTGGTCGACGACTCCCGCCTCGTCGACCGTGCCGCCGCCGTCCGGGCCGGGGTGGGCTGGTGGGGCAAGAACACGATGGTCCTCGCCCCCGGCGACGGACCGTGGCTGCTGCTCGGGTCGGTCGTCACCGACGCCCGCCTCGAACCGGACCGGCCGATGCGCCGGGACTGCGGCCGATGCGAGGCCTGCCTCCCGGCCTGCCCCACCGGGGCGTTGGTGGCCCCCGGGGTCCTCGACGCCCGCCGATGCATCGCCTACTGGCTCCAAGCACCCGGGTCGATCCCCCGGCATCTGCGGGGGGCGATCGGTGACCGCTTCTACGGCTGCGACGACTGCCTCGAGGCGTGTCCGCCCGGCCGCAAACCCCTGACCGGCACCGCCGGGCGTCGAGGGCTCGTCGACCTGAGATGGGTGCTGTCGGCCTCCGACGACGAGCTCCTGGCCGCTTTCGGCCGCTTCTACATCCCCCGTCGCAACCCCGACATCCTCCGCAGGAACGCCCTCGTCGCCCTGGGCAACGGAGGAGACGAGGCCGACGCCGAGGTCGTCGACCGGTATCTCGACCATCCCGACCCGATGCTCCGGGTCCACGCCGTCTGGGCCCTCGGCCGTCTCGCCCCCTCCGCCCTGACCCTCCGGCTGTCCCGACTCCTCGAAGATCCCGCCCCGGAGGTCGTCGACGAGGTTCGGGAGTTCCTCGCCGCAGGCTCCGAGGCGGGCATGGAGACGTTTCGGCCGTCCCGGTCGTCGGAGGCCTCGTAACATCTCGACCATGGCGCGCAAGATCCACTCCCACGAGGTCACCGACGGGCTGGCGAAGGCCGGTGCCCGAGCCATGCTCCGGGCGGTCGGTTTGACCGACGACGACTGGTCCAAACCTCAGGTGGGGATCGTCTCCGCCGGCAACGAGGTCACCCCCTGCAACGTCACCGGCCCGTTCCTCTCCGAACGTGCCCGGGAGGGCGTACGGGCGGCGGGAGGAGTCGGGTTGGTGTTCAGCACCATCGCCGTCTCCGACGCCATCGCCATGGGCCACGAGGGGATGCGGGCCTCCCTCGTGTCCCGGGAGGTGATCGCCGACTCGGTGGAGCTGGTGATGCACGCCGAACGGTTCGACGCCATGGTGACCATCGCCGGATGCGACAAGTCGCTGCCCGGCATGCTCATGGCGGCCGCACGCACCAACCTCCCGTCCATCTTCCTGTACGGAGGCTCCAGCCTGCCGGGCCGCTACGCCGGACGTGACATCTCCATCGTCGACGTGTTCGAGGCGATCGGTGCGGTCTCCGAAGGCAGGATCGACGCCGACGAGCTGGCCGAGATCGAACGTCGGGCCTGTCCGGGCGCCGGGTCCTGTGCCGGCATGTTCACCGCCAACACGATGGCGTCGGTGGGCGAGGCGATCGGCATGTCGCTGCCGGGATCGGCGACCGTCCCGGCGGTGGACGCCCGGTTGGAGGCCTTCGCCGTCCGGTCGGGGGAGGCGGTGATGTCGCTCCTCGACGCCGACCTCCGTCCCCGCCAGATCATGACCCGGCCGGCCTTCGAGAACGCCATCACCACGGTGATGGCCCTCGGCGGGTCGACCAACGCCGTCCTCCATCTCCTCGCCATCGCCCGGGAGGCCGGGGTCGAGCTCGACCTCGACGACTTCGACCGGATCAGCCGCCGGACCCCGCACCTGGGAGACCTGAAACCCTTCGGGAACCACCACATGGTCGACCTGGACCGGATCGGTGGCGTCCCGGTGGTGCTGCGGGCCCTCCTCGACGAGGGGCTGCTCCACGGCGACGTCCCCACGGTGACGGGACGGACGATGGCCGAGAACCTCGCCGACGTGACCTTCCCCGCCGACCAGACGGTGATCCGCCCCGTCTCGGCGCCGCTGGCCGAAGAGGGAGGGATCGCGGTGCTGAAGGGCAGCCTCGCCCCTCGGGGAGCGGTCGTGAAGGTGGCCGGGGTCGCCTTCGAGACCTTCGAAGGGCCCGCCCGGGTGTTCGAAGGTGAACAAGAAGCCCTCGACGCCCTCTTCGGGCACCGGATCCGACCCGGCGACGTCCTCGTCATCCGCACCGAAGGTCCCCGGGGTGGGCCGGGAATGCGGGAGATGTTGCAGATCACGGCGGCGATCAAAGGAGCCGGCCTCGGCAAGGAGGTGCTGTTGGTCACCGACGGTCGCTTCTCCGGCGGTACCACCGGCCTCTGCATCGGTCACGTCGCCCCCGAATCCGAAGTGGGTGGCCCCATCGGTCTGGTGGAGGAGGGCGACCGGATCCGGGTCGACGTCGCCGCTCGCACCATCGACCTGTTGGTCGACGAAGCCACGTTGGAGGAGCGGAGGGGAGGTTGGAAACCCCGTCCACCCCGATACACGACCGGCGTCCTCGCCAAATACGCCAAGCTGGTGGGTCAGGCCGACGAGGGTGCGGTGACCGGTTGACCGTGGTCGCCGTCTACGCCTCCGCCACCGTCGTCGGGTTGGTCGCCCTCGTCGGCTGGATCCTCACCGCCGCCCTGGCCGGTGCACGCAACGTCGGGTTCGACCCGGAGGAGCGGTTCGGTGTCGGAGGCCGCCGGGTCGTCGCCGGGGTGACCGCCTTCGGGTTGGGTGGGATGGCCGCG
>Ga0256830_1001887_pt1 | contig 14394 bp, 18 predicted proteins | sample 128326metaG_FD_190537 | JGI IMG/M metagenome (GOLD analysis project Ga0256830, IMG submission 190537) | Hydrothermal vent microbial communities from Lau Basin, Pacific Ocean - 128-326 | ecosystem: Environmental > Aquatic > Marine > Hydrothermal vents | place: Pacific Ocean: Lau Basin | collected... | reverse complement strand
CAGGGGACATCCCTACCTCCTGGAAGCCCTTAGGACTTTTTATACTCATAGAATTGTGGAGAGATATGATCCCGTGACAAAGAGGTCCGCGTTTTTCTATTCCGGGCCAGAATCCCTGCAACGCCCTGAGGTCGCGAGACATATTATGAGGCTTTCAAGGATCTCCTCCGATGACAGGGTTCTTGTACTTCTGCCCGAGGGAGAGAAACCCTTCTGCACCTACTACGGAATTCAGGCAGCAAGGGAGTATCATCTCTGCGTCTTATCCCCAGTGTTCGGGGTTATACCCCTTGAAGTGGAGGATGTATATCCTCTAAACCAACACGAGGCTCCTCGCATAATCGACGTTTCCCAAGAGAAACACATGAGGGCCTTGGCTAAGAGATACGCAGAAAGATTTGACGATGTCCTGCTCCATTCCTCCCTAGCAAACCTGGGATTGGATGGGGAAATATTTGATGACCTGTCAGAGCTTTCTCTGAAAGAAGACCTCCGGCAAAAGGCGGTGAGTACTGCTGATTACTTGTTTGGTTCCGGGGCGGGGGACATCCTTTTCTCCGACGCGGATATCCATAAGGCAAGAACCGGAAGAATCAGGAGGGCGACCTCGAAAGACGGTTTGCTCGCCACTTTCAGAGCCTCCGATGGCTTTGTCGTTCCCACCATGATGGGCGCTGAGAGACTGCTTAAGCTTCCTTTCCCCCGGAATAGGGTGGTGGCTAGGGAGGATGTTGCAGAATTTATCAAGCAGGGAAAAAGCGTTTTCGCAAAATTCGTTGAGACCTGCGACGACGAGCTACGTCCTTATCAGGAGGTGATCGTGGTTGATGAGGATGACAGACTCCTGGCCACGGGAAGAGCCGTCTTGAATGCTGAGGAAATGCTTTCATTCGACTCCGGTGTTGCGGTGAAAACAAGACATCATATCAGGCCTTAGCTCTTCTGTATATGTAGTAGCTGATGACACCCAAGACTGCCAGAGCTATTAGCCCAGGGACCTTGTATAGGAGTATTGTTTTTCCAAGGGAGGCTAAGATAAGGCTTCTCGGGATCATCCCCAGAAAAGTGTACAGTAAAAAAGGTATGAAACTCATTTTAAGGATGCCCGCAGATACTGAGAAAACCTTGAAGGGTATGAATGGTATCAGCCTGCTCAGGAAAACAGCGAAGGAGCCGTATTTCTCAACCCATTTCTCGGCTGCCGACAGCTTTTCAGGGGTTATCAGGAAATATTTTCCATAAGCATCAACGAAAGGCCTCCCTCCATACTTGCCTATGGAGTAACCGATGACAGAGCCGAGAGTAGATCCTATGGAACCGAAGATCACGATAGTGAGGATAGGGATCTGCATAGCTCCGGCACCAACTAGTACTAATTCAGAGGGGATAGGGAGAACGCTGGACTCAAGGAACATCCCCACCAAGACACCTAGGGCCCCATATTCGTGGATCATATCCATTACGCGCTGATGAAGGTCCTGCATAGGGTACCGTAATAGGGAGGAGCAGTTAAATTAGTTTCGATGCAAATTTTCACAGGTTAGTAAAGATTATATACTGCCCGACTAACTAAAAAACCAAGGGCCCGTGGTCTAGGGGTTATGACGTCAGTCTCACACACTGAAGGTCGGGAGTTCGAATCTCCCCGGGCCCATTTCTCACCCTTCCATTGAGGATACCTGAAAAAGTGGAATGTATGAAAAACTTTTATACATCCGACCTGATTAATTTCATTAAGAAGCGGCCGTGGTCTAGCGGTTAGGACTCAAGCTTCCCAAGCTTGCTACCCGGGTTCGAATCCCGGCGGCCGCACTCATGACTCATGCCACGAGGTAAGTGGATGTTGCCTCCCTTATTTTAACCCTCTTAAACTCGCCTAGAAAGCCTTCGTTAATCACGACCTGTTTGTAGGAGTTTGTCCTGGAGAGCATGGTACCTTTTTTTCCTTTCTCTGTCACCAACACCATATGGTCTTCCCCTATAAACTTCTTGTTTTCCTCTAGACCTATTATGCTGTGAAGCTTGGTGAGCTTTCGTGACCGTTCTTTTTTATATCTGTCAGGCATATCTTTCAATTTAGCTGCCTTAGTCCCCGGACGGGGTGAGAATCTTTTTATGTTTAGAATATCCGGCCTGATATCCTCTATCAGCCTGTAAGTCATGAGAAAAGATTCCTCGTCCTCGCCTGGGTAGCCCACTATGACGTCGGTAGAGAGGGTTCCGCCGAGTTTTTTGAAGGCTTTAGCCATCCATGCAAAGTCTTTCACTGTATAATTTCTGTTCATGCTCTCAAGCAACGAGTCATCTCCGCTTTGAACAGGGAGATGAAGAAAAGTATAGAGCTTTTCACTGGAAAAACAATCCATTAAATTTTTGAATATCGGAAAAGCGGTTTCGGGATTCATCATTCCTACTCTGACCCTGAATTCCCCCTCTATCTCCAGTATTCTCCATAAGAGATCTGGCAGGGTTTCTCCACTGTCGGCGCCATACGCGGCCGTGTCCTGAGCAGTCAACTGAATCTCTCTATAGCCCTTTTCCAGGGCTTCTTTAACGTCCTTAACAACTCCAAGAGGTTCGAAGCTCTTTAATCCTCCTCTCGCCTTTTTTGTTGCACAGTAGCTGCACCTACCCAAGCATCCTTCGCTTATGGGTACTACGGCCACCATGCCCCCTGCTCTATGCCTCGGCATGCAGGTTTTTTCAAGACGAGTTGCCATGAGACTCGTGAACTTATTCCCTCTGGAGATTGACTCCAATGCCTCGCCTATAAGATCTATGCTGCCCGGGGAGAGAAGGCCGTCGGCATTTTGTACTGCGGAGAAGTTTATCCTGGGGAGACAGCCGGCTATCAACACTTTTTTGCCTATCTCCTGGAGTTTTCTCTGCCGCTTTATCACCTTATTCTCTGTGTGCTGAACCACTCCGCATGAATTTATAACGGCAACGTCGCACTTCTTAGGGTCATTTACAACCTCATGCTCCCTGGCAACGATGCCCCTCATTATCTCTGTGTCGCCCTGATTCATGGTGCAACCGTATGTTTCGAAATAGACCCTCACGGTGATAAAGAATAAAAAAGCCGTCTACGAATATTTCTGAATCATGCAGGCCTATGGAGTAAAGGGTATCCCCCTGATAAATAAAGGGGACGATCCTGCCAAAGCCATAATTAACGGGCTGGACGAGTCTAAGATAACCCTTGAAGACGGGGACATCGTTGTCGTTACGGAGAAAATTGTTGCCAAGGCAGAGGGACGTTTAATATCTCTTAGGGAAGTTAATCCCTCTGAAAACGCCGTTGAGATAGCTGAAAAAACCGGGAAGGACCCCCGGCTCGTGGAACTCATCCTCAAGGAGTCGAGGAAAGTCCTTCGGTACGGTAAGAACTTCTTGATTGTTGAGACCCATCACGGCTTCGTGTGTGCCAACGCCGGAATCGATCAGAGCAATGTTCCGCAGGGATACGCTAAACTTCTCCCCCGCAGTCCCGACTCCAGCGCCGCGTCCATACGAAGAAGCCTTGAGAAAGCCATGGGAAAAAGGCTGGGGGTTGTGATTGCCGATTCCTTTGGCAGGCCCTTCAGGCGGGGAAGCGTGGGAGTCGCCATAGGAGCCAGTGGAGTGATAACTCTGTGGGACAGGCGTGGGGAAAAAGACATCTATGGAAAAGAACTCCAGGTGACAAGGGTTGCCATAGCAGACTGTATCGCATCCACAGCGACCCTTCTCCTGGGAGACGCAGACGAGGAAATCCCCGTGGTTGTGATAAAGGGTTTGAATTTCCTGGGAGATGGTGAGGCAAAGGACCTTCTGAGGACACGGGAAGAGGATATTTTTAGGTGACGAAATTGATCGTTCTTTTCTCAGGCGGCACCGGAACCCCTAAGCTCCTTCAGGGACTGATCGAGCTTGTTCCTCAGGAAGAGATAAGCGTGGTGGTAAACACGGCGGAAGACTGCTGGCTGCCTCATGGATATTTTTCCCCGGACGTTGACACAGTGCTGTACACCCTCTCCGGCCTTATTGACGACGAGGTATGGCACGGCATTAAGGGAGACACTTTTTTCACCCACCGCCAGCTTCTCGCTCTAGGGCACGATGAAGTCCTGAATATAGGGGACCGGGACAGGGCCACCCATATATATAGAGGGGCTCTTATGCGCCGTGGATTAAGGCTCTCAGAAACCATCGAAATCCTTAGGAAGACCCTCGGAGTTAGAGGCAGGGTTTATCCTATGAGCGATGATCCCGTAGAAACCGTTATCTCAACCCCTGAGAAAGACATGGGGCTCCATGAGTTCTGGGTGGAAAAGAAGGGCAGCCCCACGGTAACGGGAATCACCATTAGAGATGCGGAAAAAGCAACGCCCACTCCCGGCGTAGTGGATGCCATACTGTCAGCTGACGGGATAATAATAGGCCCTAGCAACCCTGTATCCAGCATTCTGCCCATAATCTCTATCCCCCCCATAAGAAAAGCCCTTAAGGCTAGAAAAAACAGGGTTGCCGTGTCTCCTGTAATAGGGAGAAAACCCGTTAGCGGGCCTGCGGATAAGTTCATGAAGGCCCTTGGATTTGAGCCCACCTCCAGGGGCACGGCGGAGTTGTATGAGGGTCTTGTAGATCACTTCGTTGTGGATATAAGAGACGAGGAATTGTATTTGGAAGAAACGGAGGTTTACAGGACGGATACAATTATGAATAACCTGGAAAAAAAGAGAGCCCTGGCTGAGTTCCTTTTAGGAATATTAAATATATCCTATCACTGAAGAGTTACCATGGACCCCCGAGGAATCGCCTTGTGCGCCCAGATGTCATGTGTTTTGGAGGTTGCATGCCCTAAGCCTGGAAACGTCAACCGATACTTCGACTTCAGCGATACGACTCTGGAGCACTATCTCGCGAGCGCGGTTGCCATAGGCGAAACCTTGAGAAATGCTGCTGAGGCCGGATTTAACCATGCTTTTAAAGGCAGATACTCTGACATAGGAATAGGAAAGCTGATTCACGAGGCGGTCTCTGAGAGCCAGAGATGGCACTCAGGTGGGAACACCAACCTGGGGATAGCCGCTTTGCTTGTTCCCCTGTGTGCAAGCTATGGAGCCGCTGCCCACATGGCGTCTGAGCCTGGAGACGGCTTGGTGAGAGAGATCTTCCATTCCATCATGTCTAACACAACCCCACAGGATACCGTGGATTTTTATAAGGCGGTCAGGGAAGCTAAGCCTGGTGGCCTCGGTAGACATCCCTATTTGGACGTTAATGACCCGAGGTCTGACGAAGAGATCATAGATAGAAATCTAGGCCTCTTCCAGGTTCTGAAGATATCGTCCCACGACTCTATAGCCAGAGAACTGACAGACAGGATGAGAATCACTTTTGAGGTTGGTTCACCCACTATTCTCAGAGAGTACGATAAATCAGGCAGCCTGAGAAGTGGAATCCTCCACGGATACCTGAAGATTCTCTCCGAGGTTCCTGATTCCTTAATAGTTAGAAAAAAAGGATTGCAGGCTGCGAAGGAGGTGTCCAGAGAAGCTAAGAGACTTCTGAAGCATGGATTACCGCCTGAGGAGCTGAGGGCTTTTGACGAAATGCTTCGAAGCAAAGACAACGCCTTAAACCCCGGAACCACGGCGGACCTCACCGTCTCGTCTATTATGGTCAGCCTCGTGAAGGGGGCAAAGCCTTGATGCAAATGGGGTTCAAAAAAGGGAGAATCGTGGAGGCTGTTGTAACAACATACAACGAAGATGCTGCCCCCAACGCTGCGCCTGTGGGCATATACGGAATTGACGAAAAAACACTGGTGCTTAAGGTGCATAAAGAAAGCGACACATGCGCTAACATTCTGAGAACAAAGGGCTGTGTAATCAATATAGTTTATGACCCTTTGATGTTCCTGAGATCTGCCCTCACAGCCAGAGGAGAGCCTGAGATTAGACAAGCCGATGTGGAGAAAGCCGAGAAGGTTGATGCGCCCTTCCTAAGGGACTCCAACGCATACATTGAGGCAAGGGTCCTTGGATACCGAAACTACCTTAAAAGAGACCGTTATGGAGAGAGTGAGGTCTATGTATTCAAATGCGGTGTTTTGAAAATCGTGATCTTAAAGGCTTATCCTGTGGGCCTTAACAGGGGTGTTGCCGCCGCCATAGAACTTGCCATAAAGCTGAGCCGTGGGGATAAGAAAGGACTAGACGAGCACATTCGGATCATGAGGCGCACATTAAGCGCTTCTGAATACAGAGAAATAGCTTCTTTTCTAGAACAGTGCCGCTAGTTGTTCACAAGTATTCACCTATTAACTCCTGTTAACAAATTGTGAAATTAAGGCTAAATAGATCCCTCCTCCGCCTCTATAAGCTTGTACTCCCGTTGGGCCCGTGATCCTCTGCGTTCTACTGCACCATGCTCGTAAAATCTGGCCAAATAGGTGGATATAGAGCTGAGCTTAATTTCTTCTCCGAAAATATTCTCGTATTCCTCCTGGAGATCTGTGGATTTAACCCACTCTGAGGGGTGATTTTTCCTCAGCAGGAGATAAACCTTGTCTTTTTGGGAAAGATTATCCAAATTGTATTCGACTAGCCAGGAAGGCATGTATTCCGGCTTGAATTCAGGGCTATAGGACTTTTCATAGTCCTCGTCTCTGAAGACGTAAACAAGGAACTCTTCTATCTGTTTTCTTGCTTCTGCATAGCTGGAGGCATCTATAACTAGACTGTTCTTAATCCTTCTATCCTGTACCTCCACTTTTATTCGCTTACCCATTTCCACTGTCTACATTTCGCTTGTTAACCACATATATAAAGCTTTCTATTTAAGCATTTAGAAACATTTATATACTAGTAGGGTGAACAATATGTTCACTTATTCACAAAAGGGGGTAAGAAATGGAGTCAATATTTGAAAAGGCAATCAAAAAAGAGAAACCTCTTCAGGCGAACAGGGCTTTAGCTGAAGGTTTCGGTGAAGCGAAAATTCTCGTTGTCGGAGTCGGTGGGGCCGGAAATAACACGATTAACAGACTCGCCCAGATAGGAGTGAACGGGGCAAACCTGATAGCTGTGAACACAGACAAGCAGCACTTAGCCATAACCCAGGCGGACAAGAAAGTGCTGATAGGCTATGAGCTAACTAAGGGACTTGGAGCCGGCGGCTATCCTGAAGTGGGCGAGCAATCTGCTTTAGAGGCCAAGCCTGCCCTTAAGGAGCTCTTTGACGGCGCAGACCTGATATTCTTGACAGGCGGACTTGGTGGCGGCACTGGCACTGGCGCTCTTCCGGTGATAGCCGACGTGGCCAAGAGCATCGGAGCTCTCGTAGTCGGTGCGGTTACCATGCCATTCAAGATAGAGCGGGCCAGGATCGACAAGGCTAAGACGGCCTTAGCCAAGCTGCGAAAGAGCACAGACAGCGTCGTGGTCATAGACAACAACAAGCTCCTGAGCTACGCACCCGACATCCCAATGGACCAGGCATTCCTCTGTGCAGATGACGTTCTGGCAAGAATGGTTAAGGGCATAACCGAGACCATAGCAACCCCGAGCCTCGTAAACCTGGATTTCGCAGACGTCAGAGCTGTGATGAGAGAGGGCTCTGGGAGAGGCATAGCCATGATAGGTCTCGGTGAGAGCGACACCAGAAACAGGGCAGAGGAAGCCGTGACCCACGCTTTGGAGAATCCTCTTCTGGAAGTCGACTTCAGAGGAGCGATAGGTGCTCTGGTGCACATTACTGGAGGCCCTGACCTGACCCTGACAGAGGCAACAAGGATAGGGGAGATAGCCACAAGCTACCTCAGAGAAAATGCCAACGTTATATGGGGAGCCAGGATAGATCCGAAGTACGCCGGCAAAGTTCAGGTGATGGTCATAATCACCGGAGTGCAGTCGCCAGACATTCTCGGCCCTGCATCTGCTGAGATAGAGATTCCTCACCGCAACAGACTCAAGAGCTTCTACGAACCCAGACGACCTGTCAGACTTCCGAGTCAGCATTCAGAGAGGCCAAAGCCTGCGGGCATTATGGTCGACCTAGGCATTGACTACATCGTCTAGACAGAGGTATGTGCGGCAATACGCTGTTTGGGAACTACGTACCTGCAGACTGGGGGCTGATCACTCCAGATAGTGGAGCTCCCAGTCGGAGGGGATTTTTGGAGGGTAAATTATGAAGAAGTTTGGAAATGCCGCAGACAAGATAAATGTCATCCTCAGCGTCTTCAACGAGAACGAGAGTCTGAAAGTGAAGGAAATAACAGAGCGGGTTAAAGAAAAGGGATACAACGTCAAGGACGCCCACCTACGGATGTTCATCCACTACAACATGCTCTACAAGCACCTGCGAAAAAAGGAAGTTGACGGAACAAACAGGTACTTTGTAATAAGCTAAGTACCTCTCTTTTTATTTTTTTAAAATGGATAAAGATATTTATCTCGCCCTAGAGCTTACAAGGATTCAGCTGAAAATGCACCTGGGGGAGACTATACCAGTTCTAAGGCGGAGGAAGGGGTTATACAGAAAGCTTCTCATGGACGTGGAGGAGGATTTGAGGGATTTTAGATATCAGCTCCATGAGTTAAAAACTCCATACTAAAAAAAGCTTTTAATGTTAATTTTGTGTAAAATAAATAAACAAATATAAATTCTAAAGGAGGCTTATTTATACATGGCGAGTATAAAATACATCGATTTCAACTCTGAGGGGGTAACTATAACTCTCGACGCCACCGAAGAGGAGTACAGGATGCTCAGGACTTTTACGACTAATTTGGTTATTCTGCCCACCAGCGATGACGCCATGGAACTAAAACTGACCACGGGGAAATTGGGAAACGGCAATAGGATTATGGTGCCTAACAAACTGCTTAAAAGGCATCAGATCCCTGCTCTCAGAAAAAAATGCCCCGCGAAGGTCTTTGAAGTAAACAAAGAAAAGTATCTGCTAATCAAGCTGGAGAAATCTGAGTTAATTCCAGAGTTTGAAAAGGAGGAGAGGATATGAGCAGCCAACGAGTAACTACTGGTATAAGAGGACTTAACGAACTTATAGAGGGAGGATTTCCTAAAGAAACAGTCATCCTTGTTTCTGGGGGACCCGGTACTGGTAAGACTCTTTTTGGCTTGAGCTTTCTGGCGGAGGGGAGTAAGAAGAACGAGAGAAGTTGTTACATCTCCTTTAACGAGAATGAGCAAGGCCTCCTAAGAGCGTGCAGCAGGATAAATCCCCTGCAGGTAGTAAGTAAAAATGAAACATTCGTAATAAAAAGCATCGACTTAGGCTCGGATATATCTGTTACTCGCTTTATAGATATCATAGAGCAGTTCCCAAGTTTTGAGCGTTTAGTTATAGACAACATCAATAAGCTTCTCTTATTCGCGGAAGATAAACGCCAGTACAGGACCCAGCTTGACACCTTGACAAGATATCTGAGAGAAAAAGTTGGATGCACGCTGTTGATATGTGAAACAGAAAACGATAGAATAGACGCGGGTTTAGGGGAGGCATTTGAATGTGACGGCGTTATAAATATTTCTTTCCTAGAATTCGAGGAGAAACCCCGCAGAATTCTGCGCGTAGAAAAGATGCGGTATACAAGCTTTGAGCCTAAAGTGGCCCATGACTTTGTTATAGATCGCAAAGGCCTGAAATTAGGTGATAAAAAAATAATTTAGATCTTGCAGCTCTTCAATGATCTATCAAAACAAGAAGTCGGATCTATTCTAAAGACATTTAGATATGAAGCCGAATTTGTTGAGAGATGTAATAAGCAGCCTGATTAGTTAAACTTAAGTTAGAGAGGAGTTATACGCTATATGTAATTATGCCATTATCATCCTCATTGAGTGGTAAAATAATTGATTCCATAGTGGGGGGCATTGTCAGTAACTTATTAATAAAAAAACGGCGTAATACGTTATTCTTTGAAGATATTATGGCTAAGTATATCAGAGAATGTGAAAAACGTGGTTATTCCAGTCAAATAGAAAATATGGGTGTTAAATGGGGGGCATTAATAGTAAAACAACTTGTACCGCTATTTATGAAGAAAAAACCATTTTTTACGATTAATAAAATAATGAAAGAAGTCTGGACGAGCTATGGAATACTGGACGATTTATATCTCGAAAAGCATAATAAGATTATTACACTTAAAACAGAAAATGAAGGCGTAACTAGAGTAATAGGGCCAAATAATTTGATTCCAGGAGCTTATAGAGGAGTTTTAAATATATTGTTTAATTCAGACCTAGATGTCATTGATGTATATCAGAACAAAGATCTTTGCGAGTATACCTATAAGATTACAAGAAGACCCTTTGACATCGACGGAAGAGATAGAACTGAATATCTGTCACTCAACGCTATCCCCAAAAAAGCGAAAGGTTATGACATAAAAAACAGTATACGAACGGGGATATTCACAATCAAGGGCAATAAAATTTATTTCAGAGAAAAATTACTGCCGATCTTCGAGCCCACCATCTTCCACATAATTGGCAATAATAATCTGTGCCTAAATGAACTACCTATCATCGCCAACAAATACTTCCTGAAAATGATTCATCCAGACAGTTCGTCCTTTGAAAAACTCAATTTGTTGAAGAATTTATTTCAGGCAATGGGCCTGGGTATAATGAACATTGTTATAACCACTGATGGCATAATCATTGAAATAAACTATCCGCCCTATGGCCTGCAATCTGAAAGAGACAACTGGAACGTGATCTCAAACGTAATTTTGGGTTATGTTTGGATGATAAACAGGGATTTCAGAATTTTAAATATGCACGAATACAACAGGAAAATATCAATTCATATAACCACGTAGCTTTGTTTTTGGATCAGTATATTAATGCCCAATAAAAAGGCAATGGAGAACAATAGGCTGAGCCTGGTTTTTTTGATATCGTTTTTAAGAAGGAAGAATATTGACGCCGATATAAATAGGATAGATGGAAGAAATGCTTTCAAATTAAAACCTACAACAATCACTGAGAAAAAAATTAAAAGCATGCAAACCATCTTTCTTGCTTTTTCATAGCCTAAAACAACTGGTACTGTTCTTACGTTCGCTAATTTATCGCCGAGATAGTCACGCAAATCGCCCACTATGCTAACACACAGCCCGATCAAGAAAATCGTGAACACATAATAAAAAACCTCACTTATGGTAGAACCGCCCAAGACTGTTCCCATGACAAACCCAAGAGTCATAAAAAACGCTGTATACAGATTTTTTAAAATAAAGAATCTCTTTATTCGAATTAAAGAGTATAAAATTCCCCCAACCATGCAGACAAGGTATATCCAAAAGATTCTGGATGATAAGGATAGAATAAAAACAATGCTCAGAAACAAGGAAAATAATACAATATAATAGCCTGTTCCGCTTTTTACAAAATAATTGAGCTTTTTTTTATTTATTAAATCTTCTTTTTTGTCTTTAAAATGATTAAAAGAATACACAGTAATGCTGGCAAAAAATACGCCTAGTAACAAGTAAATAAGATCTTTTTTCAAGGGGCTGGATAACAAGTAACCTAACGCAGTCACACTTCCCAGAAAAATCCCTATTTCCGGCTTTATGAATCCTATAAACTCTCTTGTGTAGTGAGTCTCCCCACCTCTCAGGACGCTCATCTCCCCCCGGTAAGTAGACGTTTTGGTTTATTTATAGACTTTTTTGTATAGTTAATTAAATATAAATGTTTCGATTAAGTTTATATATAAATTTTTTTGTATAAACGAGTCCAAAAAGTATTTAATTCATAACTTGACAGTAATTAGTGGGTGTGGAAATGGAATGGAGAGAAAACGAAATATATAGTATAATTAAGCGAGAAGGGAGAATAAAAACTGTCGATATAGTTGCTAAAGCGAATATGTGTAAAGTGACGACGTTGAAGTACCTGCGCATCCTTCGAGAAAAAGGTCTAGTGGACTATGAACTTATAGGGCCTACAAAGGTATGGTTTACAAATAAGGAGAACAATATAAGAACTCCTGTTGAGGTGCTGAAACTGTTGAGAGAGATTGAAAGACTCACAGGGCAAAAAGCAGTGGTGATCTTGAATCCGGGCGGCCTCCTAGCCATGGATGGTTTACACAGCATCAGGGGATAGTTATGAAAAGGCATGGCAAAAAAAAGATAATGGTAGTCGACGACAATGAGGACCTCATATACATGCTCAGACTTGTTTTAGAGAAAGATGGCTACAGTGTTTTAGGTGCCACAAGCGGAGAGGAGTGCCTGCGAAGAATCGTTACCGACAGACCCGACCTCGTTCTCCTGGACATAATGATGCCTGGAATGGATGGATGGGAGGTATGTAAAGAGATCAAAGACCGACGAGATTACCCATCGATCCCTGTATCAATTCTCTCAGTGTTGAAAGACTCAGAGGACATCATGAGGAGTCTCCACTATGCAGGAGCCGACGCCCACCTATCTAAACCAGTTGATTTTGATGAGTTGAGAAGGACTGTGACAACCCTACTGGGATGAGCTGATAAATTCCTCCAGCATTTCTCTGGCTTCACCGTCAGTGTACTGAATAGGGGGAGACTTCATAAAGTAGGCCGATGGGGCTAGTAAGGCACCTCCTATCCCCCGATCCATGGCGAGCTTCGCGCATCTCACGGCGTCTATAACCACGCCTGCGCTGTTGGGGGAATCCCACACCTCCAGCTTCAGTTCAATGTTTAAGGGGGCGCCTCCGAATCCCATGCCCTCGAGCCTTATGTATGCCCACTTCCTGTCTTCTAGCCAGGCAACATAGTCGCTTGGGCCGATATGCACATTGTCGCTTCCAATATCGTAGTCCAGCTGAGAGGTCACCGCTGTCGTCTTGGATATTTTTTTAGACTCCAGGCGCTCCCGCTCCAGCATGTTGTAGAAGTCCGTGTTTCCGCCTACGTTGAGCTGAGAGGTGCGTTTCAGCTTTACTCCTCTGTCTTTAAGAAGGTTCACTATGACCCTGTGAAGGATGGTGGCGCCTACCTGACTCTTTATATCATCCCCTATTATCGGAACGCCTTTTTTTTCAAAGAGTTCCTGCCACCGCTTTTCCTTAGCTATAAAAACTGGTATGCAGTTTATGAAGCCGCATCCTGCCTCCAGCGCCTTCTCCACGTACCACTTGGTGGCAAACTCGCTCCCCACAGGGAGATAGTTGATAACAACGTCTGTTTTAGTCTCCTCCAGGGTTTCAACGACATCGACCGTGGGGGATGGATGCTTCTCTATTTTATGGCCCAGGTACTTGCCTATGCCATCGTGAGTCATTCCCCGCTGGACAGTGACCCCGAGGTCTGGGACCTCGCTGAATTTCATCGTGTTGTTTGGTTCTACGAATATCGCTTCCCCTAGGTCTTTGCCTACTTTGTTTTTGTCCACGTCGAAGGCTGCTGAGAACTCGATGTCTCCAATACGATAACCCCCCAGGACATTGTGCATAACCCCTGGGACGAAGGTATCTTCCTTTACGTCTCTATAGAACTCTACTCCCTGGACAAGGGAGGATGCACAGTTTCCAACTCCTACGATAGCTACTCTTATCTTTCCCATGGCTTTTACCACTATAAAATAATTCAAAACAAATAAATATTTTATGGTTATAAAATATCTCTGATGCCCTCCCCCATGGAACGCCTAAAAATAAAAACAACCCGGGATATTCTGTGGCTGTATTTACTCAGACTCCTGAAAGAGCGGGACATGTATGCATATGAGATCAGGAAAGAGCTTGAAAAAAAATTCGGCTTCTCCCCGGCCCTCGTAACGTCGTATGTCGTACTCTACAAGCTGGAGAGAGAGGGCTATGTTGCCCCGAAGTGGAGGGAGAACAAGAAATACTACTCCCTAACCCCAAAGGGTGAGCAGCTTCTTCAAGAAGGAATCGCTTACCTCAGGAAGATGACAGAAAAACTAGAATGACTCAAGCCTTCTGCCCAAGCCTTTTTTAAGGGCTTTCTTATAGACCAGCCTGCCCACAGCCACGTCCTGTATCGCCAAGCCAGTGGAGTCGAAAATTGTTATCTCATCCCTCTTTGTCCGCCCCCTTAATATGCCCGCTATGACCTCACCGATTTCCCCCTCTATGTGCTCCACTGAGAGAAGTCCCTCAGAGAGGGGAACGTTAACCTCCCCGGAGTGGGTTGCCTGGGCCATGTCGTCCACAAAGATCTTGGCTTTTTTGAGAATACCCGGCTCCAGCTCCTGCTTTCCTTCCGCATCAGCCCCTATGGCGTTTATGTGGGTTCCCTCCCGGATCCACTCCTCCTTAACAACAGGCTTCCTAACTGGAGTGGTGGTGGAGAGTACGTCGCAGTCGCATGCCTCCTCCACGGAGCATGCCTCCATATCAACATCCACCACAGCC
>Ga0256830_1001886_pt1 | contig 14396 bp, 10 predicted proteins | sample 128326metaG_FD_190537 | JGI IMG/M metagenome (GOLD analysis project Ga0256830, IMG submission 190537) | Hydrothermal vent microbial communities from Lau Basin, Pacific Ocean - 128-326 | ecosystem: Environmental > Aquatic > Marine > Hydrothermal vents | place: Pacific Ocean: Lau Basin | collected... | reverse complement strand
ATACCCTGTGCGCCCCTCTGTATCATGTCTATTGCCTTGCCAATACTGAGGATTGCCTCGCCTTCAAAGGATTCATGGAGGTAGGGTGCAGCCCTGTCAAGTACCTCCCTGATGTCAGGCTCGGGGGTTGTTTTTAGTATATCCCTGAAAAGGTGTTCATACCGGTGGGAGAGACGGTTCTGGTAAAACCTCTTAATAAAAAACTGTAAAGCCCCTCTGTAGTCCCTCCTCCTGATCGCCTTTTTCAGTGACATATAGTTTATGTAGTATATCCATTCATCAACAGGTGATAGCCAGGCCTCACCACCAAGGGCCTCAATCTTCCTCACCAGATCCTCGTTTGAGAACCTGTTTGATCTCACAAAGATCTCTCCCACGATCCCTATCAGGGGCTTCTTATCTTTCACCCTGGGTATGGCACTGAAGTCTTTTTTGATCTTCCTTAGCAGGGATTCAAGACTTCCGTTTCTGCTCTCAACAGCCCTTTCAAGCTCCACTAAATAGTGCCTGTACAGCTCGTCAGTGACACCCTCCTCCTTTTCATAGGGTCTTGTCTCGTGAAGAAGCTTTAAGAGAAGATCATATGCCACTATCCCCTGCCATGACCTCTTGACAAAATCCGAGCCCACAATGCCAAGGTCCCTGTAGAGTGTAACATCCTGCACAGGGGAGAAGATGGGTACATTATTAAAGCCCAGGCTGTCCAGAAGCATCCTCTGGAAGAGATTATACTGACCAAACCTGCAGGGTCCTGTTCCGGAGGGCATGAAAAATGCCGACTCTTCCGGCCTGAAGTCTGATGAGAGCACCTTCTTCATCATGTCCCCTGTGGTGACCGTGCAGGGATAACACTCCTTGCCGGAGACAAAACGCCTGCCCAGCGAGATGGCCTCCTCATCCGTCTCAGGCAGCACCTCTGCGGGTATCCCGCAGTATCTGAATGCAGCAGAGATGGCCCTTGCATGGTCGCTCATGGGTGGCACAAAGATTGTCCTTTTTCTTCCATTTTCACTTATGACGATCCCTGTTTTCTTCGGGATAAATCTCTTTACCCTCTTTGTCCTGCCCGAGCGGATCTGTCCCTCCACACTGTCAAGGAATGCCTCGCAACGGGTTATTGCACCGGCATCGGCGCTGTGTTCATCTATCTCAATATGCAGGTATGCCCTGTCACCAAGCTCCTTTTCAAAGTACTTCTGTATGAATGAATCCGGCCCGCAGCAGAAATTACCAATGAATATGGGATAGAGATGTCTGTTTGATCTTATCGCCCTGGCAGCACTGAGGATCCTCTGGCCAGAACGCCAGTACATATCAGGCCAGTCGTCATGGATATCCTGAGGGGGAAGGAAATCCATTGGGATAGCCAGAACATCAAGGGTGGAAAGCTTCTGGGGTATCTCAAGGTTCACCCCCCTGTCAAAGGCATTATAGGCCCTGCCAACTATGACTATGGTGGTCCTGTCAATGCTGCCAATGACCTGGTCAGCCCTTTCCTTTATGGCCTGATGGAACTCTCTCTGGGCCTCCGAGGCCTTTGCCATTGCCTCTTCTATCTCAGCTGCCCTGATCCCGAAGGGGCTGAATATACGTCTCAGTTCCCTTAAGAGGTACCCCTCCCCCTCCTTCAGGTTTACCACCGGGGTGATTACCTCTGCCTCTGGAAAGGCAACCCTTACCTGGTAGGGAAAGCTCTGGGTCAGCGGGCAGGCATGTCCCTTCTCATACCTGTCATCTGGCTGGCACATATTGGTAAAGCTGGGAAGGAATATCCTGCTAACGCCCTCCTCAAGCAGGTATCTTACATGACCGTAACCAACCTTCACAGGAAAGCAGGTCTCTGCCAGTACCACCTCAACGCCAAGATTTATGACCCTCCTGTTAGTCACCGGGGATGGTACCACCTCAAAGCCAAGTTCCCACAGAAGGGTGCTCCAGTAGGGCAGATAGTCATGGAAGAAAAAGACATAGGGAAGCCCAATCCTGCCGTATCTTGCCCCTTCGCCGGACTGCCTGAATCTCTCGGAGTAGATTTGATGACTCTTCCACAACTGCTCATCCCTGAACTTAAACAGATCTGGCAGCCCCTTCTTCTTACGCCTTATATCGTATCTTTCGCACCTGCCGCCATAAAACAGATATCCATCCTCTCCCTCAATCTTAACCCTGTTGATCTCACACATGTTCTCGCAACCCCTGCATTCAAAGGAGCTCTGGTGGTAGGCCCTATCAGCAAGGTCAAAGCCCTTGAAGGTGGTCCTCCTTTCAGGGTTTGCCTTCATATAGTCCCTTACGATAAGGGCCATCCCTATTGCACCTGTTACGTCATGATGGGGTGGAACAGTGATGGTTTTGTTCAGGTATTTTTCAAAGGCTGCCACAACAGCCTTGTTGAATGCCGTACCTCCCTGGAAGAATATCTTCTCACCGATCCTCCTTCCTGCAACAACCCTGTTTATATAGTTTTCCACAATTGAGTAGGCAAGACCTGCAAGGAGGTCATTCTTCCGGGCACCCCTCTGGAGCTGGCTCATCAGGGAGTTCTCCATGAACACAGTGCATCTCTCTCCGAGGCTGCATGGAGAACACGAGGAGAAGGCACATTCGGCAAACTCCCCTTTAACTGATATACTGAGCTTCTCCGCCTGTTCCTCAAGGAAACTGCCGGTGCCAGCTGCACAGGCCTTGTTCATCTCAAAATCCACGATCACACCATCCTTCAGTGAGATGTACTTGGAATCCTGGCCACCGATCTCAAATATGGTATCCACCTCAGGATCAATAAAGGCGGCAGCAGTGGCCTGGGCGGTGATCTCGTTCTTCACAATATCGGCGCCGACAAAATCAGCTATCATGTATCTTCCGGAACCCGTGGTTCCCACCCCACAGATCTCAACACTCTCACCAACAATATCGCCAATCTCCCTGAGCCCCCTTCTGACAGCCTCTATGGGTCTGCCAGAGGTCATGAGATAACGCTTTGCTATCAGCCTGCCCTCCTCATCAAGGAGGGCAAGGTTTGTACTTATTGATCCTATATCAATCCCGAGGAAACACCTCACCCTCTGTCCGGAGGATGCAGCCAAGGGCTGCTCTCTCATATCCCTGAAGGGGAGTATATGCCTCTCCATAAAACCATCGTTGTCCTGGATAAGTGGTTTACGGACACCCTGTGAATGGGTCTGCCTTGGCAGTGCCCTCCTGAGACTGTCCAGATCAATGGGCCTGAGGAGGCCATCCTCAGCTGCCTTAAGGGCCACACCTATGGCACCCATCATGGCTGTATGCTCGGGTATTATAAGCCCTTCAAGCTCAAAGACCTCCCTGAATGCCCTGACGACACCACTGTTCAGCGCCACACCACCCATAAAGGCCACATCAAGGGGCAGTTTCCTGCCCTTCACTATTGAGCCCTTGAAATTCCTTGCCACTGCGAAGCAGAGCCCTGCCACGATATCCTCCACTGGTGTGGCAATCTGCTGTAGATGTATCATGTCTGATTTTGCAAAGACACTGCACCTGCCGGCTATGTGGGGTGGCTTGCTGCTTTTCAGTGCAAGTGAACTGAACTCCTCAATGGAGAGCAACAGCCTTTCAGCCTGTTGATCAAGAAAGGAACCTGTGCCTGCAGCGCATACCGAGTTGAGTGAGAAATCCTTTATTGAACTACCCTCAAGGATCAGGAGCTTTGAGTCTTCACCACCCATCTCCATTATTGTTCTGACAGAGGGGTAGAGCCGTGATACAGAGGTTGAGAGTGCAATCAACTCGTTTATATGGTTAAGCCCCATTGATTCTGCAATCAGTTTGCCTGTAGCACCTGTAATTGCAGCAGGGGCTGATCTGCCCTCTTCGCCTGCCGACTCAAGCATCTCAAGGAGGGTTTCAAGGGGATGACCATGATGGCGTCTATAAAGGGTTTTGATGATATCTCCCTTTTCATCCAGAAAGACAAGCTTTACACTTACAGAACCGCTATCTATACCAAGTATACGAGACATAGACACCTCCACCAGCCCTGACAGAGTCTTCTTAATCACAAATTGGTGTATATTATATATTATATTTTATCATTATACAGTAGTGTCCAAAATAATTTCAGTTTTATAAACCAAGGCAGGGTGCCGAAGAAAAATAAGCACCACACCTTATTCACAGTGAGCAGTAAGCAGTGAGCAGTTGATGGGTGGATGGGTAGATGAGTAAATGGGTTGATGGGTTAGTAGTAAGCAGTAAGCAGTTTGTGGGTAGATGAGAGGATGAATTGATGAGTCAGGTAGGTGTAACTCAAAAGCAGACTCTGTCATTGTCGGACCCGTCCAGGTCCCCAATCAAGTTGAGGACAGGCTCTGACCAGAGAATTGACCCAACAAGCCATAACCGCATCCTGTCATCGCCGTGCTTGACACGGCGATCCATGGTCTTTTTAGATTCCCTGGTCAAGCCAGGGAATGACAGAAGGGTAAATAGCTTGTCACTGTCGGACTTGATCCGACAGTCCATTGTTAAAAATGGATTACCCGGTCAAGCCGGGTAATGACAATGGTGGGGCTGGATTACCTGTCAGGCATGCCCACGAGGGCTTAAATGGATAGCGGGTGTATTCCCCATGGTCTCTGCCGCGGGGAAGATCAATCGGGGTAGAGGATGATATTTTTATGAGGTGCCCTGCCTTGATAGGGATTTATTTTAGACAAATATGATCATTAAATTACCTGAATAAATGCACATTTTAGATATCTTGTCTCCGGCATTGTTGCAAGAACAGGATGGTCCCTGCCCTGGGATCGGAGTTCAACAATCCTCAGGTACCTCTGATTCACCCTGGCTGCATACTGGATGACCTCCAGAAAGGCCTCAAGTGTGAGATGGTGGGAGCATGATGACGTGGCCAGGAATCCACCTCTCTTGAGGATGGCAACGGCATTCGCATTTATCGCCCTGTATCCCCTTATGGCCTGTTTAAGGTTTGCCTTTGACTTTACAAATGCAGGTGGATCAAGCACTATGAAATCGTATCTTCTGCCTTCAGACCTTTCCGCATCAAGGAAGTCAAATACATCGGCACACACTGGATCTATCCTTTCTGAAAGACCATTGATAGCAGCATTGCGGGAAATCATCTCAACAGCCCTTGAGGAGGAATCTACCGCAATAACCCTCGCACCTTTCCTTGCAATATGCACCGCCCAGGCACCTGAGTAGGAAAAAAGATCAAGCCCTGTCCCTCCCTTAACAAGGGTGGAAAAGGCAAGCCTGTTCTCACGCTGGTCAAGGAAGAATCCCGTCTTCTGCCCCTCCAGTACATCCACAAGGATCCTGCTATCACCCTCTCTTATCAGGGGCATCTCTTTTACCTCACCCATTGCTACGTACTTTTCCTCTGGAAGCCCCTCAATGGTCCTGAAGGCAGAGTCATTTCTCATCACCACGGCAGAGGGATTCAGCAGCCTTGCCAGCACATCAATGACCTTGTCCTTCAACCTCTCGGCACCAGCCGTAAGGAGCTGCACCGCAAGCAGGTCATTGTATTTATCAACGATAATGCCTGGAAGCAGGTCAGCCTCTCCAAAAACAAGCCTGCAGCTGCTTGTGTCACCAAGCACATCCTCCCTGTACTTTATTGCATCAGAGATCCTCTCTGTCAGGAACCTCCTGTTTATCTCCTGTTTTCTCCTTGTAAGCAACCGTATGGTGATCAGGCTCCTGGGATTTATATACCCTCTGCCAAGAAAATTACCCTGCCTGTCAAGGAGGTTCACCATCTCGCCTGGTTCGTATCCTGATAACCTGGAGGCGATCTCGTTTGAAAAGACCCAGAGATGGCCTGATAATAAACGTTTTGTTTTCTTGAGTTTCACATCCTTCATCGGAATAATCTTGTTATCGGGAGTCTGGCAGGATGCCTGACGGGAATTGTACGTAATATTCACCCTGCCATCCCTGCTGAAGTCTATCACCGCTCTTCAGATGATGTTATCCAGCTGGATTCTCTTCAAACCTTCCTTTTCTATATTCTCTCTTGTCAGGTTTTCAATATAGGGGAATGTACCTACCACCGGAACATTGATCAATCGCTTTATTACGGATATGTTGCTGTCAACGGAGATGTCACCTCCCTGGGCAGTCTCGTTTATAACAACCCCTCTCAGATCAAGCCCCTTTGAGAGGGCTGACTCAACTGTAAGGAAGGTATGATTCAGGGTCCCGAGCCTGTTCACCGAAACCACAAGGAGGGGGAGGCCAATATAACCGACCAGGTCTGCAACAAAAAGGTCCTCCTTCACGGGGACCATAAGCCCTCCGATACCCTCAACAACTACAAAGTCATACTCTCTTGAGAGCCTTTTGTAGGCCCTGAATATGACCTCAGGGTCAATGTATCTGCCCTCTATCTCTGAGGCGACAAGGGGTGCCACAGGCGCTTCAAATCTATAGGGGGTGATCTCATTGATTGATATATCCAGATCAGCCATGTACCTGAGGAATTCCCCATCTGATGGGATCAACACATCTCCTTCCCTTGAACAGCCTGTCTCCACAGGTTTCATCACGCCTACCTTGAGCCCCTTTCTTTTCAGGACCCTTACAATTGCTCCGGCAATCACTGTCTTGCCCACGCCCGTGTCTGTACCTGTTATGAATATTCCTCTACCCATGGATATTCAATCCAGATCCCTGTGTAAGTGTGAGATAGCCTTACTGAAGGCAGTGGTTAGAACCTTATCACTGGATCTGAGTTTAAATTTCATCCCACCATCCCTGGCCATCAATAATTAAAACCCACTCTGCTTTCACAGGTAAAGACCTGCCCTGTAATGGACCCGCTCTTCAGGATAAAACATATCAATTCCACAACATCATCAGGTGATGAGAGTCCACCCAATGCGCTCACATCTGCTGCCCTTTTCATTGCCTCTGCAGCCTTCAATCCCATTCCAAGTGGCAGATAACCGGGGATCAGGGCATTTATCTTTATATTATACACGGACAACTCCTTTGAAAGGGAAAGGGTAAGCCCTATAAGTCCAGCCTTTGATGCACTATATGCAGCCTGCCCTTCGCTTCCCCTTATGCCTGAGTAGGAGGAGATATTGATGATATGGCCGCCACCATGCTCTATCATCTGGGGAACAAAGGACTTGATCACATTGAAGGCACCTTTCAGATTGGTATTTATCACCCTGTCCCATTCATCCTCGGTATATCTCACCAGGAGTTTATCTATGGTGATTGAGGCATTATTGATGATAATATCAACAGAGCCAACCTTCTGGATCACCTCTTCTGACATGGAGAGGACGGTGTGGTAATCAGATATATCACCTCTAACAATAGCAGCCACCCCTTTTAATTCATGCCTTAGTCTACGGGCAGCCTCTTCATTTTCATGACAATGTACAACCGTGCGCACCCCTTTTGAATCAAGAAACCTCACAATATGCTCTCCCAGCCCACCTGTGGCTCCTGTGACTAAAGCAGTCCGCACGCCTTTGCCTCACTAATTACTGCAAGGAGTCCTCTTATATCCTCATCTTCATGTACAGCACTTACAGTAAGCCTCACCCTCGGGATTTTTACAGTGGGCATCCTTACAGGCGGTGCGTAGAAACCCTTCTCAAAAAGAAAATCAGACAGTCTGATGGCCCTTTCATTGTCTGGCACGATCAGGGGCACTATCGGCGTCTCTGAAGGGGTGGTGTCAATCCCCAGTTCTTTCAGGCCTGAGACGAGGTGCTCCCTGTTCTGCCAGAGCCTTTTAATCCTTTCCCTGTCACGCTGGATCTTCCTTATTGCCTCAATGGATACAGCTATATCATGGGCCGGCAGGGCTGTTGAGTATATAAGAGAGCGTGCCCTGTTTATCAGGAAGTCTGCTATCTCTGCCCTGCCTGTCACAAAGGCACCCACTGAGCCCAGGGCCTTTGAGAGCGTACCCATCTGGATTATGAAAGGTTCGGGTTTTATATTGTAATGGTGAAGCACCCCCCTGCCATCTCCAAGCACCCCTGTGGAATGTGCCTCATCCAGATAGAGGAGGCAATCGTACTCCCCTGCCAGCCCGACAAGATCCTGGACGGGAGCTATATCACCGTCCATACTGAAGACAGAATCGGTAATTATAATCCTCTTCCTGTCCAGGTTGTCTTTTATCAGTTTCCTGAGATGTGCAGTGTCGGCATGTCTGTAGATGATGACATCACCCCGGCTCAGACGACAACCATCTATTATGCTTGCATGGTTCAGCTCATCACTGAATATTACTGTATCCATATCACAGATGGCAGCAATGGCCCCTGTGTTTGCAGCATAACCGGAGTTGAAGAGAACCGTCTTTTCTGTTCCCTTGAATTCGGATATAATCTCCTCAAGTTCCCGGTGCAGCTCTGTACCCCCTGATAGAAGCCTTGATGCCCCGGCACCTGTACCATGGGTTCTTACAACCTCTGCTGCCCTCTCCTTCAGATCGCTGTCATTACAGAGGCCCAGATAGTCATTGGAGGAGAAATTGACAACCTCCACACCCCTGACCTTTACTATTCTGCCCTGGGATCCCTCCCTGTCATTTATCCTCCTGTACAATCCAAGTCTCTTTAACTCACTGATATAGCCCTCAAAATCCCACTTAGCCATGATAGATAATCATATCTGTTCAAAAGAAATCCCTGTCAAGGCAGGGCACCTCATAAAAATAAGCCAACTACAGGGTTAATCAATAAAGTAACCTCATTTTTATTGTTATACACTAAATCAAGTAAAGAAACAAACCCTATAGGCCCAGAGGTGGTGAAGAATGCCATGTAGCAATACCTCAAGTGTCTTACAACAAGACCCTTATCTATCCACTTAAGTCTTAAAAGACTCTGTCTTTTATTATTTAAATCCCATTGCATCAATGCCATGATGAACCACCTCTTTATACTCCGAAAAATCTGCGATTTTTCGGAGGGCCTTTCTTACTGCTCACTGCTTACTGCTCACTGTGAATAAGGTGTGGTGCTTATTTTTCTTCGGCACCCTGCCTTGTTTTATAAAACTGAAATTATTTTGGATACTACTGGGGACACACAATAAGAGGATTTGAAATCAGACCATTATGTTATAATAAAAAGCTATATTATCAGAACCGGAGAGGAAAAAAGGATAATGAAAAGACTTCTTACGCTGATACTTTTTATTTTTCTGTTTCTCAACTCCAGTGTCTATGGAGATGAGCATTTTAGTGAACTGACGAAAAAGACACTCTCCTATTTCCAGCCACTTAAAGGCAATGTCTTGGATGTTAAGGGTGATGTGGTAGAGATTGATATCGGCCGTGACAAGGGAGTAAAGAAAGGACTGAGGCTGAAGGTCTTTAAGGAGGGGGTCCCCTTTTATCATCCTGTAACAGGGGAGTTCATTGGCAGGATTGAGCAGTACAGGGGGGTTGTTGAGGCAACGACTGTCAATGATACTACATCCCTCTGTAAGGTGCTCCAGGGCAACATAGAAAAAGGGGATACTGTAAAGGTATCTCCCCTTACCAAGACAAGACTGCTCTTCCATCAGAGCAAGAACGTTGATTACTATCTTGGTGATGCCTATTACAAGGATCTGAAGAAAACTGGCAAGTTTGATCTTGTGGATGCCCCAATAGAGAACCTCTCCGTAAAAGAGCTTGTGGAGCTTGCCCGTGAGAAAGAAGCAGAGGCCATCATCTCGCTGGACTCCAGGGAATCTGATGACAGGATAGTACTTACCCAGAGGCTTATATGGTCTGACGGTACAATCTTCGGTACAGACTCGGTAGAGGTTGATCCCTCCTATGTAAGGTCATTGAGGGAGGGTGCCGAGTTCCTGCTTGCCGGCACAAATGAGCCGTTGCTTAATTACAACCTGCCCTTTGATGCCGAACTTATAGCTGTGGGGGATGTGGACGGCAACAAGGAAAAGGATCTTCTGATCTCCGACGGGGTTGATGTATATGTATACAAGTATGATGTAGATCTGTCCTTTCTGTATCTCCTTAAAGGCAATGCTACCGAAAGAATCGTGTATCTGGACCTGATAGATATTGATAAGGATGGCCGTGACGAGGTGGTTGTCTCGTCAATCTCGGGCGAGACCGATGAGACAGATAGTGATGACTCAACCCTTTCCGGTGAGGGGGAAGACAGAGAGGTTGTCTCTTATGTTTACAGGGTAGAAGATAAAGGGTTTAAAAGACTCTGGAGCACGAGGGGCTTTCTCAGGAAATACAGGGGAGGATTGCTGTACCAGGCATTTTCACCTGTGGAGGGGTTTCAGGGTCCGGTGAGGAAGGTAAGCTATAACGAGGGCTTTCACCTTGATGGGGATCTCAAGGGCCTTCCGGGGGGAGCAAATATCTATAATTTTGTCTCTCTTAAGGATGGAAGTGGTGAGCAGATGTATATCCTCATAGACAAAGACAACTTTATCAATCTGAAGGACAAGGATGGATTAACCCTCTGGAGAAGCCCTGAAGACCTTGGTGGCTTTATAAGGGAGTTTACACTGAAGAGGTTTTCCCCTGTTGTTGAACCAAAAAAGATACGCATCTATGACAGGCTCTACAGGAAGGGGAAAGAGATTTTCATTGTAAAGAGAGAGCCCCTGGTTAAGAAGGCAGAGACAGCGGGCTATAAAAGCTCCTCTGTGCGCGTCCTCTGGCCGTCAGGGTCCTCCCTTGAGCAGTCCGTAATAATTGATAAGATCCCTGGAGAGTTGAAGGACTACTATATCTTTGGAGACAAGATAGCTGTAATAAGCAAGCCTCTTTTCGGTATAAAGGCAGGCAATATCCTCAAGGGAGAGAACCCCTTTGTTGATTACCTGTTTATATATTCATTGAGAGGGAGGTAAGATAGTGGGGGGATTACCAAGGCACGTTGGTATCATAATGGACGGAAACGGCAGGTGGGCGAACCTGCGGGGTCTGCCCAGGGTTGAAGGGCATCGTAGAGGTGCGGAGCGGACAAAGGATATAATTGAGGCATCCCTTGAGATTGGCATAGATGTCCTCACACTGTATGCCTTTTCAGTTGAGAACTGGCGCAGGCCTGATGAAGAGGTCTCAACACTTATGGAACTGTTGAAGGTCTACCTTTCAAAGGAGCTTTTTGCTCTTCTGAACAGAGGGATACGATTCAGGGTGATTGGTGACAGGTCAAGGCTGCCTGAAGAGGTGCTGGCTATCATTGAGGAGGCGGAAAGCTGTACCCGCTCCGGCAGCAGGCTTACCCTTGTCACAGCCCTGAGTTATGGTGGCAGGGACGAGATAGTAAGGGCTGTAAGAGGTCTCATCTCAGCGGGCTATAAACCAGAGGAGGTTAACGAGCAACTGATAGATTCAAATCTTGACACATCAGGCCTTCCACCTGTTGACCTTATCATCAGGACCAGTGGAGAGATGAGGCTCAGCAACTTTCTGCTATGGCAGGGTGCCTATGCAGAGCTTTATTTTACGGAAACCCTCTGGCCGGATTTTACAAAGGAGGAGTTTTTTTACGCAATACAGGAGTTCCAGAGAAGGGAAAGGAGATTCGGGGCCATAATGCCTGCCTCACTAAGGTCATGACTGTGAAGCGGAAGCGAGAGATTGTTGCAATACTGGTTCTGCCCTTGCTGTATCTCTACATAATGAAGCTTCCTGACGTCTTTTTCCTTGGTCTTCTTGCATTTGCGGTGACCATGGCACAGGCTGAATTTTATGCAATGTACGGGGTCCAGAGGGGGCTCAGGGTGTTTGGTCTGTTTTCAGGTCTTCTCGTTATATTTCTATTTTATATAGGTTTCAGGGATATTTACCTCTTTCTGATCTTCTTTTTTATCGTTGTTCTCCTTATAAAGCTCTTCACAATCAAGGACTCCCCTGAGGGGACATTAAAGGATATATCACCTGTTGTGGTTGGTTTTATATATGTGCCCTTCATCCTGAGTCTTCTCATCCCTGTAAGGATGGTTGGGCCTGAATGGATTATCTATACAGGTGCCACAGTGTGGGGTGCTGATAGCTTTGCCTATTATTTTGGCAAGAACCTGGGGAAGAAAAAACTCTTTCCCGCAGTGAGCCCCAAGAAGACAGTGGTTGGTGCCGTCGGTTCACTCCTGGGAGGTCTTGTTGCATCTGTCGTGGTAAAGATGTTTCTCATTCCTCATATGACGCTGATTTCTGCAATACTCTCGGGTATTATAATCGGATCCATCTCAATAACAGGAGACCTCTCTGAATCCATGTTCAAAAGAGACTCGGGGGTTAAGGATTCCAGTGTCCTTATACCAGGGCATGGTGGCATACTTGATAAACTTGACGGGATCATCTTTGCAACACCCGTTGTCTACATAATCACAAGATTCTATACGTAAGTAATACTTCCTATGGTTAAGAATATATCTGTACTTGGCTCTACCGGTTCAATTGGATGTTCCACTCTGGAGATTGTCAGGAACTATCCTGAGAGGTTCAGAGTGGTTGGGCTTGCAGCCTTCAGAAACATTGACCTGCTGGAATCGCAGGTGAGGGAATTTGCACCAGAGGTTGTTGCCCTGTACGACACAGCTGCTGCCCAGGAGCTTTCCCGAAGGCTGGAAAAGACAGAGGTCTTGAGCGGTCCTGCAGGGATAGTGCGTGTTGCAACCCATGAGGATGCCGGCTTTGTCATTTCCGCTATATCAGGCTCAGCCGGTCTGATCCCCACCTATGAGGCAATCAGGGCGGGTAAGACCATCGGGCTTGCAAACAAAGAGACCCTGGTAATGGCAGGTCCTATTGTAAAAAAGGCTGTTTCAGAGCACAGGGCAACCCTTATCCCCGTGGATAGTGAACACAGTGCAATATTTCAATGTCTTGAAAACAGGACAACGGAGGATGTGAGAAGACTAATCCTGACCGCTTCAGGTGGTCCCTTTCATGGCAGGAGCCCTGACAGTTTCAGCAGTATTACTGCTGAAGATGCCCTTAACCATCCCACCTGGAGCATGGGCAGGAAGATAACCATTGATTCTGCCACCCTGATGAATAAAGGGCTTGAGGTGATAGAGGCCCACTTTCTCTTTGATTTCCCCCTGGAAGGGATTGATGTGATTATTCATCCCCAGAGCATTGTACACTCCCTCATAGAGTTTAGAGATGGCTCAATGCTTGCACAGCTCTCCCTGCCCGACATGAAAGGTCCTATTGCCTATGCAATGTCATACCCTGAGAGACTTGATGCAGTGATACCTGCCTGCAGTCTTCCGGAGATCGGTACCCTGACCTTTGACAGACCCGATACAGAGGCATTCCCCTGCCTTGAGTATGCCTACGATGCAGTGAAGGCCGGTGAGAGCATGCCCGCTGTACTGAATGCGGCAAATGAGATGGCAGTGGATGCCTTCCTTTCAGGTTCTATAACTTTCAGAGATATACCTGTTATAATAAAAAAGGTGATGGATGCCCACAATCCAGCACCCCTCGTAGATATAGAAGATGTCCTCAGGGCAGACGCCTGGGCAAGGGCTAAATTCAAGGAGATCCTGGAGGATTTGTGACGATAATTTCAGCCATATTATTGCTTGGTATCCTTATATTTGCACATGAGCTGGGCCACTTCCTTGTTGCCAAGCTCTCCGGTGTGAAGGTATTGAAATTCTCCCTTGGTTTTGGCCCAAGGGTTGTAGGCAGGAGAATAGGAGAGACAGAGTATCTCATCTCTTTATTCCCCCTTGGGGGTTATGTGAAGATGCTTGGCGAGGAACCGGAGGAGGAATTCTCCGAGGAAGAACGAGAAAGGGCCTTTAGCGCTCAGCCCCTTATCAAACGGACCTTGATAGTTCTCGCAGGACCACTCTTCAATATATTTCTGACATACATAATCTTTACCGGTGTGATTGCCACTGGCAGTCCTATCACCGTGCCAGATGCAAAAAACTTCCTCCCCTTTATTGATAAGGTACAACAGGGATATCCTGCTGAGGCCGCAGGACTCAAACCAGGTGACAGGGTCATAAAGATAGATGACAGGGAGATAGATACCTGGTTTGATATGGTGGAGATTGTATCCCGCAGCCCGGGCAAGAAACTCCGGTTCATTGTGAAGAGGGGGGATAAGACTGTGACCCTTCAGATAACCCCGAAGGAGGAGGAGATCAAAGGCCCCGATGGCAAGCCTGTCAAGATCGGGAGGATAGGGGTCATGAAGACCTCAGGCTCACCACTTCAATTGATACAGGGTAAAAGGATTATTGATGCCCCCTGGCTTGGGCTTGTGGCAACATACAGGATGAGTGTTTTCATAGTGGATACCATAAAGATGCTCATCGCAGGCGAGGTTTCCCTTAAAAACATTGCCGGACCAGGCACTATTATCAGCGAATCAGGCAAGGCTGCATCTGCGGGGCTACTGCCCTATCTCATG
>Ga0256830_1001885_pt1 | contig 14401 bp, 15 predicted proteins | sample 128326metaG_FD_190537 | JGI IMG/M metagenome (GOLD analysis project Ga0256830, IMG submission 190537) | Hydrothermal vent microbial communities from Lau Basin, Pacific Ocean - 128-326 | ecosystem: Environmental > Aquatic > Marine > Hydrothermal vents | place: Pacific Ocean: Lau Basin | collected... | reverse complement strand
TGGACGACCTCCGCGCCTTCGGCGTGCCCGTGCTCATTCTCTCCGGCGGCGAACCGCTGCTGCGCCCCGACATCTTCGCCATCTCCGAACGGGCCAAGGCCCTCGGCTTCTACGTCGGCCTCTCCACCAACGGGGCGCTGATCGACGAGGCGATGGCCGACCGCATCGCCGCCGTGGGCTACGACTACGTCGGGGTCAGCCTCGACGGCATCGGCACGGTGCACGACCGCTTCCGGCGCGTGCCGGGCTGCTACGAAGCGAGTCTGCGCGGCATCCGCCTGTGCCGCGATCGCGGCATCAAGGTCGGCCTGCGCTTCACCGTCACCGAGCGCAACGTCGAGAGCCTGCCGTCGATGCTCGATCTCATGGAGGCCGAGCGGATCGACAAGTTCTACCTCTCCCACCTCGTCTACGCCGGGCGCGGCGACCGCTACCGCGGCGACGACGCCTATCACCGCACGACCCGCGAGGTGATGGACCGCCTCTTCGCCCGCTGCTGGCAGCACCTCCGCGAGGGGCGCGGCACGGAGTTCGTCACCGGCAACAACGACGCCGACGGCGTCTATTTCCTGCATTGGGTGCGCCGCCGGTTCCCCGAGCGGGCGGCGCACATCCGCGCCAAGCTCGAGGCCTGGGGCGGCAACGCGAGCGGCGTCAACGTCGCCAACATCGACAATCTCGGCAACGTCCATCCCGACACCTTCTGGTGGCACTACAGCCTGGGCAACGTGAAGGAGCGGCCCTTCTCGGAGATCTGGCGCGACACGAGCGATCCCATCATGGCCGGTCTCAAGCGACGTCCGCGCAGGATCTCGGGGCGGTGCGGCCGCTGCGCCCACTTCGCCATCTGCGGCGGCAACACCCGTATCCGCGCCCTGCGCATCCTGGGCGATCCCTGGGCCGAGGATCCCGCCTGCTACCTGACGGACGAGGAAATCGCCCCTTCCACGGCGGAGGCGGACGGGCATGCGCTGGCCGCGGAATAGCCCGTTCCTCGCACTGCTCCTCTTTGCCGCGGCGCCGGTGGCCGCCCAGTCGCCGGACGCGGCTGCCCTCTATGCGCGCGAATGCGCCTCCTGTCACGGGGTCGACCGCCTCGGCGGTGCGGGGCCGGCGCTGCTTCCCGAAAGCCTCGGGCGGCTGAAGCCGGCGCAGGCGGAAACGGTGATCGCGGAAGGCCGCCCCGCCACCCAGATGCCCGCCTTCGGCGACCGACTGACGGCGGAGGAGATCGCCGCGCTCGCGGCCTATCTCTTCACCGCCCCGGCGGAACCCCCGCGCTGGGGGCGGGCGGAGATCGAGGCCTCCCGCCGGACGTTCGTCGATCCCGCCGATCTCCCGGACCGCCCGCAGTTCGACGCCGACCCCCTCAACCTCTTCGTGCTGGTGGAGAGCGGCGATCATCACGTGAGCATCATCGACGGCGACCGCTTCGAGCGGCTCGCCCGATTCCCCAGCCGCTACGCCCTGCACGGCGGCCCCAAGTTCAGCCCGGACGGCCGTTTCGTCCATTTCGTCTCTCGCGACGGCTGGGTGACGCGCTACGACCTCTGGAGCCTGCAGACGGTGGCCGAGGTGCGCGCCGGCATCAACAGCCGCAACATCGCGATCTCCGGCGACGGCCGCGTGCTGGCGGTGGCCAACTATCTGCCCAGAACGCTGGTGCTTCTCGATGCGCAGACCCTCACGCCGCTCGAGGTGATCCCCGTCACCGACCGCTGGAAAAAGACGCGTTCGCGGGTGAGCGCGGTCTATCTGGCACCGCCACGACGCAGCTTCATCGTCGCCCTCAAGGACGTGGCCGAGGTCTGGGAGATCCCCTACGAGGACCCGCCGCCGGCCAGCTTTCCGGGGTTCGTGCACAGCTACGAGAAGGGCATGGAGGAGGCGCTCGCCGTCCGCGAGCGTTTTCCCATCCGCCGCATCGAGCTCGAGCAGCCGCTCGACGATTTCTTCTTCGATCCCGCCTACCGCCATCTCATCGGCGCCTCCCGGCACACCGGCGAGGCGGTGGTGGTGCAGCTCGAGGTGGGTCGTCCCATCGCCAGACTGCCCCTCGCCGGCATGCCCCATCTGGGCTCGGGCATCAGCTGGCAGTGGCGGGGACGGCGGGTGATGGGCACCCCCAACCTGCGCAAGGCGGCGATCAGCATGATCGACATGGAGGACTGGAGCCTGATCCGCGAGATCCCGACCCTCGGCCCCGGCTTCTTCATGCGCAGCCACGAGAACAGCCCCTATGCCTGGGCGGACGTGTTCTTCGGCGAGAACCGCGATGCGGTGCACATCATCGACAAGCGCCGCCTCGAGATCGTCCGCACCCTGCGGCCGGTACCGGGCAAGGTGTCCGGCCACGTGGAGTTCGACCGCTACGGCCGCTACGCGCTCCTGAGCATCTGGGACCGGGAGGGGGCGGTGATCGTCTACGACGCCGAGACGCTCGAGGAGGTCGCCCGCATTCCCGCATCCAAACCATCCGGCAAATACAATGTCTGGAACAAGATCACCTTCGCCGAGGGCACGAGCCACTGACCCGCGCGAAACGGCCCTGGTCGTCGCCACTCACGGCGTCGAGGAGGGGCCGGGTGTCGCCGCCGAGCACGTCCGCCGCATCGCCGAGCGGGGCATCTTCGGCGCCGTCCGGGCGGCCTGCCTGCGGGGCCGGCCGAGGATCGAGGAGGTGATCGCGACCCTGGACCAGGCCACGGTGCGGGTAGTGCCGCTGCTGATGGCCGAGGGCTACATTCTGGCCTGGTTGCGGGCGCGGCTGGCCGGCCTACGGAAAGGCCATCACATCCAGCTCTGCGAGACCATCGGGACACGCCCGGAGATCGCCGGCATCGTCCGCCAGCTGGCGCTCGCCGCCTGCGCGGAGCGGGGCTGGGAACGCGGCCGTGCGAGCCTCGTTCTCGCCGGCCACGGCACCGCGCGCTGCATCACCAGCGGCGACACCGCCTTCGCCCAGGTCTCGCGGCTCCGCCGGGAAAACCTGTTCGGCGAGGTGTTCTGTGCCTTCCTCGAGCAGGAGCCCTTTATCGCGGACGTCGTGGCGCGGATCGAGGGCCCGGTGGTGGTGGCCGGTTTCTTCGTCGACGCCGGTCCCCACGGGCGGGACGATGTGGAGGCCGTCCTCGCGCCCTTCGGCGGCCGGGTGGCCTATCTCGGTCCTCTCGGCGGCCACCCCCGGATTTCCGATCTGATCGTCGAGGCGGCCTTCAACTGCGCCCCCGTGCCTCCCGGCTGATCGCCGCGGCCGGCGTTGACAACGCCTTTCCTGCCACTCAACTATCGCGGTAGGTTGCGGGAGATCGGCAATGACGGATCGCTGGTTCGTACGGGTACTCACGCGTCTCGCGCGCTGGCGCGCCGAGACCGGGGCGGAGGATCCGGGCGCGTTCGAACAGAGCCTGCGCGAGCTGGGCCTCGACCCGCTGGATACCACCACCGCCCGCGAGCACAGCGAACTGGAACTCCAGCGCATGATGCAGCGTTTCGGCATCGATCCCGGGACTCTGCCGGCCGGCTGGCTCGCGAGCCTGCGCGACGCCGAACGGGCCTGTGCCCATTGTCTCGAGGTCGGCCGCTGCCGCCGCTTCCTCGCCAGCGACGAGGGACCGGAGGCGGCGCGGAGCTTCTGTCCCAATGCCGAGATCTTCGAGGAAATGGCCGAGCAGCTCCGGGCCGCAGCCGGTTCCCGATAGACCGCGCCTCTGGACCGTCGGCCATTCCGGTCGTCCCCTCGCCGTCTTCCTCGATCTGCTGCGGGCCGAGGAGATCGAGGTCCTGGTGGACATCCGCAGCTGGCCCGGCTCCCGGCGCCATCCGCACTTCGCCCGCGTCCCCCTCGCCCGTGCCCTCGCGGATGTCGGCATCGCCTACCGCCACTGCCCGGCCCTCGGCGGGCGCCGCTCCCACCAGCGCCTCGACCGCCCCTCGCCCAACGGCTTCTGGCAGAGCGAAGGGCTCCGCAACTACGCCGACTACGCGCTCACCCCGCCCTTCGCCGAGGCGCTCGCGAAGCTGCTCGCGCTCGCCCGCAGGCGCCGGACGGCGATCATGTGTGCGGAGGCCCGTCCCGCGAACTGCCACCGCCGGATCGTGAGCGATCATCTGCTGGCCCGCGGTGCCGAGGTCCTGCACATCCTCGACCGGGACACGATCGTGATCGCCGAGACGACCGACGCCGCCCGGATCTCTCCGGACGGCGTCGTGACATATCCCCCGCCGCAGCCGGGGCTGTTCGACGACCGATGAATCAGGCCGCCTTGGGCATCTCCTGCAGCGAGGCCAGCGTCTGGTCGACGGGCGGCACCTTCTCCAGCACCTCGAGGGCGTCGTGGCGCACCCAGTTGTTGCGCATCGCCTCCTTGACCAGCTCCACGGTCACCGTGCCGTTCTCCACGCACTCCTTCAGCAGGCCGAAGAAGAAATCCTCCTGGCGCTTGTCGGGATGGGGCTTGTAGTTGCCGAGGAAAGCGTAGGTGCCGAACAGCTTCCGGCGCGCGTACATCAGCCAGGCATACGGGTTGTAGGGATTGTTCTCGGAGGGGATGAAATCGATGGGAAGCCCCGTCTTCCACGGCTGGGTGCGACGCCGCGTGTTGTGGATCATCTTGGTCGCCGCGGTGAGCCGGTCGAAATGGTTCCACTCGGGCGGCAGGATGCCGATCGTCTCGGGATCCTCGTAGCCGAGGTTCATCCAGCGCTTGTACTCGTACTCGCCCCTGAAGATCTTGCCGACATAGTCGGTGAGCTTCCAGTGGCGCAGCTTGGCGTTGTCCAGCAGCATGACCGAGCTCGCCGGATGGGCGCGCGGCCCCTTGCCGCGCTCGCAGCACCAAATGGCCTTGCCCTGCATGTCCTTGGAGAGCAGCTCCCAGACGTCCTGGACCGCGAACACGTCCGGGTCGACCACCACCGCGCGCCCCTCGTAGCCCATGAGCTCCGGCGGCATGAAGCGCAGCAGGGTGAACGACTGCAGATCGTCGTTCATCCAGGGGCGCCAGACGTTGTCCCGCAGGTACTTCTTGCCCTCGAGGGGACCGAACACGTCCATGTGATCCTTGAGTTCGATCAGCTTGACGTCGAACTCGTCGGCATGGGCGCTGTTGCGCCGCATGGAGTGCGCCGAGACCAGCGCGCCGATGTACTGCTTGTGATTGGTGTGGATGAAGACCGTGGGCTTCATGGGCATCTTCCTCTCGCGCGTGACAGCCATCCGCTGACCTGCCACCACCGGTCCGCTCTTAGCACAGAGCAACCGCCGGTCTCAACGCCGGCGATGGTTCAGGGCGCCGCGGCGGCACCGGCCGCGACAGGGTTCCCGGCGGTGCGGTAGCCGAACACGGGATCGAGGTGCTCGGCCACATAGGCGTCGATGGCCGCCACCTGGGCGTCGTCGAAATAGTCGCGCCAGCCCCCCACCTTGGCCCGCCGCACCTTGTAGGAGTTCGGATTCGACCGGTCCTTGGGCCGCAGCCGCGAGCCGGCGAGCCAGAACACCTGCTTCTCCTCGAGCTTGCGCATGTTCTCCACACTGGCGAAGGAGACGCAGTCGGCGAGCTCCTCGGCGGTCGGCTTCTCGCCCATGAATTCGAGCAGACGGGCCAGCTCAGCAGCGGTATCGGCCTTGAGGTCCTCGTAGCGCAGCAGCAGGAACTCGCGGATGCGCGGCATCTCGCGCGCCCAGCCGTTGAGGAAGTCGATCACCCGCGGGAGCCCGGCCGGGCTCATCACGAAGGTGAAGATGTCCACCTCCTCGGTCGGATAGTCGTTCAGGATCTTCTTGGCCGGCCGCATCCGGAACTTCCACTGGAAATACTGCGACACCGCCACGTCCCGGGGATCGCGGGCGAGCAGTACCGTGCGCCGGTCGTAGAAGTCGCGTTTGTCCTCGCGATGGCCGGTGTAGTCGCGAAGATAGTTGTCGTGGGTGAAGAAGATGCGGGGAATGGCCGGATTACGGCGATGGAGGTTGTCGAAGCCGATCATCACCGAGGGCCTGAGCCCGTAGCGGATCTGATAGAAGCGGGAGATCAACACCCGCAGCCAGGTGCGCCCGCTCTTGCCGAAGGAGACGACGACGCAATCGGCGAGCCGCAGTTTGCGGAACTCCTCCTTGCCCCGCATCCGCCGCTCGAGCGCCTTCTTGCGTTCGGGCGGCAGCATGAAGGCCGCGCGCAACACGATTTCGCGCGTAATGCGCTTCCAGATCACGTACCACATGAGGGGTTCCCGGGGCGTTCCATCTCCGCGAGCCTATACCAACCGGCGACCGGCCCGGCAACGCGGACAGATAGGACCGCGGTGGCGGCGCCTCACGCGACCAAGCGACGCACGCGCCGGGCGATCCTGTCCAGCTCCTCCTCGACGATCCGCCGCGGCGGCCGGAACGGCATGCCGAAGGGTACCGCCAGCCCCTGCGCGTAGAGCCGGGCGTGGAATCCCTGCAAATCGCGCGTGATTCCGATCAGCCCCCGCTTCTGCAGGCCGCCGCCGATCCGGCCCAGCACGCCCGCGCCGGAGACGGCCCGTCCCAGGCGATGGCGCCAGCGCACGAGGGGCTCGCGGGAAAGCGGCAGATCGTAGATCGCTAGCGGCCGTCCGAGGCGGGCCACCTCCACCATCATCGACACCGAATCGCCGGTCACCACGAACCGGTCGGCGCAGGCGAGGAGGCCGAAATAGGGATTCTCGCCGCTCTCCGGCCGCCAGGTATAGAAGGCCGATCCCGCGGGCAGCCGTGCGCGCAGCTCCTCCACCACCTCGGGCGGGGTGCGGCGGCTGGTGGTCAGATAGAGGGAGCCGCCCTCGCGGGCGAGCAGCGCCTCGAGCCCGACCATCAGCTCGCCCGCCGTCTCGCGGTCGAAGCGGAAGGGCTTGGTGGCCCCGCCCACGAGCACCGCGGTCAAGGGGCGGGGCATGGCCGCGAGGCGCGGTCCCCATTCCTCCCGCGCCGCCATCACCCGTTCGGGATCGGCCCGCATGAGGGGAAGCGACAGCGGCTCCACGTTCTCCGCCTCCGGCATCCGGAACTGCGGCGGGGCGACGATCAGATCGAAGGCATCGAGCCCCTTCTTGGGCCGGCCGACGAGCACGATCCGCGGCCGTCCCCCGGCCTGCTCGCGGACCCAGAGGGCGACCATGGCGCAGCGGCGGCCGATGGTCAGCACGAGATCGGGCCAGGGCGGCGCCAGCGGGTCCGAGCGCTGCGCATCGATGTGATGGAGGGAGGCCGCAAAACGCGGCTTGCCGAAGACGTATTCGGGCTTCATCAGGACCCGCCGCACCTCGTAGGGCCAGCCAAGGGCGTCGGCCAGCACCCGCAACTGGGCATTGTCGCCGAGCTTGTCGCTCTGGATCAGCCACACCCGGGGCCGGGCGGGCCCGGAGGCCGGCGGTTGGTCGTGGATCGCGTTCCGCATGCCGCTCGCTATAGTGCGCGGGTCGGCGTCGCACCAGTCGGCCGTTGGCCGCACGCCGCCCTTGCTGCACCGGCGGCGGCGCGCCATCTTGCGGGCTGCGGCAGCGAGCGGGACCTCCCATGCGCGGCAGCGAGATCCTCGATTCCCTCGACCTCCTGAAGGCCCTGGCCCAGCACCCGGATCTGATCGCCCGTCCCGAGGGCGGCCGCCCCTTCACCTTGGTCTCCGAATTCCAGCCCGCCGGCGACCAGCCCCAGGCCATCGCCGAACTGACCGAGGGCCTGCTCGCCGGCGAGCGCGACCAGGTGCTCCTGGGCGTCACCGGCTCCGGCAAGACCTTCACCATGGCGCAGGTGATCGCCAATCTGCAGCGGCCCACCCTGATCCTCGCACCCAACAAGGTGCTGGCCGCTCAGCTCTACAGCGAGATGAAGGCCTTCTTCCCGGACAACGCGGTCGAGTATTTCGTCAGCTACTACGACTACTACCAGCCGGAAGCCTACGTCGCCCGCACCGACACCTACATCGAGAAGACGGCGAGCATCAACGAGCAGATCGACCGCATGCGCCATGCCGCCACGCGGGCGCTGTTCGAGCGCGACGACGTGATCATCGTCGCCAGCGTCTCCTGCATCTACGGCATCGGTTCGCCCGAGGTCTACGCCCGCATGACCCTCTCCCTCAGGGTCGGCCAGCGCGTCGAGCGCGAGCGTCTGCTGAAGGCCATGGTCGAGCTCCAGTACCGGCGCAACGACATCGAGTTCGGTCGCGGCATGTTCCGGGTACGCGGCGACACGATCGAGGTGTTCCCGGCCCATCTCGAGGACCGCGCCTGGCGCATCTCGATGTTCGGCGACGAGGTCGAGCGGATCGTCGAGTTCGATCCCCTGAGCGGCGAGCGGACGGGCCGGCTCGACCAGATCCGCCTCTATCCCTCGAGCCACTACGTGACGCCGCGGCCCACGCTCAAGCAGGCCATCGCCGGCATCCGCGAGGAACTCGCGGAGCGGGTGGCCTGGTTCCGCGCCCGTGGCCGGAACCTCGAGGCCGAGCGGCTGGAGCAGCGCACCCTGGCCGATCTCGAGATGATGGAGATCACCGGGAGCTGCCCCGGGATCGAGAACTACTCCCGCTATCTGACCGGCCGGGCGCCGGGCGAACCGCCGCCCACCCTGTTCGAATACCTGCCGGAGAACGCGCTTCTCTTCGTCGACGAGAGCCACGTCACGGTGCCGCAGCTCGGCGGCATGTACAAGGGCGACTACCGGCGCAAGTCGACGCTGGCCGCCTTCGGCTTCCGGCTGCCGTCCTGCGTCGACAACCGCCCCCTCAAGTTCGAGGAATGGGAGGCCATGCGGCCGCAGACGGTGTTCGTCTCGGCGACGCCGGGTCCGTGGGAGCTCGAACGCACGGGCGGCGTGTTCGTCGAGCAGGTGATCCGCCCCACCGGGCTCGTCGATCCGGAGGTGATCCTGCGTCCCGCCGAGCACCAGGTCGACGATCTGCTGGCCGAATGCCGGGCGTGCGCCGAGCGCGGGCTGCGGGTGCTGGTGACCGTGCTCACCAAGCGGATGGCCGAGGATCTCGCCGAGTACCTGCACGAACAGGGGATCCGGGTGCGCTACATGCACTCCGACATCGACACCCTGGAGCGCATCGAGATCATGCGCGATCTCCGCCTGGGCCGGTTCGACGTGTTGGTCGGCATCAATCTCCTGCGCGAGGGGCTCGACATCCCCGAATGCGGGCTGGTGGCCATCCTCGACGCCGACAAGGAGGGCTATCTGCGCTCGGAAACCTCGCTGATCCAGACCATCGGCCGTGCCGCCCGCAACGTCGAGGGCCGCGCCATCCTCTACGCCGACCGCATGACCGGCTCACTGGAGGCGGCGGTGCGCGAGACCAACCGGCGGCGCGCGAAGCAGATCCGCTGGAACGAGGCCCACGGCATCACCCCGCAGAGCATCCGCAAGAACATCGGCGAGATCCTGGAGAACGTCTGCGAGCGGGACTACGTCACCCCCGACGTCGGACCCGTGCATCTGACCGGCCTCGAGCTGCAGGCCCATATCGCCGAGCTCGAAAAGCGCATGCGCGAGCACGCGGCCAACCTCGAGTTCGAGCAGGCGGCCGCCCTCCGCGACGAGATCCGGCGCCTCGAGGCGGGGGAGCTCGGGCTCGCCGAAGGCGCCACTCCGGCTTCCCGTCCGCTTCCCCAGGAGCGCAACCTGCGGGCCAAGAAACGCCGCCTCGCCGAAGCCCGGAAGGCGGCCCGCAGCCGGCGACGCAAGGGCCCCTGAATGGGCCGGCTGCTGCTCAGGCGCGGGATCGAGACCCTCCTCGTCCTGCTCGTCATGTCCTTTCTGATCTATGCCCTGATCGGCCTCATGCCGGGCGATCCCATCGACCTGATGCTGAGCGCCGATCCGCGCTTCACCACCGCCGATGCGGCACGCCTCAAGGCCCTCTACGGCCTCGACCGACCGCTCCTCGAGCGCTACCTGCGCTGGCTGCAGCGGGCGCTCGCGGGCGATTTCGGCTATTCAAGGCTCTACGGCCAGCCGGTGTTCGCGGTCATCTGGCCGCGGCTGCTGAACACCCTGCTGCTGATGGGCACCAGCCTCCTGCTGGCGCTGCTGATCGCGATCCCGGCCGGCATCCTGGCCGCGCTCCGGCCCCGCGGCCCGCTCGACACCCTGGTCAACCTGCTCGCCTTCGCCGGCTTCTCGGTGCCCTCCTTCTGGCTGTCGCTGATGCTGATCGTGCTGTTCGCCGTCACCCTGGGCTGGCTGCCGGCGGGCGGGGTGGCGAGCGTCGGTGACGGCGGTTTCCTCGACCGGCTCACCTATCTCGTGCTGCCGGTCGCCGCCCTCACCCTGCTCACTGCCGGCACCTTCCTGCGCTTCGTGCGGGCGTCCATGCTCGAGGCCCTCGAGGAGGACCACATCCGCACCGCCCGCGCCAAGGGCTGCGGCACCGCCCGCATCGTCCTCGCCCACGCCCTGCCCAATGCCATGATCCCGGTCGTCACCGTGGTGGCGCTCCATTTCGGCTCGCTGCTGTCGGGCGCGCTGGTGGTGGAGACGGTGTTCTCCTATCTCGGCATGGGCAAGCTCATCTACGACGCCATCCTGGGCAACGACTACAATCTCGCGCTGGCGGCGCTGCTCCTGGGCACCGCCCTGACCCTGCTCGCCAATCTGGCCGCCGACATCGTCTATCTCGAGCTGGATCCGCGCATCCATGAGAGCCTCTGAGACCCTGGCGAGCGGCCGGCCGGCGGGCCTCCTGCGCCGCTTCCGGCGGCGGCCGGCGGCGGTGGCGAGCCTCTGCGTGCTGGTCGCCATCGGCATCCTCTGTCTGGCCGCCCCGCTCGTCGCCCGGCTGCTCGGCACCGACCCCGAGGCGATCGATCTCCTGGGCCGCTTCCGGCCGCCGAGCCTCGCCCATCCGCTGGGCACCGACGAGCTCGGCCGCGACGTGCTGGTCCGCCTTCTCTACGGCGGGCGGATCTCGCTCCTCGTCGGCCTCGGCGGGGCGCTCGCGGCCAGCGCCATCGGGGTGGTGATCGGCATCCTCGCCGGCTGGCGCGGCGGTCTCTTCGACCGGCTGGTGATGCGGGTGACCGATGCCGTCATCGCCCTGCCGCTGCTGCCGCTGCTGATCGTGCTCGCCGCCGTCGATCTGGCCAAGCTCGGCCTGCCCGCCGAACTCGCCGGCGGCGCGGCGGCGAGCGTGCTGCGGATCATGGTGATCGTCGCCCTCTTCGGCTGGACCACGGTGGCCCGCCTCACCCGCGCCGCCACCCTGAGCGTCAAGAACCGCGAATTCGTCCTCGCCGCCCGGGCGCTGGGCGCGCCGCCGCGGCGCATCCTGCGCGCCCACATCCTGCCCAACGTGGCGGCGCCGGTGGTGGTCGCCACCACCCTGTCGGTGGGCAACGTCATCCTCGCCGAATCGGTGCTGAGCTTCCTCGGCCTCGGCATCCAGCCGCCGCTCGCGAGCTGGGGCACCATGCTCACCAACGCCCAGGAACTGATCTTCGGCGCGCCCGCCCTCGCCCTGTGGCCGGGCTTGCTGATCTTCGTCACCGTGCTCACCTTCAACCTGATGGGCGACGGCCTCCAGGAGGCGCTCGATCCGCGCCAGAGCCGTCACCGCTGATCCCGAAAGCGGCCGGGGAGGATGGACGCGATGGATTCCTGTCTCTGCTACGTCACCTGCGGGTCCCGCGCGGAAGCGCTGGCCATCGCGCGGGCGGTGGTCGAACGGCGCCTCGCCGCCTGTGCCAACATCCTGGACGGCGTGACCTCCGTCTACCGCTGGGAGGGGGCCCTGCACGAGGACCCCGAGGTGCTGCTGCTGCTCAAGACCCGCCGCGATCTCGCCGAGGCGCTGACCGAGGCGGTGGTCTCACAGCACAGCTACGACTGTCCCTGCGTCACCGTGCTGCCCATCGTCGGCGGCAATGCCGACTATCTGGCCTGGATCGCCTCGGAAACCGACGGTTGATTTTTCACTCGCCGAAGGTGATATTCGGGCCGTCCCGCCAACCGGACGGAGCCGCTGCGCAGGAATGACCATCGCCGCGCCGGTCCTCGCGAAACAGGGCGGAGTCCTCGCCGGCCGACTGCTGGATCTCCTGCTGCCGCCGCGCTGCCTCGCCTGCGGCGTCACCGTGGACCGGCAGGGCAGCCTCTGCGGGCGCTGCTGGCAGGAGGTGCTGTTCATCACCCCGCCCTTCTGCCGCCAGTGCGGCTACCCCCTGCCCCACAGCGCGGTCCCCGATCCCCTGTGTGCCGCCTGTCTCGCCGAGCCGCCGAGCTTCACGCACATGCGCAGCGCGCTGCGCTACGAGGGGGCCGGCCGGCGCCTGATCCTGCGCTTCAAGCACGCGGAGCGCATCGAGGGCGTGGCCACCTTCGCCGGCTGGATGGCGGAGGCGGCGAACGACATTCTGGCGGAAGCGGACATCCTCGCGCCGGTGCCGCTGCATCGCTGGCGGCTGCTCAGGCGCGGCTACAACCAGGCGGCGCTGCTGGCCCGGGCGGTGGCGCGGCTGGCGGGACGCGTCCATCTGCCCGATCTCCTCGAGCGGCACCGGGCCACCGCCTCGCAGCAGCGGCTCGGTGCCCGCGCCCGGCGCGAGAACGTGACCCCCGCCGCCTTCCGTCCGCACCGCCGCCACGCCCGGCGGATCGCCGGCGCGCGGATCCTGCTCGTGGACGACGTGTTCACCACCGGCGCCACCCTCGAGGCCTGCGCCAAGGTGCTGCTGCGCGCCGGTGCGGCGCAGATCGACGCCCTCACTCTCGCGAGGGTGGTGCGCAACGAGGCCCATCCTATATGAAATGAACCCCGATGCGTTCTTCCCCGAAGCGGAACGAGCGGGAACGGATGGCGAACATCGAGATCTACACCACCCCCTTCTGCCCCTACTGCTGGCGGGCCAAGCGCCTGCTCAAGCGCAAGGGCCTCGCCTTCACCGAGATCGACCTCTGGAGCGAGCCCGAGCGGCGCGCGGAGATGCTGGAGCGGGCCGAGGGACGCCACACCGTACCGCAGATCTTCATCGAGGGGCGCGGCATCGGCGGCTGCGACGAGCTCCTGGCCCTCGAGGCCAGCGGCGGCCTCGACCGGATGCTCGACGGCGGCACGGCGCGGGAGCATTCGGCATGATCTGCTTCGAACTCGTCTGCGGCAACGCCCATCGCTTCGAGGCCTGGTTCCGCAGCGGCGCGGTCTACGAGGAACAGGAGGCGGCGGGGGAGCTCGTCTGCCCGCTGTGCGGCGACCGCGAGATCCGCAAGGCGCCGATGGCGCCGGCGGTCACCCGTTCCCGCGACCGGGCGGACGGCGGGCGGATGCCGGCCGCCGCCGACGGCCCCGAGGGCGAGGCCGCCCGCCGCCGGGAGGTGATGGCCGCCATCCTGCGCCAGATGCGCGCCGTCCAGACCTATGTCGAGAAGAACTTCGAGGACGTGGGCGACCGCTTCGCCGAGGAGGCCCGGCGCATCCATGACGGCGAGAGCGAACGGCGCGGGATCTACGGCCGCACCGATCCCGAGGAGGCGAAGGCGCTGCGCGACGAGGGCATTCCCGTCTATCCCCTGCCCCGGCTCCCCAAGCTCGACGCCTGAATGGCCGCCCTGCGCCGGGCCGCCAGCATGTAGTTGACGCCCGGATCGCGCACCAGGCGGAAGCGCGCGAATCCGGGATCGTAGGCGACGCCGGTCACCGCCGTCGTGCGCAGGCCGTGGCCGCGCAGCCAGCCCGCGAGTTCCGCGGGACGCACGAAGCGTCGCCAGTCGTGGGTCCCGGGCGGCAGCCAGCCGAGCAGATACTCGGCCCCCATCACCGCCAGCGCGAAGGCCCGCAGCGTGCGGCTCACGGTGGACATGACGAGCAGCCCCCCGGGCGCCACCAGGGCCGCCGCGGTGGCGGCGAAGCGGGCGGGATCGGGAACGTGCTCGATCACCTCCATCGCCAGCACCACATCGAACCTCGCGCCGGCGGCGGCGATCTCCTCCGCCGTTCCCCGCCGGTAGTCGATGGCGAGGCCCTGGGCCGCCGCCCGCTGCCGTGCCCGGGCGATGTTCTCCTCGGTGGGGTCGACGGCGGTGACGGCGGCGCCGAGGCGCGCGAGCGGTTCCGCGAGGAGCCCGCCCCCGCAGCCGATATCGAGCAGCCGGAGACCGGCCAGGGGCCGACGTCCCTCGAGGGCGAGGCCGAAATGGCGGGCCGTCTGGTCGCGGATCCAGGCGAGCCGCACCGGATTGAGGAGGTGCAGCGGCCGCATCGGCCCGTCGGGATCCCACCAGGCGTCCGCGAGCTCCGCGAACTTGCCGATTTCGGCGGCGTCGGTTCCCTCTCCCGCCTCCACCATCGCCTCTCTTTCCACCGAACTTGCCCGTCGTGATACCTGAGATTATGTAGGGGCGGCTTCCGGCGGGAGGGTCCCCGCGACCGCGCCTGCC
>Ga0256830_1001884_pt1 | contig 14409 bp, 12 predicted proteins | sample 128326metaG_FD_190537 | JGI IMG/M metagenome (GOLD analysis project Ga0256830, IMG submission 190537) | Hydrothermal vent microbial communities from Lau Basin, Pacific Ocean - 128-326 | ecosystem: Environmental > Aquatic > Marine > Hydrothermal vents | place: Pacific Ocean: Lau Basin | collected... | reverse complement strand
GGTCACCCCCTCCCTGAGAGTATCGGGAGAGTAGTGGGACTCCCTGAGAACTCCACCCAGGCTCAGAAGGAACTCCTCCAGGGTGAAGTGCTTCCCCCCGGCCAGCTCTCTCCCCCTCACCACCCACAGCATGGCTTCCCTGAAGAAGGAGAGCACAGGCTCCTCCCCTATCCCCAGGATGGCCAGGGCCTTTTCCACTCCCGCCACCATCTCCCTTCCCCTCCCCTCCAAGGGAATGGCCTCCAAGGCGGGAAGGAGGGTCTGGGTCATCCAATGGGAAGCCAGGGGATACCCCCCCTTCCCGGCCAGGATCTCCCTCCAGGCCCCCATGCCCATCACGTACTGAACCCCATCCACCAGTTTAAGGATCTCCCCCCGGGTCTTCTCCTCCAAAGGGACAAGGGAGGAGAGGGCCAGAGAGACCAACCTGCTCACAGGGAGATCCTCCATACGGGTCTTGATGAGCATCACCACCAGATTCACCAAGGGATGCTCAGCCAGGGCAGGGTGCTGAGTGATGTGAAAGGGTACTCCCCAAGCCTCCAGGGCCTCTTCCAGCTCACTCCGGCGCCGGGACAAGTCCCTCACCACCACTCCTATATCCTTTGGAGACACCCCCTGGCGTATGAGAGAGGCCACCTTGTATGCCACCCACCTCACCTCCCCCCAGGGTCCCCCTCCCCTGATGAGGGAGACCCTGTCAGAGAGATCCACGGGTGCCAGGGGCCCCTCTCTCCTGCCCATACGAGCCTCCAAAGGAGCCAGGGGGCCTCCCTCCGTCTCCATCTTCTCTTCCTCGCCCCCCAGAGCCTTCAGCCGTTCCAGAAGTCTACCCGACAGAGCAAAGAGCCAGGGCCTGGAAGGGTCATAGAGGAGGGAGAAGGTGGTACGGGGTAAGGTCTCTATGAGGGCCTTCACAAAGGACCACTGGGCCACTGTGAAGTCATAGAAACCGTCCACCAGGAGGTGACTCACCCCTCCCATGGATGGGGCCTTCCCCTCCTGCAACAGTCGAGCCGCCTCCATAAAGGCGAGAGACTCATCCAGAAGGCCCTTCTCTTTCAAGACCTTCTTGTACGTCTCCAGGAGAAGGGCCAGATCCCGGGCCTTCTCAGGAGGCTGGACCCCGTCCAGCAGCTCTCCCTCCTCCCCAGAGCCCACCCCGGGACCCGGAACACCCCGGTGGCCCAGAACCACGGCTTCCCGGAGAAACCGGGCCACCACTCGACTGAATCCCCACCTGAGGCCCATATCCGAAAAATAGACCAGCCGGGACCTCACCCGCCTCACCACCTCATCCACCAGTGCCTGGGTCTCCACGGCGTTGAGGCGGCCGTAGGCACAGGGAGTGCCCGAAAGGACCATATCCAGGAGGGTCTCCAGGGTATGAATGGTGGCCAGCCCCGGGGAAAGCCCCCGGGCCAAAAGACGGGCCCTCACCTCCCCCACCCTATGGCTGGAAGGCAAGAGAAGGAGGGGCTCTCCCCCCTCTCTCCTCTCCCGGGCAAAGGCCTCTAATATCCTCTCCGTCTTGCCCGATCCCGCAGGACCCACCAGAACCCTGAGCCCTCCCCTCATCAGAAGAGCCCCGTCATCCTCTCTCCCACGTCTAGAAAGTGGCGATCCTCCCTCCACAACCGGGCCATCTCCTGGCGGTACCGCCCCTTCTTGCCCATCCTCTCATAAAGGAGGGCCCTACGGTATCGAATACGTCTCAAGAGCAAGGGGTCCCTCCCCCTCCTCTTCCTCAAAGCATCATTATAAGCCACCAGGGCCAGACGGGAAACGCCCGAGGCCTCCAGGGACATGGCCAGGTAGTACAAAAGGGCCGAGTCCACGGGAGTCTCGTTGTCAAGGTCCTGGAGGAGTTCCACCACCCTATCGTACTCCCCATCATGGTAGAGGAGTTCCACCAGCTCCAAAAGGAGAAGGGGGTCCCCTCCCCCCATGGCCAGTCTCTCCAGGATCTCCCGGGAAGCCGCCAGGGCCCCTATACTCCTGTACAGCCGGGCCAGGAGGGCCCGGACACCCCTGGGCGTGACGGAGACCCCCATCTTGATCCCCGGAGGGTAGGTGAAGGTGATATAGGGGATCACCCCCAACTCCTTTAAGAAGGCCCCCAGACCCTCGTCATCCTTCAGCTCTAACAGGGCCATCTCCAGGAAAGGAATGGCCCCCCGCATCTTACCCTGAAGGAGCATAAGGAACCCCATCATGGCTGCCACCTGGGGAGAGTCCTGTCCCTCCTGGAAGAAGAGGAAGGCCGAAAGGTTGTCCCCCTCCTGGTAGGCCTTGAGGGCCCAGAGAAAACCACACTGGTAGCTACCGTCGGAGCAGTGGCTGAAAATGCCGGGAAATACGGGACGCAAAAGGGGCCTGACCAGGTCTCTGGGGAGGTTCACCACCCCTATGGACGGGATCTCCAGGGACCTCCCCTGGCCGTACCAGTAACCCCTGGGGCTCTCCCCCAGAGCCACACCTCCCTCAAAGGGGCCTATCTCTCCAGGTTTAAAAAAAGGATCCACCCCGCCTCCCAGGTTTCAACGGTGATAGGGCAACAGCAAAAGGGGCACCTGCCAGCGCCCGCCTCCCCACGACAGCTCGGCCCTCCTACCTCCTCCAGAACACCCTGATAAACTTCTCCCCCTCGTTGTAACTGAAGTCCAGCTCCCCCTTGTGAGCCGAGTTCACCTTCTCGCCAATCCGCCGGGCCAGGTGGGGGTAGGTGACATAGATGGTGACCCCTTCCTCGTCCTCCTCCATCCACATGATGCGCTGGAGGGGCCTCAAGGCCTTGGCCTCCTCTTCCTCGTTCCTCACCAGGTTCATGATCTCCTCTCTGCGCTCCAGGAAGTAAGGCCCCTCCAGCCTCACAATCCCTCCGGGATACTTGTCTTCTATCCTCCGGCAGGCAGGACAGGACTCCCTGTTCACCTTTCCCTCTGGAGACAACCCGTTCCACGTCCATCTGCCGTCCTTAAACACCAACCCGCACTTCACGCAAACGGTTGGCTCGGGATACTTCCGATACTCATAGTAAGGAGTACCAGGATCGTCGCCACCGTACTCTTTCCTGCCCGCTGCATGGATGGGTCTACCCATCTTCCCCTCCTAGGTGAGATTTTCAAACCGACATATGAAATTTAAGACCCGAGGGGAAGCCACGCAATGGGAGAGAAGGGGCCATACCGGGGCTCACCCTTCCCGGGAGATCTTCTCGTACAGGTCCCTGCTATCGATTATCCTCCTGGCTTTAAACTCCGTTCTCTCCAGAGTGCCGGGGGGCACCATCTGCACCGTGGTTCTGAGACCCTTTATCCTCAACTCCTCCTCCAGCCTGGCCTTCAGCCTGGACACATGGGCCGGATCCAGGCCGGGGGCGTACTCCGCCTGGATGATGAGCTCGTCCATGGCCCTCTCCCTGGTGATAATGATCCTGTACTCGTCCCCAAAACCCTCTATGGACCTTATCACATCCTCAATGGCGCTGGGATAGACGTTCTCTCCACGCACCACAAACATGTCGTCGGCCCTTCCGTAGATCCCTTTGGGTAAGCGGGGATAGGTCCTTCCACAAGGGCAAGGATCGTCCACCCACATGGTGATATCCCCCGCCCAGAACCTGATCATGGGCTGGGACGTCCGCTCCAAATGGGTATAGACCGTCACCCCTTGGGATCCATAGGGCACTCGCCTCTTGGTATCAGGGTCCACCAACTCGGCATAGACTATGTCCTGATACAGGTGCATGCCCGTCCTGTACCCACACTCACAGTTTGACATCCAGGGGGTCATCTCGGCGGTGCTCCCTGAATCGATGCAGATACCCCCATAGGTCTCCTCTATCTTCCTCTTGGTGGAGGGGACCCCGGCCCCCGGTTCTCCCGAGAAGAAGAGGATCCTGAAGTTGAAGTCCTTGAGAGGGTCGTATCCCCTGGCCTTGGCCTTCTCCGCCATGTAGAGGGCATAGGAAGGTGTACCGTAAAAGACGGTGGGCTTGATCTCCTTCAACCACTCCAGGGCCCTCTCTGTTTGGCCGGGCACTCCGGCACCGAAGGGAAAGGCCGTTGCCCCCAGACGTTCCGTTCCCAGAAGGGCCCCCCAGCTCCCCCAGTAGAGACTGAAGAAGGAGCCTATAAAGACCGTATCCTCCGGCCTTACACCGAAGTTCCACATGCACCTGGCATGGGCCTCTGCTATACGCTCCAGGTCCTCCCTGCCCACGGCAAAGACCGTGGGCTTCCCCGTGGTCCCCGAGGTACCGTGGATTCTGCCCACCTCTCCTCGGGGGATGCAGAGATTGCTCCCAAAGGGTGGAAACTCCCTTTGATCCTCCCGGATATCCTCTTTGGTCACAAAAGGGATGTGCTCAAAGTCCTCCAGGGACCGGACATCCTCGGGTCTTATGCCGGCGGCGTCCCACTTTCGTCTGTAGAAGGGGGAATGCTCGTAGGCGTACTTGAGCTGGGCCCTCAACTTGGGCAGGATCACCCTTTCTTCCCTCTCCTGGGGATCCATGGTCTCCAGCTCTCTGTTCCAGTAGGGAGAGTCAGGAGAGGGCAGGTAAGACCTGTCGTACCTTGGTGGCCATTGCTTCTCCATGATCTAACCCTCCTCCCGGTTTAAAGGTTCCAAAGAAGCGGCCCTCTTCTCCCTCACCAGGGAGTAGATGGTCTCTACTATCTCTTCCATGGTGGTTCCAGGAAGGAAGGCCGCATCAAATCCCATCTCTTTTAATCTCTCCACATCCTGGGGGGGGAACACCCCTCCGATGAGAAAAACCATCTCCCCCACCAGGCCCCTCTCCCTGGCCAGAGTCATGAGGGAGGAGCCCAGGGTGAGGTGGGCCCCCGAGAGGCAGCTCACCCCCACCACATCCACCCCCTCCTGGAGGGCCACCTCCAGGATCTCGGGGGGTGAGGCGTTGCCCATGTACACCACCTCCATCCCTGCGGAGCTCAACCCCTTGGCCACGGTCAACACCCCCCGGTTATGGACATCCAGGCCCAGTTTGGCCAGAAGCACCTTGATCTTCCCCTCACCCATGTCTCACCCCCATCACCAGAACCCATGGGGCCTCCAGAGGCCATAGGCCTCTTTGAAGACCTTGAACATCTCACCCTCCGTGCACCTGGCTCTGGCACAATCCAGGCAGTAGGGAAGGATGTTCTCCTTCCTCCTGCAGGCATCCCTCAGGGCAGAGAGGGCCTCCTCAACCCTCTGACTGTCCCGGGTTGACCTCAACCTCTCCAATCTGGCCTTCTGCCTCTCCTCCACACCCTGGGGATAACGGAAGACGTCTATGTCGGGGAGCCTCTCGTCACTCTTATACACGTTGTAGGCCACCACCCTGATCTCACCTTTCTCCAGTCTCCTCTGTTGCTCGGCGAAATAGGACGCTATCTTCTTGTGGAGCATCCCACTCTCTATGGCAGCCACATACCCCCCCTCCCTCTCTATCTCGTCTATCTCGTCCAGGATCCTCTTCTCCATCTCACTGGTGAGGGCCTCCACATAGAAAGAGCCGCCCAGGGGATCAACCACATGGGTGATCCCCGTCTCCTCCTGGATGATCTGCTGGGTCCTCAAAGAGAGAAGGGCCGCCTCCTCCGTGGGGACGGAATAGGCCTCGTCGTAAGAGTCCACATGGAGGGACTGAGTACCGCCCAGCACGGCCGCCAGGGCGTGGTATGCGGCCCTGATGATATTGTTGAGAGGCTCCTGCTGGAAGAGGGAAACGCCAGAGGTCTGGACATGGCACCTCATCCACATGGCCCGGGGATTCCGGGCATGGAACCTGTACTTCATGATCTTGTACCAGAGCCTCCTCACGGCCCTGAGCCTGGCCACCTCCTCGAAGAAATCGTTGCCCACGGACCAGAAGAAGGCCAGCCTGTCCCCTATGTTGTCCACGCTGTACCCCCTGGACAGGAGGTCCTCCAGGGTCTCAATCCCGTTGGAGAGAGCCACGGCCATCTCCGTGATGCTGGAGGTGCCAAACTCCCTCAAGTTGTACCCGTTGAGGGTGATGTAGTTCCATCTGGGAACATGGGTCTTTATGAACTCGATGTTATCACACTGGATCCTGAAACAGTCCCTGGGAGGTATGTACTCGGAGCCGCTCCTCACCAGTTCCTCCATGGTGGTGTCGTTCTGGACGCTTCCCCTCAATCTGTCCCAGGGGATGCCCCTCTCCTCGGCCAGGACCAGGAACATGGAGAAGAGGATGGCCGTGTTGGAAGGGTAATGACTCACAATGGAGATGGTGACCTCGTCCAGGGGAATGTCCCTGAAGAGGAGGTCCATATCCTCCACGGAATCCACGCAGACACCGGACATGCCCACCTGCCCCGCAGCCATGGGGTCATCGGAGTCGTACATCTGGATGGTGGGAACGTCGAAAAGGACGTTGAGACCGGTGGCCCCGTGCTCCAGCATGAACTTGATACGGGCATTGGTGTCCTCGGGGGAGCCGAAGCCCGTGAGCTGGCGCATGGTGAACTTTTTCCCCCTGTACATGTTGGCGTGGATACCCCGGGTGAAGGGCTCCACACCGGAAAACCCCAGGTCCCTGAGATAGTCCAGGTCGGGGTTGGACAGGGGCGTATAGAGCAGCTCCCTGGGCACATCGGAACCCAGAACGGTGAGGGGCGTCTCCCTCCAGCTCTCCCTATCCCTCTCACCAACGGCAGAGGAGAACCACCTGACGAACTCCCGGCGTATCTCCTCCAGAGCCTCAGGACTGTATAGGGCCCTTCTATGCTGGGAAGAGAGGCACTCCTTCAGGATCTCCTTGGTGGTCTTCTCATTGGCACTCACCCTTATCACCCCCTTTTGAAGCTACCCTTCCGGGGGCCTGATCCCCCCGCTTCAGGGATGATGGATGGGGTCCCCCTTAAGGGCCTCTCCTACGATCTTCTGGACCTCTCTCTCCACATAGTGCATATGCTCCAGCATGCACCTGTAGGCCCTGTCGGGATCCTTCCCCTTTATGGCCTCGAATATGGCTATGTGTTGATTGAAAAGGTCCTCGTGGCTGGTGGGGTCGGTGTACATACGGGAGCGGACCTCGTATGTGACCCGCTCTATCATCTCGTAAATGCTGTTCATGATATGGATGAGCAGGGGATTGTGGGTGGCGTAGGAGATGGCGGAATGGAAGTTGGCGTCGGCCACGTAACCGATCTCCCCCCGTTTCTTGGCCTCCTCCATCTCCCTGAGGTACTCCTCCATCTGGGCGATCTCCTCCCCGGTCGCCCTCTCAGCGGCAGTGGCAGCAGACCAGGTCTCAAGGATCTTCCTCACCTCCACGATCCTGGGGAGCACGTAGACCCCCTTCTTTACGAAGTCTTGAAGACCTCCCTCTTCCATGTAGTCTCCTGCCAGGGACAGGACAAAGGTCCCCTTCCCCTGGATATTCTCCAGATACCCCATGGCAACGAGGCGGCTGATGGCTTCCCTCAGCACAGGCCTGCTCACGCCCATGGTCTCCGCCAGCTCCCTCTCGGGAGGGAGGCGGTCCCCCGGCTTCAATTGACCAGAAAGGATGAGTTCCCTCACATGCTCCACAATCTCGTCACTGATCTTCTTGGATCTGATCCTTCTGAACAACTCTGGACTATTCATCTCCCACCATAACCTCCAAAGGGTGTTGGGCTCTTATTCCCATCTCCTGCCTGGCCAGCCCCTGGGTGATCTGCAGGGCACACCCGGGACAGCACGTAAAGACGGCTTTTATGCCTTTGGCCCTGATCTCTGAAACCTTGGGCGAAAGGATATCCATTGAAGTGTCCGGATTCTTGAGGGCGAAGGTGCCCCCAAAACCACAGCAACCCTGATTCTCCAGCTCCACCCACTCCCCGGGGAGCCTGCTCTTCAGGAACTCCGCCATAAAACCGGGTTGAGGGTAATGGCAGGGTACATGGTAGGTTATGGGTCCCACCCCCTCCAGGGAGACCTCCTCTCCCAGACCCTTTTCAGCCACATACTGGAGAAGGTCCATCACCGCCAGGGAAGGCTCCACATCAGCCAGCCTGGGACCTATTTCAGAGAGTCCATAGAGGCAGGTGGGACACAGGGTCACCACGCAGGAGGCCTCCACCGCCCCCATGGTCTCCCAGTTCCTTTTTACCAGGTCCCTCATCAAGCCCCCCTGGCCCATGCTCCCCGCGGGAATCCCGCAACAGACATTCTCCGGGGGGACCCACACAGAAACCCCTCTCCTGGTGAGATAGGCCAGAGCCAGGTCTCCCCACCAGTCGAAGATGTAGTTCACGGCGCACCCGGGATACAGGATCACCCTGTCCCTCTCCCCGGAGGCCCGGTGCCATCCCCTTTTCCTGGAGATAAAGGGCGACGAGGCAGGTCGAACCACGGCCCTGGGATACAAGGGAGGCTGGTACACCTTCTCCGCCACCTCCCTGCCCGTGGCCCTCACCAGGGCCCCTCCCAAAGCGGTGGCTGCCGCCGTCAAGCCAGAGTGCTTCAGAGCCATGGAGAGGAGGAACCTCTGGTACCAGGGAAGACCCTTTATGCCCCTGAGGACCTCCCTGGCCCTGAAGAAGATGTAGTCCGTCTCCACCCCGCTGGGGCAGTTCTCCGCGCAGCGTCTACAGAGCAGGCAGTACTCCAGGTGACCCGTGATCCTCTGAGCCTTCTCCAGCCTCCCCTGGTGTATGGCTTCCAGTAAAGCCAGCTTGCCCCGGGCCACGGAAGGCTCCAGGGCCTCCACCTGGTAAAGGGGACAGACCCCCTGGCAGAAGCCACACTTCATGCACTTGAGGAGGAGCTCCTCCAGCTCCTTAATCCCTCTCAAGGTCTCTCTCATAGGCAGCCACCAGCTTCTGGGGATTGAAGATCCCCCGGGGATCCACCCCCTCCTTGAGCCGCTTCATGAACCTTATGGTGCCCTCCCCCACCTCCTTCACCAGAAAGGGAAGCTTGGCCACGCCTATGCCATGCTCTCCACTGAGGGTGCCCCCCAGATCCAGAGCACCCTGGAAAAGCTCTTTTATAGCCTCCTCCACCCTCTCCATCTCCCCCCTGTCCCGGCTGTCGGTGAGGAAGGTGGGATGGAGATTCCCGTCTCCCGCATGGCCAAAGGTGCCTATCAACAGGCCGTACCGCCCCCGGATCTCCTCTATCTTGGCCATCATGGCTGGAATCTGGCTTCGGGGCACTGTCACGTCCTCCAGGATGAGGGTGGGCTTGAGGCGGGCCAGAGAACTGAGGGCCTTGCGCCGGGCCAGCCACACCTCGTCCCTCTCGGCCTCCGTCTGGGCAACCTTCACCTTTCCCCCCAGCCTCTCACAGATGGTGGCCACCTCCCCATACTCGTCCTCCACCTGGCCGGGATGGCCGTCCACCTCGATGAGCAAGAGGGCCCCTGCATCCGTGGGCAAATCCACGCCCGTAGCCTCCACCACGGCGCCAATGGTGAAGCTGTCCAGGACCTCCAGGGTGACGGGGAGGACATGGGCCGCAATTATGGCCGACACGGCCTCGGAAGCTTTCATAATGTCCTGATAGACCACCATCATGGACTTCCTGGCCCCGGGAGGGGGAATGATCTTCAGGACTGCCTGGGTGAGGACCCCCAGGGTTCCCTCGGAAGCCACCATGAGACCGGACAGGTTGTAACCCGTAACGCACTTCACCGTCCGGGCACCCCCCACCACCCTCTCACCGTTGGCATCGTAGAAAGTGACTCCCATGACATAGTCCTTGGTCACCCCGTACTTGAGGCCCCGGAGTCCCCCGGCATTCTCCATGATGTTGCCCCCAATGGTGGAGACAGACATGCTGGCGGGGTCCGGGGGATAGAAGAGCCCCACTCTCTCCACAGCAGCCGCCAGCTTGGCCGTCACCACCCCAGCCTGGGCCACCACGTAGAGATCCTCCCTGTTCACCTCCAGAATACGGTTGAGTCCCGTGGTGAGAAGCACCACCCCCCCTTCCACGGGCACCACGCCGCCACTCAGGTTGGTCCCCGCCCCCCTGGGCACCAGAGGGATCCCTTCCCGGGCGCAGAGAAGAACGATTCTGGCCACCTGTTCCTCTTCCGTGGGGCGCACCACCAGATCGGGATTGCACGGGGGTAAAGGGGTGGCATCGTAGCTGTAACAGAGAACGTCCTCAGGATTCTCCCAGAGGTTCTCTCTCCCCACAATGGAGAGCACCTCTCTCTTAAATCCCTTGCTCACCATGTCGGCATCTCCTCATCTCAGGGCCACGGAGGGTAGCCAGGTTATCACGCTGGGAAAGAGGGCACAAATAGTGAGGCCTATCATCTGGAGAATGACGAAAGGCACAATCCCCCGGTAGATATGGTTCATGGTCATGCCCTCGGGGGCCACCCCCCGGAGATAGAAGAGGGCATAGCCGAAAGGCGGGGTGAGAAAGGACATTTGAAGGTTGACGCAGACCATCAAGGCGAACCAGAGGGGATCGAAACCCAACTGGCTGGCAATGGGGGTGAAGACGGGGATACATATGAGCAGGATCCCCAGCCAGTCCACAAACATGCCCAGGAAGAATATCACGGCCATCATGATGGCAAAGACCACCCACCTGTTTCCGCTGAGGCTCAAGAGGAATTCGGACACCACCCTGCCACCACCTATGCCCATGAAGACGGAACTGAAACAGTTTCCGCCTATGAAGAGGACCATCACCATACACGTGGTCTTCAGGGTGGCGAGAGAGGCCTCCTTTAGTGTTTTGTAGTTGAGATTCCTGTAGGCCAGGGCCAGGAGCATGCTCCCCAGAGCACCCATACCCGCTGCCTCGGTGGGAGTGGCGATACCGGCCATAATGCTCCCCAGAACCACGAAAATGAGGGCAATGGGGGGAAAAAGGGAAAAGGCACCCATCTTCCACTTTTCAGCGGCGGAGTATTTGTCCCTCTCCTCCTTGGGTAAAGGAGGGCCCCACTGGGGCTTGAACCAGCACAGAACGGCGACGTAGATCATATAGAGACCCGACAGGATAAGCCCGGGGAAGATGGCCCCAACGAAGAGCTTGCCCACGGAAAGCCCCACCAATCCCCCATAGACCACCAGCATGATACTGGGAGGGATGAGAATGCCCAGGGTGCCACCGGCGCAGATCACCCCGGCGGTGAGATCGGGCTTGTATCCCTTCTGGATCATGGAAGGAGCTGCCAGTAGTCCCATGGCCACCACGGAGGCACCGATGATTCCCGTGGATGCGGCGAAGATGGTACACACCACGATGGTGGCCAGGGCCAGCCCCCCCCTCACTGGTCCCATAAGGATGTGGAGGGAGTGGTAGAGCCTCTCGGCCACCCCTGAATAGTTGAGCATCTGGGCCATGAAGATAAAAAGGGGAATGGCCACCAACACATAGTTGGTCATAATTCCCCAGGTCTTGTTGGCGAAGAGATAGAATAAGGCCTCCCAGTCGCCTCCCCAGCCCAGATAGCCAAAGAGCACGGCTATGGCGCCCAGGGAGAAAGCCAGGGGATGACCCAGAAAGAGAGCGATAAAGAGAGCAACGAACATAAGAACGGTGAGGGTCTCGGGAGAAAAATGCATCTTTTATTCCCTCCTCAACTCTCGAATGTCCTGCAGGAACTTGGCGATACCCTGGAGGAAAAGAAGGGCGAAGCCTATGGCCATGAGGGTCTTTATGGGATAGATAGGGGGACGCCATGCCGACCAGCTGTGCTCCTTTAAGCTCCAGGAAGCCAAGGCGTATCTAATGGACTCGTATGTTATGATCCCCACGAAGGGGAGAAAGAGAAGGAGAAAGGTGATGATCCTCATCCAGAGCTTGGGCTTTCTGGGTAGCCTGTCCACCACCACATCTATAGCCACGTGGCCATCGTGGAGGTGGGTATAGGCCGCCCCCAACATGAAGTGCACACCGTAGATATAGGTGGAAAGTTCAAAGCCCCAGCTGGTGGGGCTGTTAAAGACGTACCTCCTCACCACCTCGTAGGCCACAACGAACACCATGGGCAAGATGAGGAAACTGGTCACAATACCCACCCGCTCGTTGATCCAATTCACCCCTCTGATGAAGAAATCCATGCCTACCCTCCCACAACAAAAGGGGAGAGAGACTCAAAAGGTCCCTCTCCCCGAAGAATTCCTCCCGTCACTGATATATCTTCCCCTTGAGGAACATCTCCCTGGGCCAGGGAGTGACCCCGCTGCGCATCTCCCTCCAAGGAGCAAAGTCTCTCTTGAACTGTTCCTGGGAGTCCAGCACTTTCTTCACATCGGGGTATTTGGCAGCCAGCTCGTCCATGTATTTGAAGGCCGTTTTCGCGAACTCCACGATGGTTTTGTCATCCATCCTCACAAACTTGATGCCGTCCTTCTGGAAGAGCTTTATGGCCTTGGCGTTGAGGTTCTCCGTCCATGCCTCGGACCAGAGCTGGGTCTCCATGGCAGCGATCTGAATGATGGCCTTCAGGTCATCGGGTAGGCTCTCATAAGCCTTCTTGTTGATGATGATCTCACACTGAACGGCGGGCTGATGGACCCCGGGCTCGATCACGTACTTGGTGATCTCCTGAAAGCCCATGGGATAGTCGATGGCCGGAGTGGAAAACTCGGCGGCGTCCACCACCCCCCTGTCCAGGGCCAGATAAACCTCACCACCGGGCAGAGGACTCACAGAGACACCTAGACGGGTGAGAATGTCCATGTACCACCCCACGGTCCTCACCCTCATGCCCTTGAAGTCCTCCATTTTGGTGGCCTTCTTGTTGGAGAAGAGACCCATCTCCTGACCGCCGTTGCCACCGGGAAAGACCACCAGGTTATAGGGGGCATAGAGCTTGTTCCACATCTTCATGCCCCCCCTGGCGAAGAGCCAGATGTTGTAGCCCTCGTAGTCCAGTCCGTAGGGCACGGAGGCAAAGGCCACAAAAGCCTCGTTCTTTCCCTTCCAGTAACCAGACCAGTCATGTCCCGCCTCTACCACCCCCTTGCTCACAGCGCTGAAGGTCTCCATGGCAGGCACAATGGCTCCAGCGGGATAGACGGTGATATCCAGCCTACCTCCACTAGCAGCCCTCACCGAATCGGCAAAATGGACGGCGTAGTCGTAGAACAGGAGACCAGGGGTCCAGGTGGTCACCATCCTCCAGTGGTACTTCTTGTGGGAGGTGGTCCATTTCTTGTTCTTCCACAGCTCGTGGCGCTTATCCTTCCCTATCTTGGTTCTCACCTTCTTCCTGGCAGCCATACCCGATGGAGAGATAAGGAAGATGGAGAGAACCAGCACCCCCATCACCATCCCAAACCTCTTCCAAAAACGCCCCTTCATGAAACACCCCCTGCTGGTTGTTATGGTAAGACCATTTCTACAAATGGGTGGTCAGGTTGTCAACCCCCGGAAGAAAATACGCATATTCACCTGCAAGAACATATACTTGAAAAGGAGCATCCGTTCCATGTAACATTAGGTCGAGTGGTATTACCAAATAGTCGGAGGTATAGAAATGCTTTTTGAAGAGCTACTATCCAGGTTCATAAAGCAGTTCGAGGCCTTTGACGGAGTCTTTCTCTTCCCCAGAGATGAGATCTCCCTGGAAGAGGCCCTGGAAGGGATGGTGAAGGACGAGGAGATCGCCACCTTCGCCATCTCCCAGGAGACCCCCAGGTACCAGATCCTCAGGGAAGGCTTGACGAAAATGGGAGTGAAGGAGTCCCACGACTACCCCTCCCTGGACCTGGGCATCACAAAGGCCCATGGAGCCGGGGCCGAGACGGGCACCCTGGCCTTCGCCTTCAGAAAGGAAGAGGACCATCTCCTCACCTCCCTACCCAGGGTACACCTGGCCGTACTGGAAAAGGAGAACCTCTGCCCCCACATTGCCCAGGCCACCCTTCCCCACCTGAAAGAAGAGGATCCTCCCCGCTATATCTCCCTGGTAACAGGGCCCAGCAGGACAGCAGACATAGAACTCACCACGGTGACCGGGGTCCACGGACCGGAGAAGCTATACCTCGTGGTGGTGTGATCATGGGCGTGTGGAGAGACCTCAAGGGGTACGTGGCCAGCTGGGAGCGGCTCCAGGCGGTGGCCACAAATAGGACCTTGAGAGAGGCCCTGGAGCGGGCCATGAACCGATTTGCCCAGGGCAGGGAAAAGGCCCTGGGTGAATGGGGCGACTTTCAGGCCTGGGTGGAAGAGGGAAAGGAGAGAAAGGACAGGGCCCTGGCCCAGGCCGACCAACTCTGGGAACAGGTGAAGAAGGGCCTGGAAGAACGGGGAGGAAAGGTCTTCATGGCATCCGACGCTTCCGCTGCCCGGGAGTACATAGGTGAGGTGGCCCGGGCATCGGGAGGCAACCTGGTGGTGAAGGGCAAGTCCATCACCAGTGAAGAGATAGAGCTCAACCCCTACCTGGCCTCCCTGGGGCTGGAGGTTGTA
>Ga0256830_1001883_pt1 | contig 14415 bp, 13 predicted proteins | sample 128326metaG_FD_190537 | JGI IMG/M metagenome (GOLD analysis project Ga0256830, IMG submission 190537) | Hydrothermal vent microbial communities from Lau Basin, Pacific Ocean - 128-326 | ecosystem: Environmental > Aquatic > Marine > Hydrothermal vents | place: Pacific Ocean: Lau Basin | collected... | reverse complement strand
TCCGTGTTCATGTGTTCTATTATCTCAAAACCTAAAATATAATCAACTTCCGGAAGCTTCTCCAAGTTTTCAAGCTTAGATATATCTATCTTAATGGTTTTTACCCCTATCTCTGCAGCTTTTTTCAATATCTCATCACTAATATCAACACCAATACCATTTATACCTCCTTTTTCCTTTAAATATTTCAAAACAGCCCCGTCTCCACAACCAAGATCTAAAATACTAGACTCTCTTTCTATCATTCTTAAAACATAATCAGCTCTTTGCTTTTGCCAAGAAGAAAGAACCGCCTTCTTACCATCCCTTTTTTTAGACCAATATTTATCATAATCAACCTTAACAACTTCACTTAGATTAACTTCAGGATATCTTCTCAAAGAAATTATGTCTTGTTTTATTTTGTATAAAAAATCTTTAATTCCTTTCACAATAAACATTTATATATTTTTTTATAATATTTTTCCATGAGTGTTTTTTTGCCCATTCAATGGATCTTTTTGACATTCTATCATAATTATCATCATTTAAAAGCTTTAGAATTTTTTCGGCAACATCATTTTCATCATTTGGTATCGTTAAAAAACCGCTAAATCCATCTTTTATAGCATCTTCTCCCCCATTCTTATATGACCCCACAACAGGCAATCCCAAAGCATTTGCCTCAAGATAAACCAAACCAAACCCCTCAAAATTATACTTATCACTTATTGGAGTTAAAATAAAAATTTTTGATTTTAAATACATTTTTACAAGGTCATCGTCGCTTATATTTTCAAAAAATATCACATTTTTCTGCAAATTATTATTATTTATAATATCTTTCAAATATTTAAAATATTGTTTATCCTTTTGACTTCCGACTACATAATATTCTATATCTGGTATTTTTTCTTTCACCAAAGCAACCGATCTTAATGCTATATCAAAACCCTTTCTTCTCTTTAAAGCACCCACACCTATGATAATATTTTTCTTATCAATATTTACAGGCGAATTTGAGTTTAAAAAATCTTCATTTACACCATTTGGAATTACTTCAATATTATTGAGCTTAATATATTTTAATATCCTGCTTTTGGTATAATTGCTTACACAAATTATTTTTACTGCTTTCCTGTAAGATAAAAGTTGTAAAAATTTATAAATTTTATTGTAAAAACATTTTATTCCATAAGATCCATGGATTGTTAAAAAATATCTTATTTTTAAAACTCTAGATAATAAAAAGGTGAAAAACGCATAAGGTTCAACTAAGCAATGAATAAAACTAAAATTACCAATTTTTTTTAATTGTTTAATATTTTTTAAGACATATAATAAAGTTAGAAAATAATTTTTTTTAAAACTTAAAGAGGATGGCAGAATCTCTAGCTGTTTAATATTTTTATATTTGTAATTTTTTTTATGACAAATAACAACAATGCTAAAATTATTTTTAATAAGTTGATTTACTAAATCCAAAGAATACCTTCCGTATCCAGACTTATCACCCAAACAATTAGTTATTAATAAAATTTCTCTCATTTATTTTTACAAACAATATAATATCCAGAGGTTAAAATGTTGTTTTCTTTAAATTCTTTTTTAATATCTCCATACTCTTCCTTTATTAAAAATGACATCTTATTTAAAATTCTAGCTATTAAAAAAATAAATATTTTTATTAATTTTCCACCTCTAATATTTGTCTGATAAGCAACCCTTTGAAATAATACAGCAATTGTCTGTATAGTACTCACCTCTTCTTTTAATTCTAAAATTATCCAATCTTTTAATAAATATTTAAGACCATATTTTGTGTATCTAAAATAATCATTCGGCGCATCATGTATCGGAAATATAAATCTAGTTGTTAGTATCAGTATGCCACCCCTTTTTAAAACTCTTTTCATTTCTAAAATAGCAATTTCCGGAGTATGTAAATGCTCTAAAACCTCTGTGCATAAGATAACATCAAATTTATTATCTTCAAAGGGTAAATTATGCGCGTCACCAACAACATCAACACCCTTACCTTTTTTTATGTCAAACCCAATTCTATTTTTAAAATATTTAGAATATGGAGAGTCTGAGCAACCTAAATCTAAAGTAAATTTATCCGAGGAATTTTTTTTTATAAACTTACTTAGATTTTCTCTCGTTATTTTTTTAGTTATTAATTCTTTCATTGTTTATTTATATTAAGATATCTGAATAAAAAATTAAATAAAAAAACCCACATAAAGCTGAATATCCTTCTTTCTAATTCCTGTTCTCTTTTATTTTTTAAAGCTTGTTCTGTTTCTTCCCACCTAATTATATTCACTTTTTATTATTTAAATGTTTACTCTCATTAACTTTTTCACTCCTTATATATAAATTAAGGTTTTCATCATAAACTAAATATTTACAAATCTCAAAATATTCTCCACCCTTTTTTTCCAAGTATATTTTTTAATATCTGAAAAAGCCTTTTTTGATATTTTTTCTTTAAAAATATTATCTTGTAATAGTATTTTCACACCCTCAAACAACTTAATGTCATTGTCTGGTTCAACTAATACAGCATTTACTCCGTCTGTTAAAATTTCTTCAATAGATGGTAATTTTGAAGCGACAATAGGCACTCCGCTTGCCATATATTCAAAAAGTTTCATCGGTGAAGTATAAAATTTTGAAATCTCTCTTTTTGCGGAGTTTGGTAAAACCAAAACATCTGCTGACTTAAGATAAAAAGATACTTGACTATGCAAAACCCTTCCTAAAATCAAAATATTTTTTTTATCTTTATTTTTATTCTTAAAATTTTCTATATCTTTATCTGACCCCCCTAAAAAAACTAAAAGCTCATCATTTTTAAAAAATTTAGAACTATCCGCTAAAGTTTGCGCCCCCTTCCAATCATAAAGATGTCCTGAATATAAAATTATTTTTTTATTTTTAGGCAACTCCAAATCCCTTCTCAATTTATCTTTTTCTATTTTTATATCAAAATCTTTCAAGTCAACAGCATCCGGAGCAACAAATATTTTTTCTAAGTTTGGGTTATATTTTTCAATATAAAAATTTTTAAGCCCCTTCGTTATAGATACAACACTGGCATTTTTTTTAAAAAGCTTTTTTACCACAAAACTCTCTTTTGCAATATGTGTCTCCCAAAAAAGTTTTTTATTTTTTAAAAAACTCAAAAAATATAAAGGAAGCTCATCCCTTGAATATATTATATCTGATTTTTTAAAAATAACATAAAAAAATGAAGATACTGCAAATGTTACAGACTGAATACAAAAACCTAACTTGCCAAATTTGACCAAATCCAAACAGGGAAGCCTTCTTATCTTAAAATTTTTCCTAACTCCATAAAAAGAAAATGGATTATCTTGTATTAAGTTAAATCTTCTCGGGATAATAAGCTCGACTTGAACCTCAGCATCAGAAAAAGCTTCGCACATTTTCATTATCTGAACTCCATGTGCTTTTTCTGTCGGTATTCTTGCGTTTGCTAAATAACTTAGTTTCATTTGTTTTCCAATACAAAAAAATGATGATACTGATTTTCAAATGGGATAAATTCTTTTTTTATCTTAAAATATTTTTTGATTATTTTTCTTATTTTTCCTGGTGAATAATCTTTTTTGCCAATCTCCCAATAATGCTGTCCGTTAAATTTATGTTTTTTATAAAATGGAATCTTAAAAGCGACTTTAACTTCTTTTAGAAATGGTAATTTAAAATTAATTTTTACCGGGGGACCAAAATGAGGCAAGCTGATTATAACATATTTTTTGGAAACTCTCCTTATCTCAGATAATGATTTTTCAAATTGGCTAAATGGCAGATGTTCTAAAATTTCAAATGCCGCAATAAGATCAAAAGAATCATCTGTTAAAGGAATATCATCTACACTGCCAACCATATCCGGACTCAAATCTTCCGCTATGTCCATATTTTTATAATCAATGCTTGTATTGTTAATTATAAAGTTTTTATAAACCCCATCCCCCGTTCCTATCTCTAAAATTGTTTTTGGGTTTAGCAGTAAAGTTTCATTTATTTGATAATAATAACTCACCCACCTTCCGGGAAATGAGTATTTATGAAAATTATAGAATTTTTTATTTACTTGCTTTAACATAAAATATACCCTACTGCACTTAATATTTTATTAAATTATATTCTAATTTAACATTTTAATTTCATAAATAAACTAACCTGCCTTTTTTAAATTTTGCTTAAAATATTTTTGACAAGCTTATTCAAACTTGCTGTATTATTAATCTTGGTAAATAGAAAATCTTTTATACTGTCTTTATTTTTTGACTTCTCAAGTCTCATTATCTTTTCAGTCAAATCCTCAGAATCTCTTTCTTTAAACATAAGGTCTTTGGAGTATTGTCCAAAATAGTCAAAAAAAGCTAAATTTGAAGCAAAAACAAGCGTTTTGGATGCCATGGACTCCAAAACTACCTTATCCACCCCGCCTGTTGGCGCAAGGTTAACAGCAAAATCAGCACTGCAGTAAAATTCCTTAATTTTATTATTCGGCACACTGCCCAAAAAATCAATCTCATCACTTAAACCCATACTAACTGTCATTTTCTTTAAAAGCTTAAAATATTGCTTATCTTTAAGTGTAACAGGCGAACCTAAAAATTGTATATGAAAATCTTTGTTCCATTTGTCTTTTAAGATTTTTGCCGTTTTTATCAAAATATCACAATTTTTTATTGGAGTTATTCTGCCTACATGCAAGATTTTTATTTTTAAATTTTCACTACTCTTATTTTCAGTTTTTGTTCTTTTTTCACATTTATATTGTTTTATGTCTATCCCGTGGCCTAAAAATCCCACTTTTTTACTTTTAAGCTGAAAGCTTTCTTTTGAGGCTGTAAAAATATTATCAACAAGCTTTTCTGCAATTTTTAGTTTTAAATTAACCTGTCTATGAGTATACCAAAGAGAAGTTTTCTTTCCAAACAACTTCCAAAAAAATCCGCCCAAAACAATATATTCCGGATTCATATGCGCAAAAACCGCATCATAATTTTTTCTTTCTTGCCAAATATATTTATAAAAATTAAAAGCATATTTTAATTTTAAAAGAATCCGTGGAATAACCCCCGGATTAATCAGTGTATTTTTTTCCTTTCCTAAGGATAAAACTTTGACATTATCAGACAAGTCATACTCCCCTTTTTGCAGGCAAATAACGGTCACCTTCTCGCAATGTTTGGCAAATTCTTGCACCCATCTATGAAAAAACCCCAAAATATCATCATTTTTATCAATTTTTTGCGTAATAATAAGAAGTTTCATAATTTTTTATCTATATTTTCCTTTAAAATATTTTTTATATTCTTGCCCAGAGTTTTAATAAATTCTTTATCTTCTATAAAATTTTCCAGATCTAAAATTATACTTTTTTCATCAACTTTATCTGCGAGATTGAGTAATTTTTCTTTTAGCTCTTCTTTTCTCTTAAGCTCTAAACAAGCGAAATTTGGCTTGATGTTTTTATCCAGATACCACATCAAATCAAAATAATCCCTGCCCTTAACCGTGACTGAAATACTTCCCTTTTTTAATCGTTTCTCCCATTTTCTGTAAAGTACCGCCCTTATTTTTGTGCTCATTAGAGTTTCCAGATCAAAGGTTTTTATTAAAATTGATTTGTTAAACTTAAAAAGCGGTTTTATTTGAGTGTTGTATTTTTTACAAAAATCAAAATCAGAAAAAATTTCAATTTTTAAAATAAGGTTATTTGACCCGGAATCACCGGCAAGTCCAAGCTCTTTTAATATTGGAAATTTAAGATAAATTCTAAATTTCTGAACTTTTACAGAAATCGGTAAATCTGTTTTCTTTTCAAAAAATATCTTAATTTCAGACGACATCTTTTCTAAATCAATTTCTTTTTTTTCATCAATAAAATCAAGATCTTCGGAAAGTCTGGGAAGAGCAAAACACTGAGAAAGGCAAGTTCCTCCATAAAAAAATAAATTTTTGTATTTTGGATTTGAATAAATATAATCTAAAACTAAAATTTGTATATATTCTTTCAGTAGATTTCTTTTGTAAAGATTTGAACTATTGAAATTTTCATCTATTATATTTTTTAAAATTATTTTTTCTTTTCCCATGCCTCAAATAAATAATTATAAATCATTTTCATACTCTTTGATCCCTCTATTTCCACATATTTTTTAAACTCTCTTATATCTTTTTTCTTTAAAATTTCAATATTTAAACGGAGCTCCAAAAAGGAATCTTTATTTGAAATTATATTTTTTCTTAAATATAAAAAATCAAATAAAGATTTGGCTAAGCTGGCTTTTGCTATAAAAAATCCATCTTTCTTTTTAATATTAAAGCCGATAAAAAGCTCATCTTTTATATGTTTATAGACAAAAACCCCCAACTCGTTTATAAATTTTTTTGTCTTGTTTCTGCTTATCAGAGTAAATGAATTTACGTTCTCAGACAAAATAGAGTGTTCTGAAAGAATATATTCTAAACTTAAATATGATGGTTCATACATATTGGTCGCTATGAATTCCAAATAAGAATTTTTCTTATTTGTTTTTTCAATATTATTCAAATATTTTCTTGAAACATACTCCCCTCGTTTTAAACTTACAATATCACCTCTTTTTTTGAGTCTTAGAAGTGTTGTTCTTAAATATTCAATACTTCTGCCTCCAAGCAAAAAAACATCTTCAATTCTAAAATACGGCAGACTTGAAACTGTATTTTTAATAATGTTTGAATAGGATTTTTTTGACATAAAAAATACTTACTTATTTCCAATAATATACAAATATTGTATATTATTGGAAATAAGTAGTCAAGTTCATTTATTGAATAAAACCTATTTTTGTGAATTTAAAATATTTGACAGGTTTTTTTCATACCAGGCTTTTTTAAAGATGCTGTCTTCCCTTCTTTTTATCCAATCATCCCAGTATTGGTTTTGGTTGACTGAGAGATTTTTATGATTTGGCAGTTTTGGTAAGTTCGACGGCAATATTATCTTCTCGTCCAGCACCCCCTCTTTTCTGTATTTTTTTGCCAAAGACAAAACATCAGATGAGAGCATCCTCATCTCTGATAGTTTTATTTTTGAATTTTCTACATTACTTTTTAAATAAACATTTGCTCTAAAAATAAATTGCTCCACTGGAAAAATGGCAAGCACCGCATACATCCATAAAAATAATATAATTGAAAATTTCATTATATTTTTTTTATTTTCTGAGAAAAATCCAAATATCAACCAGAAAAAAAGTACTGCGCAAAATAAAACCGTATAAAGCGCAAATAATTTTTCATAACTGAAACCGTATTGATAGACATAAAGCATCATTCTTTGTCCGGCTGAAAATAAAAGAAAAACAGAGGTTATCGTAAATGCAAAAAGCAGCCCCTGAACAAATTTATTTGTTTTTTTATATGCAAATATATATATCAAAATATTTAAAATGGTAAGAAAGAAAAGCTGCCAAAAACCGCTTTTTACAAGACTTTCCACTTCCTTAAATTCAAAGGGCAGTGCACCGATAAAGAGTCGTCCCGCCTGCACCCACAAAAACAAAAGATAAACAAGCGAAATGCCGCCGATAACTATCCCTGAAATTATTGAATCAAGTTTCTTCTCTTCTTTTTTCTCAGTTTCTTTTATTAAAAATTTTCTTGACCAAGAAAAGAGCGCCGAAAGCATCAAAAGAGATAAAACAGCAAGCAGTAAAAATTTGTATATTAAAATGGGAGATATTGCGCTTTTTAGCCAGTCATAAATAAATATCATTTTCTCTGAAAAAACAGCATCAGCCGAAGAAAGAAGAGGAACAACAACACCCAAAGCCACCAAAAGAAAAATTATAAGCCCGAAGATTACTTTTTTTATTATCAAGCTTTTTCCTTTTTCAGCCGGAAAAATATATCCCAAATAAAGAGCTGATGCTTCTTTTAATTTCACCAAAAAAGAAAATACTCTATTTAAAATAGCCGATAAAAAAATAGTATCCCAATGCTTCTTTTTTTTATTTTCCAAAAATGAAAAATTATAAAAAAAGGCAAAGAAAAAAGGAAAAACGGTAAAAATACTTATAACTTTCAAAAATGGATTTTCGTATATTAAAAAACTTAAAACTATTAAAGCTATCGGCACTATCCAAAAAAAATTATCTTTTAAAGATATTTTATATTTATAAAGTGACCATAAAAAAAGACCAAAAAATCCAGAAAGAAAAATAAACATATTTAAACCTAAAGCGAATATCCCACTTTCAAAAAATCCCCACAAAAATAAAATCCAAAAAGAGGATAATAAAAAACAAAAAAACATTTTCTGCTTTTTTATTTTTGATTCATCAGCTAAAATACTTTTTTCCATTTTTTCAAAAGGTCGCTGCTAAACTTTCTTTTAAACTCAAAAAAAAGTTTGGTGACAGCCTTTTTTATATTAAATTTGAAAATTATTATTTAAGTATATTTCAATATTTGGAAAGTATAAAGTATAAAATCTAATACTTATAAGTATCCACTACAAAGTTGTCTTGATCTCTTAATATTAAAGTATCATTCTCATTCTCCCAAATCCCCGCTGTTTTTTGAAGATAAAGCCGCCATTCATTCTTGTAAAAATCATAATACTGGATATTTTCATCAACACAGTTTTGATAATTTAACTTATCCCTCATAAAATTTCTGCATTCATTATTCAAATAAATATCATTGTAATTGGGTTCAATACACATTGAGTTTGTCTTTCTTATTGTATTTTTACAATAGTTTGAGAGATGCTCTATTTCACTTTCATCAAGTCTTGGACAATATCTTGGAAGTTTAGGATTAAAATCAAAATAATTATTTAAATAACCGCTACAGCTGTTTAATCTAAAACTATAACCCAATGGACTTTTTGATGAATAAATGCTTACTTTACCTTTTGGTTCTAACCTCAATCCAATTTCATAATCATACCCCAAATAATTGGGAACAAGACGAGCTTTGGGAATATAATACTTTGTCCCCATCTTTTTACTTTCAATACTCCAGCCGGAAAGATAATAAATGATATTGGTCCTATTTTTTAAGGAAATAAATTCTTTTTCCGGATCATCAGATCTGACATTCACCGAAGAAAATACAATATCCTCAAATATTGGAGAAATATCAATCCTAAACTCAAATATTTCCGGTGTTAAATCCGCTCCACCGTTTTTGTATTTTGCTCTCACATAAAAAATATAATTACCGCCTTTTTTAGGCAGTCTTATTTTTCTCTCTCCTCTCGTATTTCTAATCCACCTTTTGTCATAACCCTGCAAAAATGTTTCAAACTCAAGCTCTCCCCCAAAAAGAGTTCCCGTTATTGCGGAAAATTTAAATGTAACTGTTTCTGGGGTTTCAAATACATTTTTATTCGGAACTCTCAGTAAAACGGTTTTCGGTCTTTTTATCTTGCTATACTTTTCCAGCACTCCTCTTTCTCGTATTTTTTCAATCTTTTCCTCCGGCAATTCAAAAACATCATCCCAAAAAAGACCCATATTTTTAAAAGTTGTGGCATTTTTAATCCATCGCCTATATCCCCTCTCAACAAGATAAACCTTATATCCTCCCATTTTCCTCAACAATATTCCGTCCGGATATCTGGCTGCATTTTTTATATCGCTTCCGGTGGGATATTTTTTCAGTTCTTCTTCTGAAACAAACCTTATCTTATTCCAATTAAATCCAAAAGCATTGAAAACCTCGGGACTTTCAACCCACCTTTTCATTCCATTTTCCAAAAAATAAACCTTTGGACCTTGGCTTTTTACAAAAATTCCATTATTTAAAACTGTTTTTGCATTTAAAAGCACCGGAAAAGAAAAAGCTGAAAACATTAAAAATAATAAAAATATTTTTTTCATAGTAAATTTAGTAAAAATGCCCGCCTGAAAAAATAAGGCGGACATTTAAAAAGCTACTTTAACTATACATAGTTTCTAAAACCTAGTCAACGTTAAATCCCTGCATTCTGCCCAAAAAAGCAACACAAACCAACACACAAAAGCTCCTAAAAAAATTTTGGGAGCTTTTCTTTAAGATTTTAATTCATTTCGCATAAAAATTTATCCAATTCTTTTAAATTTTTAATTTCAAGATAATCTGCTGGAGTTTTTTGTACTGTGTATCTGCCCTCCTTTCTTTTTATTCTTACACAAATTATCTCTGGACAAAGTTCTTTCGTCTTTTTTAATTCTTCAATTTTACCATCCACAAAAATAATCTTTTCATTTTTTGGTAAAGAAGCAATTATTGAATTTATCAATTCCGATTTTGATTTATTTTCCGTAAAAATAATATTATCAAAATATTTTTTTATTCCACTTCCGGAAACTTTGCTTTTTTGAACCAGCTTACCCCCAAAAGTCATCAATATTAAGCTGTCATTTTTGCGAGCCTCTAAAAAAGCTAAAACATCGTCAAATAAAAAAGCGGAGCTTTCCTTTTTGAAAAAATTCAATATTTCTTTTTTAATTTCATAAGCCGAAAAAGCGCTCATTTCAGACATAAGACTAGAATGTCTGTTGATATCATAAAACTTTAAACCCCCTCCCCACCTTTCCTTGATTTTTTCTTTGCTTTTTATAAATTGCTCGTAACTTATGCCAAGTTCAGTTAAAACACCGCTTGCAAGCTTTTTGTAAACAGCTTCCGTATTTAAAAGAGTGTCATCAAAGTCTATAATAATTACCATAAAATCAGTGGTTTATTATACTCATAATAACTTTTGCCAATTTGTCTGAGTCGTGACGTATAAAGCTTCTTCTTAGAATATCCCCCTTCATTTTTTTTTGCCTTTTTTCAGCCAGAAGTTTCTCCCCAATAAATTTGCCCTTTGAAAATTTTGGCAATTTATCCCAAAAAACCGGCTCCCCCTCATCTATATATTTTTTCAAAAGACTCTTTGCCGGTAATTTTGTATTATAGACGACAAAATCAAAAATATCTTTTTTTATGAATTTTTCCATTTTTTCCACAAAATCCAAAACTGTAAAGTTATCCGTATGTCCATATTTATTCATAATATTGCAAACAAAAACTTTTTTTGCTTTTGAGTTCAAAAAGGCTCTTTTCATATCAGAAAGCAAAAAATTGGGAATCAAGGAAGAATACAAACTTCCCGGACCAACCACTATCAAGTCCGCTTCTTTTATGGCTGCCAGCGCTTTTTTATTTGCTTTTGCTTTTTTATCCAAATATATTTTCTTAACTCCAAAACGGGATATCATCTGATATTCTGATATATCTCCTTCACCATACAACTTCTTTCCGTTTTTTAATTCCGCAACCAATCTGACTTTGTCCAAAGTTACCGGAAAAACCTCTCCTTTAACTTTTAAAATATCACTTATCATTTCAAGCGCCTTATTAAAATCTCCGCTTATCTTTTCAATCGCAGATATAAAGAGGTTTCCAAAATTATGTCCGGAAAGCCTGCCGCCGGAAAAACGAAAATTAAAAAGCTCACGCATCAGCCCGCTTTCTTCCGACAAAGCCACCAAACACTGCCTTATGTCTCCCGGAGGTAAAACCCCCTGCTCATCACGCAATATTCCGGTAGAACCGCCATCATCAGCCATTGAAACAACAGCTGTCAACTCAATATCATCATATTTTTTAAGTCCAAAAAGCACAGTAAAAGAACCCGTTCCTCCTCCCACCACAACTATTTTTTTCTTCTTTTTTATATTTTCCATTTTAAGTGAAAAGATTCTTATATTTTTTAATATACTCCTCTTTACTTTCAAATTCATATTCAAACGGCATCTTTTTAGGATTATGAATAAAATTTGCTATTTTTTTTGCAAGATCATCGGAATTATTTTTAGTTATAACAACTCCAAGCTCATTTGCGCAGCCCACATCAGTGGAAATAACCGGCAAGCCGCAAGCAAGCGCCTCTACCAAAGTTCTTCCGTAACCCTCATAATTTGAAGTTAAAAGAAACAAATCCGCACTTTTGTAGCAAGAACTGAGATTATCTGTCCAATCCTCAAAAACAACATTTGCTGCAATCTTTTTGCTTTTGGCTTTTAGTTTGCCAAGCTCGGGGCCGGAGCCAACAATCACCAATCCAAGCTTAGAATAAACTTTTACAAGATCTTCCATCGCCCTTATGGCAAGTTCAATGTTTTTTTCTTTGGTGATGCGCGAGGCCATTAAAATTATATAGTCAAAATGCGGATATTTTTTATGCAAATCAAACTCCGATTCTTTTTCCCGCAGTTTTTTTATATCCACATAAATAGGCAAAACCCTTACCCCAGCCCTCAATTTCAAATTCTTATCTAAAAAAGAATTTTTTATTTTTTGAGAAACAACTCGAATAAAATCCGCTTTTTTCAGCAAAAACTCCGCCAACTTCACTCTCGCTTTATTTTTAAAAGATTCCTTCCAAAAGCACTCATTTAAAAAATCCGTATGCACTTGAAGCTGAAATTTAACTTTTGACATCTTTGACAGCAAAAAAACGATAAGTCCAAATTCAAAAGGGTCTTGTGCGGACAAAACGGCATTTTGCGTGTGAAAATCATTTTCTTTGATTATCTTTCCGCCAATTCTCAAAGCATCAAAAAAAGCCAAAGCTTTTATTTTTGAGTTTGTGGGATATAAAAAAACATTTTTTATTCTTAAATTTTGCTGTTTATTTTTTAGTTTTTTGTTAAGCACCAATATATGCAATTCAGAAAAAGCTTCTCCATACCAAATCATTCTTCTTTGAGCTTCAGATCCCTTTTTTAGAATATTTTGATCCGAACCTATCATTAAAATTTTCATAATATTTTAAGATATATAAAATAATTATCTTTTTTCAAAAAATAAAATATGCTTTTTAAAAACATCATCCCAAGAATTTTTAAAAGAAATATTTTTAAAATCTTCCTTAAATTTACTGTAGACAAGTTCATCTTCCAGCTCTTTCATTTTTTCCGCAAGCTCATCTGATGAATACGGGTCAAACATAAAAGGAATCTGATTTTTTACGCCAAGATAGTTCTCTTTTGTCATAAGCACCGGAATGCCAAGCGCCAAGCATTCATAAAATTGGTTTGGTGAAATATCCGTCCAGCTGGAAATAACAATATATTTTGCATTTTTTATCCGCTCATACATCTTTTCCCTTTTTGCCGTCGGTAAAAAAACAACCCTTTCCTTCAAATTTAATCCTTCAACAAGCTTTATTATTTTTTCTTTTTGCGGTCCATCCCCCACCAAAACAAGCTTTTTGCCTTTCAATTTAGCTTTTTGAAAAGCCCTTATCAAGGTTTCAATATTTTTCGCAATGGTAAATCTTCCCGCAAAAACTATTTCATCCGACACGGCATTGCGTGCAATATTTCCAATTTTTTTAGGAAGCGGATTTTCTATTATATCTGTCTTTTCCTCTTTTAAAGAATAATATTTCAAAAATAAATCTCTCTGCTCTTTTGAATTAAAAATTACTCCCTGGGCATTTTTAAAAACGAAATTTATAAGCTTGAATAAAATTTTATATTCTTTATAAATCCCTTTTTTGTAAAATTCCTTCAAAGTCATTGGCGTTCTGCCTTCCCGCAGATATTTTTCCCAAATATATCCTCCGCCAACACGCAAAAAATATTTTTTTCCAAAAAGTTTTGATGCCAAACACACCGGAAGTCCGGCGGCAAGCCAGTCTAAAGAATAAACAAAATCATAGTTTCTCATTTCTTTTGATACTGCAAAAAAATATCTGAAATAATTTGAGAATTTTCCCCGCCTTACTATTCTTTTTAAAGGAAAATTATACTTTTTATCAAAATTAAAAAAACCCTTATCAGAATAAGTTAAAAGCTTCACTTTGTGTCCCGCTTCAATAAATTTAGACAAGATGCCGGCCGCATAAGCAGCTGGCCCGCCGGCTTCCGGCTCAAATATTCCGCTTGTTACAAGAATTTTCACTATTTTTACTATTATTTTCTTATTTTCTTTGATATTATAATAACATATTTTAAAAAATATTATAAAATAATTATGAAAAAAATCCTTTATTTGGTAACCCAAGCTGAGATGGGAGGAGCCCAAAAATATGTTTTGGAGCTTGCTTCAGAATTTCAAAACAAAGGATGCAAAACTTTAGTGGCCAGTGAGAAAAATGAGCTTTTTAAAGAAAAACTCTTTAAAAATGGTATAAATTTTATTGTGCTTAAAAATATCCAAAGAAATATAAATCTCTTTTCCGATATAAAAAGCTTTTTTGAAATATATAATCTTTTAAAGAAAGAAAAACCGGATATTTTACATGCCAACAGCTCAAAAATGGGTATTTTTGGAGCATTTGCCGGAAAACTGGCAAAAACACCAAAGATAATATTTACCGCTCACGGTTGGGTTTTTAATGAAGATTTACCCCTTTTAAAA
>Ga0256830_1001882_pt1 | contig 14423 bp, 16 predicted proteins | sample 128326metaG_FD_190537 | JGI IMG/M metagenome (GOLD analysis project Ga0256830, IMG submission 190537) | Hydrothermal vent microbial communities from Lau Basin, Pacific Ocean - 128-326 | ecosystem: Environmental > Aquatic > Marine > Hydrothermal vents | place: Pacific Ocean: Lau Basin | collected... | reverse complement strand
AGTACGGAACTAAGGCAGGATTCTCTATTACAAGCAAAACGTAGTGCCAAGAGGGTTTATTCAAATTCTAATTCCTTTTACCACAAATATTTAACAATTTGCACTGTAGAAGATGGGCTTAATGAAATACCCTTTAAACATTGGGATTACAGAAGTCTTGATGATTTCGACATTCTCGAACAGGCAGAGAGAGAACCCCAAACCTTATGGGCCGGGAAAAAAAGAATTATTCTCGATGAAGTTCAAAAAACAACCAAATTACTTTCAGCGGTTAAAATTGCAGTCGATACATACTGCAGAGGCTGTCATTTTATTCTATCAGGTTCTGCCAACCTTCTATTAATGAAAAAAGTTAGTGAAAGTCTTGCGGGTAGAGCTGTTTATTTTAATTTACTTCCATTAACAATCGGCGAAATACATAACAGGCTGCCTTCGAATCTACTTAGCGACTTATTTTCCGGAAAAGTTATAGAAAATGGAGAAATCGAAAATTGTACGGTGAAAAATCTAAAGCATATAATGTGGAAAGGTTTCATGCCGGCATTATTGAAATTCAAAACTGATACACCAATAATCGAATGGTGGGAAGGTTATGTAACAACATACCTTGAAAGAGATTTAAGACAACTGTCACAGGTAGATTCTCTTTCCGATTTTAGACGGCTTTTAAAGGCACTTGCTCTACGTTGCGGGACTATTATTAATCAGACAGAAATATCCAGGGACACGGGCATACCTCAACCTACCATACATAGATATTTAAATTTGCTTGAAACTAGCTTTATAATAGAAAGAATACCTGCCTTTTACGTTAACAGAGCCAAAAGGTTAATAAAATCTCCCAAATTATTATTTCTCGATCCCGGTTTGGCCTCTTACCTTTCAGGGTATTTCGAACCCGAATCGCTCATGGCATCAAAAGCCGCAGGGGGCTTTTTCGAAACACTTGTTTATCTTCATCTAAAAGCACTCTCCCAACTCCTAACCCCACGGCCGGGAATATTTTACTGGAAAACAACAACCGGAAAAGAAGTTGACTTCGTCCTTAATATGGGACAGAAAATACTTCCCATAGAAGTAAAACTTACAGACAAACCCAAGTATGCTGATATTCAAAATCTTACCCTTTTTATGGAAGAATACCCGGAAACTAAAACCGGTATATTAATTTATACAGGGGATGAAGTAAAACTAATGCACGATAAAATAATTGCACTACCCTGGTATTGTCTTTAAAAACTCTTTAAAAACTCTCTAAAAACACATGGAGCTTCTCCACCAAATAGAGAGGCAGAGACAAGAGAGGAAAAGAAATCCTGTGATATCTATTAGCTTCATCATTTACAGATACTTTTACCAATTGCCTGGATGGAAGATTTAAATCGAACCTTACAGCTACAGGCGCTTCTTTTAAAAACATAAACCGGTGGAGCGATTTTAAGGATCCGCTCTTTCCAGCTTTCACCTCTACCGGGATAATAGTGTTATTGTGTGCTATAACGTAATCGACCTCTGCATTATTTTTTCTCCCTTCCCTAAGCCAATAATAGAGTTCTGGTTTTTTATTACCACCCTCAACAACCAATAGTTGCTGACCGATAAATTGTTCCGCTTCTGCTCCTTCATTAACCAGGCTACGTTCATCCATTTTTCGTATGTGATTCCATGTTAGGCCAAGCAGGTTATTCATAAGGCCAATGTCGACAAATATCAATTTATACACATTTTCCTTACGCCCGGCTCCTAGGGGTACGCCGGAACAATCTGAATGAAAAATCTTCGTGCAAACACCTGCTTTAGCTAAAAGATCTATAGCTGAGCGAATATCAGAAGATTTATCATTACTTGAAATATTTGAATACTTTACCTTTTGTCCTTCCACAAGCGGAATAAATCGGAATATTTTCTGAAGCCTAACCAATTCCGATTTTTTTGCATACTTCGCAAAATCATCTATGTAGGTATCCAGTATACTTCTATGTACATCCTGAACTTCGCTAACCGATTCTGTTTCTGTATATGCCCTAACTGCCTCCGGCATTCCGCCTACAAACATGTACTCCCTTTGATAACGCAATAATTTTTCATGAAAGCTTAAGGGTATAGTTTTATCCAAAGTAAGACTTTCATAATAATCGAAAAGCTCCGGGTCTCTGGCTAAAAGATACTCTCTAAAGGACATAGGACCCAAATGATAGTATGAAATTCTACCTACAGGCATAGAAAAATTATGGTCGGCGAGAGCAAATTCCATAAGGGAGCCAGCACCTATAACGGCAAGATCGCTTCTATCTTCGTAAAAATAGCGCAAAGACTGGATGCTGTTTGGAACAGCCTGAATCTCATCTAAAAACAGAAGAGATTTCTTTGTGTCCCTTATTATGCCGGTTAAACCTTGAAGCTCATCCAGTATTAATGTTAAATCCTGGGTCTTAAACACCTCCTCCAAATAGAGGTGTCTCTCCATATTTACTTCGTGAAGTTCAAGATTATTTTCCGTGGCAAACAATCTAACCAGGGTGGATTTCCCTACCTGTCTTGCACCCCTTAATATCAAAGGCTTTCTTCGCTTCTTGAAAAACCATTCTCTTAAACTTTTTTGGGCAAACCTTTGGGCAAATTTCTCCAAAACACCCCCCTAAAATAACCAATTTAAGTATAAAACAGGGAGCTGTTTTGTCAAGATTCTATAAAGAACAGATAGCCAAAAAGAATCGAATACTTGCTAATCGATTTCCATAAGCCGTCTTGCGGTTTCAGAAGCAACTTTGCGGTCAGCTGATTCATCACCAGGCATTGTCGCCCAGCCAATTTTTTCCACATACTCAGTTCTCTTCCAGGAATCTGTTGCTTTAAATTCCTTAAGGCGCTCTTCTTTCTGCGGATCCTTCTGAAATTGAGCGATACTGATATCTGCCAGACGGTCGATAACGGCCTGTTCGGCCTTTTCTTCGGCTTTTTCCTTGGCAGTATTGCTCGTAACTACCCAACCTGTTGAAAAAATGACAATAAGTACCACTAATGCACTGATTACCATACCCCATACAAACGGTTTAATTGATTCTTTTCTCATCTTAGATGCCTCCTTGAGATGAAAATATTATTCACAATCACATATAATCACAGTTATATTTGAAAAATTTCAAATCAGGAATTCACCGGTAAATACAATACCCGGAGCTTTCCTGTTTCCCCGTTAATTACAGAAATTGATCCTTCCCATTATAACGACAGTCTCTTAAGTATAGCCTTCGTGCGCAGGATTTCAGGATTTATTGAAGATTGCAGTTTAGATGCTTTTTAATCAGAAATTAATCAGACATTGTCAATCAGGCAGGATTATTACCTTTAACAATACTTCCTGTATTTACTTTATTAATATACATATAATTAATATTTTTGTCAAACAATCAACGATATATATTCGGTGACTTGCATCTACCTGGTATATTTTCTGCGTTCATGTTCTTTACCCTGAACTACGTGGTAGGCTCGTATCATTCGAATTCTCCCCATAAACATAAAATATTAAGAATAAACCTTGTAAAACTAAAGGGAGCCTATTGTATTAACCTTGTAATTCTAAAAATAGGGCTTACAAGTGAATATGTATCGATTGATCTTGAATTAGTAGTAAATATCCATATAGAAGCGGGAAAAGATCTGCTTTTCTTCGATGAAATTCAAAGTTGTCCCAGCGCACTTATGGGCACTGAAGATATGCCCGATTTACATGTGATAACAGCCAGTTCATCGATACCTATTGGAGGAACTTAGCAAATACTTCTTTATTGGAGGGATGCCTGAAAGTATAAAAACCTTTGTCGAAAGTAGCAGCTTTCAGAAAGCTTTCGAAGTACAAATCGGATTGATAGAAACTTTTAGAGAAGCTTTTTCGAAATATGCACCTTATGCAAACAAACAATGTCTTAATACTTTTTTATTAAGTGTTGCCAGAAACGTAGGCCAGAGGATTGTATATTCATGCCTTGCAGAAGGTTTTACAGGCCCTACTATCAAACTATCAAAAAAGCCTTTAACTGGAAAAGTCAGGTAGAATTCATATATCTGCGGAAAATAGTTTTCAAATATTGATTCTTGCCACCCGCCACCTCTAGTTAACAACTCCTCAAGAGCGGCTGTTCTATTACACATTTCCCTATAGTAAGATTCCAGATACATTTAAACCTATTTTCTACAGTGTAAACTGTTAAATATTTATAGTAAAAGGAATTAGAATTTGAATAAACCCTCTTGGCACTACGTTTTACCGGTAATAGAGAATCCTGCCTTAGTTCCGTACTCTAGGCGGTACAGCCACTCCTACTGCATTCAATACACTGTAACTCGTCACTCGTAATTCAGTTCTCAGGTAATACCTTTCTCCCTTCATATCAAGCGCCACCTCTCGTAATGCTTCCAAATCACGCATTATATCCTCCCACTAAAAATGATAACCCTTTTCCTCCAATCTGGAATACAACTCCTTCATCATTATCAAAGTTAAAAACTGCAGAAAATATGTCCACGAATAGTCTTTTCACATCTATGATAAATAGACCTCGCCTAAAGTACACTCTTTAATTAATTTTTTTACCATAGTTCTTAAAAGTTCCTAAAAGATGTACACAAAAAACGATGGTCTGTCACCGTTCACAATAATCACCTTACCTTAAAAACCTTTTCCATGAATCCATCATCCCAACTATTTATAGAACCAGCCGTAGACTATATCTTATAGTCTGTTTTTATCTCCCTGGTATGTACATTAGGCAATCTTTCCATTTTTCTTTAACTTCATATCCATCATTTCCTTTCCAAATATCTACAGTATCTTTATTTTTTTCTATGCCGAAAATTCCAATAACGGAAAAGACTAAGGCTAAAAAATTTGCAAGTACATTCACACCTTTAAGTATTTTTAGCCCGTAATAAATATATTGAAGCAAAGGTATAAAAGAATTATACTTATAACAAAAGGTTAAATGGAAATACTTATAGATTTAATATTTAATCGTTTACCAAAGGTGGTATAAATGAAATATAGAGTTGTTATAGAACAAGATGAGAATGGAATATTTGTGGTAGAGGTTCCTAGTCTGCCAGCTTGTATTTCTGAAGGAAAAACACGAGCAGAAGCATTAAAAAATATACAAGAGGCGATTGAAGTTTATATTGAAAGTCTAAGGGCACACGATGAACCTATTCCTCCATCTATACAGGAAGAAATTGTGGAAGTTGCAATGTGAGCACAATCCCACAAATATCCGGACGCAAACTGATCAAAAGGAACATTGTATAAGATAATTAAACAAATCGGATTAACAGTTGAAGAATTCAAACGGCTCTTATGAAGAAAATTAATCCTTCCTAGTCTGCCAAACTGTGTTTCTAAAGGAAAAAGCGAGCAAAATCAACTCCGCGATATCTAAAACCTCCATGACCACCCCCACGAGATATAAGAAGTATACTCATTTCAACAAAGTGGGCATATGGATGTGGAGGTGCATTACCTAATATGCGCCTTATTCGTACAGCTGCCTCAGTATACTTCAGTATACTTTGCTACAATAAAAGATACCCATCCCCCAGGCACCGGACAATTTGTATCCAAGTGAAAAATCACCTATATTACTTAAAAACTTACAATCACCTCAATCTGTGGACTTCTCGTATCCGCATCTATCCTTTTATTAAGTTCCCACACCATGGCAATTTTCCTACCTAATTCCACATAATCACCCTGTGTGACATCCCAGGTGTCTATAGCATGTTTTTCCATCTCTCTTAAAATAGTCCGCTACTCGTATTCTCATAAAAATATCCCTTCCCCTATCCCTGCAAGAGGAGTCTACTTAACTCGAGTTATGCAGGCATAGTATACTCACAGAACAACTCCTCCACATTGATTCTTGACAACCGCCGCCTGTGTAAACAACTCATCAAGAGCAAGTGTTTTATTACATATTTCCATATAGTCACATTCCGGTTTATAAAAATCCGATAACCTTCCAAGAACTGTTGCCCCCTAACAAAACTTGTCCCCATTCCGGACCCCTTCAGAGTAAAATTCTTAAATGGCGGTTGCTCATAAAATTTCTACTCCACATCAAAATTGATACCCGGCAATCACCAAATACCTCTAATACCATATAGCATAATGATATCTATTCAAAAAAATATTTAACCTGCCTTAACCGATAACAAAATATTCCTCATAAAACATTCTCCAAAAACCATTTGTAAGTCCTTTTTAAACCCTCTTCCAAAGAAGTCTTGGCCTTCCAGCCGAGAGCATTTATTCTTGATACATCCAGCAATTTCTGAGGCGTTCCATTTGGTTTACCAGTATCCCACCTAAACTCACCTTCATAACCAACAACGCGTGCTATAAGAAGAGCAAGCTCCTTTATTGTTAAGTCTTTACCGGTTCCTATATTAACAAACTCACCTATGTCCTTATAGGAATATTTTTCCATTAAAAAAACAACAGCCTCAGCAAGATCATCCGAGTACAAAAACTCTCTCTTTGGCGAACCATCACCCCATAGAGTTACGGGCCCACCATGTATTTTAGCTTCATGTATTTTGCGAATTAAAGCAGGAAGCACATGGGAAGTTTCTAAATTAAAATTATCATTAGGACCATAAAGATTGGTGGGCATTACAGAAATAAAATTTGTTCCATACTGTTCGTTAAAATATCTACACATCTTTATTGCAGAAATCTTGGCAATTGCATAGGGCTCATTTGTTGGTTCTAAAAGACCTGTTAATAGATACTCTTCTCTCATAGGTTGATGAGCGAACTTGGGATATATACAGGAAGAACCTAAATTAAGAAGCTTCTTAACACCATAACGCCACGAAGCATGTATAACATTGGCAGCAATCATTATATTATCGTAGATAAAATCCGCCTTGTAGGTAGAGTTTGCCAAGATTCCACCCACCCTCGCTGCAGCAAGAAAAACGTAATCCGGTTTTTCTCTTTCAAAAAAATCATTTACAGCCTGTTGATTACGTAAATCAAGCTCTTTGCTTGTACGTATAATAAGATTAGAATAACCAGCACTTTTCAGTCTTCTTACAATTGCAGAACCAACAAGTCCTCTATGTCCGGCAACATATATTTTATCCAACTTATTCATAGTAGTTTTTTACTTTAAAACCTCCGTTTTTCAAATGTATGTCTCGCTTAGCCATTTCCAAATCAGATTGTACCATCATTTTTACAAGTTCAGTAAAATTAACCCTCGGTTTCCAACCAAGAACAGCTTCTGCTTTCGAGGGGTTTCCAAGAAGAAGTTCTACCTCCGTAGGCCGAAAGTACCTGGGATCAACCTTTACCAGAACCTTCCCGGTAGAGGAATCAATCCCTTCCTCATCAACCCCGCTCCCCTTCCATTCAATATCTATTCCAACTTCCTTAAAAGAAAGTTCTACAAACTCTCTAACTGTATGGGTTTTCCCTGTGGCAATTACAAAATCATCCGGCTTTTCAGTTTGTAATATCATCCACATAGCTCTCACATAATCACCAGCAAAACCCCAATCTCTCTTCGCATTTAAATTACCCAGATAAAGCTTTTCTTGAAGTCCCAGTTTAATTCTTGCCACCGCACGTGTTATCTTTCTAGTTACAAAAGTCTCACCTCTTAAAGGACTTTCATGATTAAACAGAATACCATTAGAGGCAAATATTCCATATGCTTCTCGGTAATTTACAGTTATCCAGTAAGAATACAACTTTGCCACAGCATAAGGACTACGCGGATAAAAGGGAGTTTTCTCTGTCTGTGGTACTTCCTGAACTTTGCCATACAGCTCACTTGTAGAAGCCTGATAGAACCTTATTTTATCCTGCATTTTTAGAATGCGTATGGCCTCCAAAAGCCTTAGGGTACCAAGAGCATCGGAGTTTGCCGTGTATTCCGGTGTTTCAAATGATACCTTTACATGACTCTGTGCACCAAGATTGTAAATCTCATTGGGTTGCACTTCTTGTATAATGCGAATTAGATTCGTAGAGTCTGTTAAGTCTCCATAGTGAAGAAAAAACCTGACATTCTTTTCATGAGGATCCTGATACAAATGATCGATCCTATCTGTATTAAAGGATGAAGAACGTCGCTTAATACCGTGAACCTCGTATCCTTTATCAAGTAGAAACTCGGAAAGATACGCCCCATCCTGTCCTGTAATTCCCGTAATAAGTGCTTTTTTCAAATATGTCTCCTTTCAATATCTCATAAAAATTGAGGAATTTTAGACAAATTTTTAGCTATTAAAGTATATAAACCACCAATCCTATAATTTTTTATGATTCTATAATCTTCCAAACTTTTTCTAATTATATTACTTATTGTTTTGTTACTCTTGCCACCTACTCGCATTTTAACCAATATTTCAGGTAAATAAGAAACAGAAATTTTAAATTTACCTAAAAACCTTAACATTAAATCATAATCAGCAGATATTCTATATTCCAGATTGTAAGTTCCCAAAGTTTGATAAATCTCTCGCCTTACAAAAAAAGTTGGATGTGGAGGCATCCACCCAAATTTTAATTTAGAATATTTAAAATTACCAGATTTCCAATGGCGAATTACCTTATCTGTATCAACAGTATCAACATATATTAAATCCCCATATACAGCAGCTGTATCATATTTATTAAAATTATCAACAACTTTCTCTATTACATAATCATCAAAATAAAAATCATCTGAATTAAGAATACCTATAATATCACCTTTTGCTAAGTTTATACCTTTATTCATAGCATCATAAATACCATTGTCTGGTTCAGAAACAATTCTTGCAATTCTGTTTTTATAATTTTTAACAATATCAATTGTTCCATCAATTGAACCACCATCTATAACTATATACTCAATATTAGGATAAGTTTGGTTCAAAACACTTTTAATACATTTTTCAATCATTTTTTCATTATTATATACTACAGTTATTATTGCTATTTTCATAATATTATAATATTAAATTACCATGATTCATTTAAGTCTATCCCATATTCTGTTTTAATATTTTGAATTAGCATTGATTTATCTTCTCTTGACTTCTTACACATCTCATATATTTTAGAGTCAACTAAAAATCTATACCAAAAAGCTTGTAGAAAATGCCAAACTAAACCCTCTTTTCCATCTAAAAAACCCAATCTTATAAAATATCTATATAAAAAATACATAATAGGTCTTAAGAAAAGAGGCAGATATGCATATTTTCTTTTTAACCATCTTTTTCTTTGCTCTTGTGTCCCAAATATTTTAGCTGGAACTTCATCATATTGTATTAAATTATATTTAATATTTAAAACATCAATAGCTTCTCTCGTTGCATATTGATTATGCTTATTTATCCACCAGGATAAATTATTTCTATTGTTATCAATTATATCATTCTTTAGGAAAAAAATTTTCCCTTTAATAATCTTAATATGCTCATCCATCCATCTTTTTTCACAATATCCACTACCCTTTCTCCAAATTCTTAAAACTTTAATGGGATACATTGTTCCATGTTTCATCCACTTACCCAAAAAATATATTCTCCTGTTTACATAAAGTCCCGTAATATCATTTTCAATTCTTGGCAATTCATCTATAAGTTCATCTCTTAAACTAGATGTTACAATTTCATCCGCATCAAGTCTCATTATCCACTCTGTATCAATTGAAAGATTTTTTAAAGCCCAATTCAATTGACTGGCATAATTTCTCCAAGGATTTTGATATATTTTACATTTAAATTCCCTTGCTATTTCTAAAGTATTATCTGTAGAAAACGAATCAACTATAAAAATATTCTTTACCCAACCTTTTACACTTTCAAGAGCAAAACGAATATTTTTCTCTTCATTATAAGTTAATATAACTACTGTTAAGTCTAATTTAGCCATGTTTAAGACTCCTTATATTTCACAACCACAATTATTAAATGAACGCAAGCCAAAAGATGATATTATTATAAGCATAATATATTTTATTTTAATATCTATAGTTAATTATGTCTCTGTTCTTTTTCATTAAACCTTAATCTATTATAGAATCTAGAAAAATACTTTTTGAAAACCAATAAAACAAAATGAACTAAAAATAATAATAATCCCAAAAATGGCCACTTTAAAATATTTTTTCTAATTAAAAATTGTTCTCTCAATCCAATAATACTTTTTTTCTCTGATATTCCTCCACGCTTAAAATTACAAATTGCTAAATTCAATCTAACTATATTTTTTGAATATTTTAAAAACATTATTGTAAACAAATAGTCTGCTCCAATTGTAAAAGAAAGATCATACAAAATAGAATATTTTTTTATAATGCTCCTTTTATAGATCATTGCCTGATGATGTGTAAACATACCATACCATAGCCATTTATGACTTCTTGCCTTTTTTAAAAAGAATTTACCATCTTTTGATTCTTCCACTGCATCAGCATATAAAAAATCAGGGAAATTGTTTTCATATATATTTTTTTTTATTTTCTTTAGAGTATTAACCTCAACAAAAGAATCACCAGCATTCATAAAAATTATATATTTTCCATTTGCTTTATTAATACCTTTATTCATAGCATCATAAAGACCTTTATCTGGTTCACTCAAACAGTTTTCAATTATACTTTTATATTTTTCAATAACATATAATGATCCATCAGTTGAAGCTCCGTCTATTACAATATATTCTATATCGTTACTTTTTAATGTTTTCTTTTGGGTCCAAACACTTTTTATAGTTTTTTCTAAATTATTTTTATCATTAAATACAACTGTTATAATACTAAAAAGAAAATCCTTTTTACCATTCGTATCCCCAAGCATTTAATAAATCTCCCAATTCTTCTTTAAGCTTATCAATATGGGTTTTCATCAGTTCTTTTCTCCAAGATCCAATTTTTCCTTTTCTAAAAGTGTGAGTACCACCAAACAGATTATTTGCTATTCGTTCATAATCTACCGTTCTTACTGCTAAAAAATCAGTTATAATCCTTATTGTCGTTAATTGCTGCTCCCTATTTCCTCCTCCTTTTGGACCTATTAAATTTTCAAATTTAACAATTAATACATTATTTTTGGTGAACCAACCATTTAACTTTCTTAACATTGTGCCAAAAGACTCAATGTATAAATCATTTGCCTTTCCACCTGTAATTGTAAACATTAATCGATCTTCATGTTTTAACTTACTATAAAAATCATAAATAAAATGTGTTTTAGTTTTAGCAACATAATAAGCATATGATACTAACACATCTCTAGGATCTCGTATAACTAAAATTATCTTAAAATCATTCTTAGATAACAAATAATATAAATGGTCACTATAATTTGTATGTCCAGTAATATATTCTCCAATCTCAACTCTTTCTAATTTTTTATTTAACCACTTTGGATTTATTCCAATTGGCAAGTCTAAACCAACAATAATTGGGTTCTTATGAAAAATTGTTCCTCTAATTATTTTTCTTAAAAAGTAGTATTTTCCTAGTAATAATGTGGAAGCTATTCCTAAATTATCATATTTATAACCTATTAGTTCTATTAGTTTTGCTAATAAGTTTGTTCCTGCTTTCGGTAATGAATTAACAAATACTTTTTCCATATTTAAAATCCTTTTATAAACATCAAAGATATTTTTTTCATGGGTGTTATAATACTTAAAACATTAATAAAGAATTTTATTAATTTAAAGATTTTCTTATATTTTAAAATTTTTATTTCTTCACATTCTTTAAAATAACTTCTAAGAAAAGCTTCTTTATTATCTTTTCTATTTGAGTGAATTCTAAAGCCACCTAATATTGTTTTTAAAGTATATAGATCTGTAATGTTTGCGAATTTTAACCATAAATAGTAATCTCCAGCTAATTTATATTTTTTTTTTATTGACCCTATCTCCTCCCACAAATCCCTTCTCCAGAACATTGACTCTTGCTGTAACCAGCCTAACACATCACCTCTATATAAACCATATTTTATTAAAGTTCTAAAATACGTTTTAGGAGGACTTACATAAATAATAATACCTTTTTCATTATAAAGTGTAGGTATACCTGTTAACCACCTTACATTGATATTACTTTTAAATGCATCCACAACACATTCAACAGCGCCTATATTATAAAAATCATCACTATTCAACCATGCCAAGAATTGTCCATTTGAAAAATGAAAGCCTTTATTAATTGCGTCATACATACCATCATCTGCTTCACTTACCCAATAACTAATATAATTCTCGTATTTCCTAATTATATCCAATGTTCCATCAGTTGAACCTCCATCTATAATTATATATTCAATATTGGGATAAGTTTGGTTCAAAACGCTTATTATGGTTTCTTCTAAATATTTTTCTCCATTAAAAACAGGAGTTACAATACTTACAAGAGGAACGGTACTTATATTAGCCCCATTCTTAAAATGTTCTGCAATCTTTTCTATTTCAATACTATGCCTAATATTAAAAAGTTCTTTTCCATTTCGATCACACAGATACCAAGTCTGAAAGTTACTATTTTTTCCAATATTATTCACTATTTTATAACTAAAATTAAAATATCCCTTTTTCCTAAGACCACCTTCTTTCATATTTATCCCTTTTTTGGTCAACATAAAATTATTTTGCCTTATAAAATTTGTATTCGCCAATTCTTTCTCTTCAATATAGGTCAATAATCTTGAAGTAGAGTATCTATTATTTATTGTGATCACTTCCATATTTTATATCTTTAAAATTATAGGAAATTAAAATTAAATAGGAAAGAATTAGACCAAAAGAAAGATTCTTAAATCCAGCTTCTAAAATAGTAAAAACAATTAAAACATTTATAATTGGTAATAAATAAATTAATGATTTATTATAATTTCTAAGTAAAATTGCAAATCTTTTTAATATAAAAAATATGTATAATAGAAAAAAAACAAAACCTATTAAACCAGTTTTAAAAATAAAATATAGATATAAATTATGAACATAACGTACTTTCATACCCCAGATAACAGGATTATTTATTAATCCGCCCCACCCAGAACCCAGTATCATAAATGAAACAGAATTTACAAATTCATTCATCACTGCTCTATATTCAAGATCTCTAGAGTTGAATCCAACAGTTCGAAATTTATTAATTAACAAAATGAATAAAGAAATAAATTGATCACTAAAAAAATAGAAAAATAATAAAAAGATTAAAGAAAAAAGTAATAATATTTTGAAAGGATTTTTCCTCAATAAAAATAACATATAAACGAAAAGAGAAAATATAACAAGAAATATTTGTGCCCTTACTAAGAAACCAGCTAAAGCTAAAAAGCATATAAACCCAGCTATAAACATTAAAACACTTAATATTAAGGTCTTTAAGTTAGAAAAATTAAAATTAGCAATAAACCGTAAAAGCAAAAAAGTAGCAGAAAATAACACAGAAGGATCCATAGGAAAATATAATAATTTATCGCTAATATATTCTGTTCCTACATCAATTGGAGTTTTACCCGATACCAAAAAAAATCTAATCGAAAACAATACACCTATAATAGCAATTAAATACGGTAAAGCATTTACCCAGAAAAGTTTATTTCTTTGCAAGATATTAATTAAAAATAATGGCATAAAAAAATATAGAAAAGGAATAAAATCCCTTATGAAATCATTAACAGTATTATTTTTAATTATAAGACCATATACAGACGGCACAAATAATAAATAAATAAAAGCAATCCATGCATAAATGGGTACTCTTTCTATATAGGGATATAAAACAAAACCACCTAAAAAATATGGAGTATAAGCTCCTAATAATATAATAAAAAAAATAGCTATCAATATTTCTGCATAGCTTATTTCATCAGGTGTTGGCGAACTAAAAAAGGCATATATAGATATAATTCCTGATAACAATATTATATTTACTCTTTTAGTAGTTTTATTATATTTTATTGCCATATTATATATTTTGGAGTTCCCCAGATTTAAGTGACAATCAGTTAAACACTAAATCTTATATTTAATGGGGCATAATAAGTACCTCTTCCTCTTTAAAAACCTCACCTCTGCAATCTATGAAAGAACTTTTTAGCCGATTTCCTCTTATCCCCATTCATGTAACCTCTTTCACTCTACTCTTCTTATATTCCTGTGGATTGAAATATCCAAACGTAGAATGTAATCTCTCTCTATTGTAGAAAATCTCTATGTACTCAAATATCACTGTACGCGCCTCCTTAGTTGTCTTAGATACTTTATCTTTAAGCAACTCAACCAGTGCTGAGCCCCATTTAGGAAACCAGTTTATATGGCAAATAGAGTGAGGTCATTTCCTGTTTTAAAAACTTTTCCGGTGTCATATAACCTAAACTAGAGTGATATCGACTGGTATTGTAATACCTTA
>Ga0256830_1001881_pt1 | contig 14425 bp, 12 predicted proteins | sample 128326metaG_FD_190537 | JGI IMG/M metagenome (GOLD analysis project Ga0256830, IMG submission 190537) | Hydrothermal vent microbial communities from Lau Basin, Pacific Ocean - 128-326 | ecosystem: Environmental > Aquatic > Marine > Hydrothermal vents | place: Pacific Ocean: Lau Basin | collected... | reverse complement strand
ATTAACCCATATCCCAAGGTGAGCAGTCAAGATTTTGTACCGCTGAACATATCAGGCGCAATCACAGAGTGTATCATAATGAACAAAAAGAAGGGTTCCAGACGGGCATAAGCCGCTGTCCGGGCAAATCTTGACACGTTGTCTGTGTAATTACGTGATGGACCCTGCTAATAGATAAGAAGGTTAGCTGTACAGCGCAATCCATGCTCCTTCTTAAAAATGAGGAACCTGTCACTGTATCCGATCCAAAATCTGCGCCACTGCATCTATAACTCTATCAACTGTCAAGGATGAAAGGCACTTAACCTCTCTCTTGCAACGTGGAGTATATCCGTATCTTGTACACGGACTGCAATCGAGATGGTTATTTAATACAATATGTTTTTTCCCTCGAGGGGCCCATTTCTTTTCTATTCCCGCACCGAAAAGAGAAACGGTGGCTGTTCCGGCAGCATATGCTATGTGCATTAGACCGGAGTCGGCGGACAATAGCAGTTTGCACCCTTTGAGTATGGCAGCTGCATCTTTGATGGTCGTTTTACCGGTAAGATCAACACAGTCATCGACATACTTCTTTATCGCGCCAGCATCCTTCGTGTCTGCGCCTGAACCAAGTATCACGATCCTGTAGCCTCTGTTCCTTAAAGCTCTCGCTACTTTGCCAAATCTGTCTCCTCCCCATCTTCGCTCATCCACAGAAGCACCGGGGGAAATAGCAATGACCGGAGGTTGAAGCTTGAAGGTTGAATAACTGGAATCAACGGATAGAGTATCTTCTATGTTCAAGAAGGGGCTGTCTAAATCAAATGCTGAACTTGAAACGCAGCTCCCGAACTCAAGATTGTTTATCAATGGTTCTATTAGATTCAAAAAGCTGTACACCTCATAATCATCCTGTCGGTAAGGAATCCTATGAGTAAACAACCTTCCCCTTTCGTTTGTGTCAAACCCGATTCTTACGGCAGCACCTGTAAGATAGGCTACAACTGCTGAAAGTCTGTGCCATTGTTCTGTATCAACCACAACATCGTACTCGTTACGAAGACATTTAACGATATCCATCCCCCTGTCATATAGATATATCCTCCCTATATCATTGGAAAACTCAAAAACTTCAGCGTTTCTCCTTTCAGATAGGACATCGATCTCGGAGTCTGGAAGTTTTGCTTTCAATGTATTAATTGCAGGCAATAGAAGTACTGCATCACCTATGCCGCCGGGACGGATGATTAGAATTCTTCTACTACCCCCAGCGGTAGCAGCCTTGTAAGACTTGTTTATTCCCGGGAGTAAATATACAAGTGGTTTGCCTAAAAAACCGTCTATGGACTTTAACAGCTTAATCTTGGTCACTTTTGAATGTTAACTGCCCATTTCCTATTGTGCTATTCGGCAAAGCATTCTATATCAAGGTCATACATATTCGGCACATCATGCACGTTCTTGTCTTCATTACAGATTTAGTAGATATTACCTATATTTTTTATTTTAGCATAAACGCCCCTTGGATACAGTCTTAAACCCCGCACTTTCAAAAGTCTGCTTCAGCCTTTTCTTACAACACCTCATCCCTGCTGAGTGATGGCTTATGGGAAGCGGGAAAATCTCTCTTGACAACTGTTAATTTATTAAGTAAAGATATAGGATATAATGAGAACCGAGAGTTTATCAGCTGATATGGATGTGTCGGTTATCATCCCTGTTTACCAGCGATTGGATTGGATAGGAAGGTGTATCCATAACTTACTCGAACAGAGCTTTGACGGAACGATCGAGATTATCGTTGTGGATGACGGTTCCCCAAACGGATCAGAGATTGAAACACTCGTTAAAGCTTTCCCCTCAAAAGGAGGAAAACATATCAGGTATATAAGGCAACAACAGGGGGGGCCAGCCGCAGCTCGCAACTATGGAGTGCGTTTTTCGACGGGGAAGATTCTATGCTTTTTAGATGATGACTCCATAGTTGACATAAAATGGATTTATGAAATTACGGCGCCTTTCCGACATTCAAGCTCTGTAGCGGTAGTCAGCGGACAGACACGCTCTTTGGATCGTCAAAACAGACTTTCTCTTCTGCTTGAAAAAGCGGTATACACCGGCAAAAACTGGGCAACATGTAATATCGCATATAGAAGGGATATTTTCGAGGCAGTTGGAGGATTCGACGAATCTTTTCCAGAGGCAAGCTGGGAAGACAACGACCTTGGGCTTAGGGTCAGGTGGGCAGGCTACTCTCACATTTACAATGAAAATGCCATTGTTTATCATCCACATGAAAACTCCATAAGTGAATATAAACAGAAATGCCTACGTAACGGAAGAGGAGCCGCTGTATTCAGCCGCAAGTATATACTCAAAAAACCCCTGTGGGGGATCGGAACACCTTTAATTATGTCAAGACGGTTAATTTATGGAATGCTTCCTTCTACTTGGATAAGGAAAGATAGGTCCATAGAATATTTGAGGTTCCTGTGGTCATTTTATTCGATACAGGGATTTATTAGTGCACTCGTCGGGAAGAACCATGATAAAAACTAAACGTGTAAAAATAGTCACCGGATTGAAATGCAATATCCAGTGTATTTTTTGCTATTACCAAGATAGCCTGAAGGCACCCAACAGAACGTTTGACGAGATCCAAAAAGACATTTTATATGCCAAACGGCACGGGATAACCGAAGTGGATTTCTCAGGTGGAGAGCCAACCATCAACCCCGAGCTTCCGAGATTGGTTCAGGAAGCAAAGTCAATTGGAATGGAAAGGGTCGGCATCATAAGCAATGGTCTCAGGCTGGCTGACAGGAATTACACAAAAACACTTAAAGAGGCGGGGCTTGACGATATCCTTTTTTCTGTACATGGACCAGGAGAAAAAGTCCATGACGCGATAACCAAGATACCAGGCAGCTTCAGTAAGATATCACAGGCACTGTCGAATGCTTACACTGAAGGAATAAACATAAGAACAAATACTGTGGTTAACCGGCTCAACTATCGGGATCTGTGTAAAATAGCTGCGTTTATTCTTCCATTCCAGCCTATCCAGGTAAACTTCATTACAATAAACGACTGGTGTTTTGCCAAACACCTTGTGGATAAATTGATGCTGAGCTACTCGGAAATGAGCCCACGATTGAAAGAGGCCTGCGACCTTTTGAGCCCAAGCATAAGGACGGTAAACGTCCGGTACATTCCCTTCTGTTTTATGAAAGGCTACGAAAGGTTTGTATGTAACCACAAGCAGGTTAAATTTGACCGCTTTGAGTGGGTACCTCGGGTTCGAGCAAGACTGGAAGTCCAGAATAGTTTGTTGAGATATATAGGAATAGTGACATATGGCTATCTTCGCGGCGGAGCGATATGGAAGACATTTAGGATGCCGTTTCAAGAGGTTCTTGACGAAAGTGTTGTAGAGGCCCTGCGTCATTGGTTTTACAAGAAAGCCCCCAGCTGTAGGAAATGCCGCTACGAAAAAATCTGTGATGGCGTGGAAAACACATATGCCGAGATATTTGGAGTCGAGGAGTTAAGTCCAAATATCGGCCCTAAGATATCAGACCCCGTCTATTTCAGGAATATCGAAAATCAAGATGCTTTTACTGAATGATGAAACACTGACGGTAAAGCGCTCAAAACACCGGGGTAAAGTGCCCTTAGAGCGCACTGTGGAATGAACAGTCCATGTCAATATCTGGGGCATGGCAAGAAGATCAGGAGCACACGCTAACAGACTGAGCGAACAATGACAGAGGGTTCCCACTACTGAAAGCGGGGGACCAAAGAGCATAACGCTTGTTGACCTGAATTCAGACAACTGATAAAACTGAGCCATCCTCAAAAAACCCGATTTGTGGCGGGTGGAGACAACTGAGAAAGGAAGAACAATTCATTATTGCAACCTGTTGCCGATATTGACCAGTTGGTACCGATGTCTTCCATAAGAATAAGCGTTGTTATTGCAACTTGCAACCGAGCCCGTTTCCTCGAAAGCTGCCTTAACTCTTTGGAGAAACAGTCTCTTGACAAAGATTTGTTTGAAGTCATTGTAGTCAATGACGGCTCCACCGACTCTACAAGTCAATTACTTGACGACTTTAAGAAGAAAACAAGTATCCACTTTCGTTATATAAATCAAGAAAACAGGGGCGTCTCTTTTGCTCGCAATGTAGGGATTGATAATGCCAAGGGAGAGTATATTGCTTTTACGGACGATGATTGTATTGCACCAGTAGATTGGCTCAAGAAGATGTATCAGCTATTCAGTCAGGCAGGAGAAAATGTTGCAGGTGTCGGAGGGCCTTTAGACTGCATAACCATGAATAAAGACTCTTATATTGCACACTTTATTCAATTTATAGATGAGTTCAATTACATTCCAGTATTAAGAAAACATTTTATCCGGTATGTCCACACTTCCCAGTTGAAAGGAACCGAACAGATTCCCTACCTGCGGACTTCGAATGCAATGTTCAGGAAGAAGTACCTGAAGGAAGTAGGAGGGTTTGACGTCAACTTTAAAAGGCCGGGGGGTGAAGATCCCGACCTTTGTTATCGGTTGTTGAATAAAGGTTACAGCTTCCATTTCGATAAAGACTTGAGGATGCTGCACTGTTCAAGGGAGAAATTCGCAGACTATTTCAAGTCCTTAAAAAACTACATAAAAGGAGAAGTCTGGAAGAGCAGAAAGCGTCACATATATAACAACAGAATAGTCAGACGAAGTTATCAATTCATCATCGCTCAGAAACTTCTGAGCGTTCTTCTGAGCTTTTGTAAGTATCCTTTCTCCGTGATCAAGCTATTGAATGATGAACGATATTCCTGCTTGGAACGCGTAACGTTTCCCTTGATCATAGTGGCTTCAAAGATATATGCCCTGTTTGTTGCGTTGTTTTTTTATGTAACACGCACGAAAAGACAACTCCTTTTTGTATGATATTTACGGCTATACACCAGACCGTCAGGCGAATTCCTCCTCCTGCTCAACAACCTTGCTCTGATGCCGTATATAATAAACTGGATCGCATATCCTTGTCTCATGTACTATCGGAACAGCCTCTTCAGTGCCGAAAATATCTGCGTAATCCCCATGGAAACCATCACAAATCTCTTTAACAGAACAACGATTGCATGCATCAGCATAAACATATCCACAATGGACTTCTGCATGCAATTTTGCAACTTCTCTGTACAGGTCATCCTTGGGCTTCATTTGAGAGAAAGTTCCGGCTATTAGTGTGTGGGCTTTGTACAGTATCGACCGTAACGTTGGATTTCTTGCCAGCAGCTTCAGGGGCTTTTTTGCGTATATCATCCATCTTGAGGTAGAAAGCCTGACGGGATCCGACAGACCGCCCTCTTTCATTCGCTGCGGCTGTAGAGCCGTCCATGCCCATGAACTATAATCCCATTCATGATGATCATATGGCAGTTGCTGGAAATTATAAATGGATTTCCTGTGCCGTTCCTCCACCATACAGAATGGGAAATAACGGACGTTGGCCTCTATACCGGCATCGTCCAGGATGTCAAGAGCACTTGTCAGTTCGGACTTAACCTCAGAATAACGAGGGACATTATGATCACTCCTTCTTCCTCCTTGTGACTGGTCCTCGAACGGGTTGAAGGCTATAAAATTTACTACCACAGCCCCTACGTTGACAGCCAGTTCCGCGATGAGAGGAAGTTGAGGCACAACAGGTTTTGCGAGCACACAATTGAACCGGAATGGAATCCCAACCTCCTGGAGGTTACGCAAGGCCCTCATCTGGCGTATATGCGCACCGTCCCTACCGACCAGATTATCATATTCCATTCCAAGACCGTGGACACTGATTAGAAAATCTCTGACTCCGGCTTCCTTGAACCTACGACAGACCTCGAGATTGTCGAGTACCAAGGCGTTGGTAATCAACGTTGGTTTCAGTCCGATCTTGTTGCAATACTGTATCAGTTCAAAAATTCCTTTATATATGGTGGGTTCTCCACCTTGAATATCAACAGCATTATTTCCATAAACATCAACCAAGGTCTTACAGATTTTTTTAGCTTTTTCAAGCGGCATAAACGGGTGTTCCGGATGATCAGCCGAATGTATGCGATTAATAAAGTAGCAGAACTGACAACGAAGATTACATGTCTGGCCGAGCCAGATTACTCCTCGCTTGGTCAGGGTCCTTTTAGTGGACATGCTGAGCGCCGGCCTTGAGGCAGGCTTGTCCGTACCGGCAAGATCAAGGGCTTCTTTCAAGATCGATCTCAGCTTCACTTCTTGTGTTTCTGGAGCATTGCTTGACATTTATTCTCCCGTCATCTCAAACTCAAAACCCATTAGTAATAACATAAGTTCCCATGGACTTCTTCCGCTAAAGGGCATAACTAATTTTAACTCTATTCTCATGTAGTGTCAATCATTCCGCTGCCTCACTATGCCAGAGAAGAATTAAAGCTTTCTATCTTAGCCAGTGCTCCAAGTCTCTGTTGATCAAACCTTGAAGTTTCAGTATGTCTTCACGATAAAGTCTCTTCAGCAACTCACGGGTTTCAGGCTTCATCTTCGCTTTTTTGAGGTTTTTGCTCCTCAAGTATTCATACAACTTCAGCGCCTTTTCATCGCTCAGCACGACCTTCAGAAAAGTTCCAGTCGCTACTCTCAAAATATTCCGGGTTGTCAACAGTTTGTGAAGAAGCAAGTTCTTAGGTATTCCCGACATATTATACTTGGTATCAGTCCGGGGAACAAAAGATGAGTCCACGTCAAGAAACTCAAATATGTCTCTTACCATACCAAAAGCATCATCCATCAAATCATCATACAAGTAAACCCTGACTTGAGTGAAGTTTTCCATGTAAGCCTTGACTTGGTTGTAGTAGAAAAACCTCTCAAAGTGTATCAAGGTGTCAATACCTTTTCCCGCCTTGATCCTCTCCTTTTCGTGCTCTATTGCATCCTCAAAAGTAAGAGTTTCATCACCGCGCATTCTATACATCAGGTAATGCGAGAAACTTGCATCCACTGGATTTCTAAGGATAATGATTATTTTTATCTCACGCCAGTTCGGCAGAAGTTTTTTTATGTTTTCAATCGTCCTCTTATAATAAAAAAGATAACCCGCAGAGGCCTCTCCGACAGCCTTTGAGTCTGCGTTTGCAGAAAACAAGCTCAGGTATCCCTGGAAATCCCTGATATACTCACCGGGATCGTTTGGATACACTGTATCAGAAAACCTCTCGTTGGATAAGCCGTAAAAGCAGAAAAAAAGCGGCTCTTTTAAATCCGGCATGTAAACGTCCGGATGTTGTTTCAAATAATGATAAAGTGATGTAGTGCCGCTTTTGGCCGCCCCGACTATCATAAAATTTGGCAGTGTAACAGGTTTTGTATTGATTTCAATATCCCTCATGTTTATAGTCCCGGGAAATAAAAAGTGGTTATGTTGGTATACGACCTGATATAGAGCATTGAAACAACATTCCAAAAAATCATACTTACCATGCTTGCAAAAGCTGCTCCACTCATGCCATATACAGGAATCAAAGCAGCATTTAATGCTATATTTATTAGGGTTGCAATGAATATGATATAGTGAAAGGGTTTCTGCTTGCCGGTCATCTGCAGGATATATCCGACGGAACCCGACATCACGTTTATGAATTGCCCGAAGGTCAGCAGGAGCAAAGAAAGCGTTCCGGCCTTGAATTCATCCCCAAAGACTCCAAGGATAAAGGAAGGAAAAAGAAAGATCACAAGCAAAACTGGAAAGGCCCCCCAAAACATCAGTTTTGATGATTGACTCACTACGTCTCGCAGTTTCTTTATATCTCCTTTGCTGTAAAGCTCGGCAAACTTTGGTGCTGCAATCGTGTTGATTGCAAACAAAGTGACGCTTGTTACTGTTGCAATCCTCACTGAGACATTATAGATGCCGACATCTCCCTCCGTTCTGAAAATTCCAAGCATTATCGTATCTGTCCATCCCATGACCAAGAACAACGAGCTCGAAAGAAACATGGGGACTGAAACGTTCAAAATACTTTTAAGTCCAATCGTATTCTTGCAAGGCACCGACTTCACCTTGGAGTTTCTCAGCCACATTATCTGGCTCAAGATGAATACAAGAATTAGGCCTAATGAATATGCTATGAGAGGGGTATACATATTCCCCGCAAAAGGAAGCAAGACCATCAGCAATACGACAGCAAACAACGAAATGGACATCTCCGTCAAGAAGGCATACTCTTTAATCTTTTTAAGCCCTCGGAGGCTTTCGGCGTTCATTGAGATCAAACCCATGGGCAGAACAGCAAAGGAAACGATCTTCAACCAAGTAGAGAAGTGCTCTTTTCTAAAAACATACTCGGCAATGATCGGAGACAAGAAAAAGAGCAAAACTGAAAGAGACAGACAGAGTGGGACGACCACCTTCACAGAGCGCAAATAAACCTCTTTTGCCAAATCCATCCTGCCTTGAGAAGCATACTCAGCTACAAATCTCAATAACACCAGATCAAAACCAAACCTGCCAACAACAGCGAAAATATTCAGGACTGTAACCGAAAGCGCGAAAACCCCCATGGCATCAGCACCGAGTGTCCTGGTAACCAGCAAGGTAAACACATAACCTATCACCAAGCCGATCACCTTATAAATAAAGGCCGTCGAGCTGCCTTCCAGCAACTCCCGCAGGTGAGTTCTGCTTTGTTCAGCACCCGATCGACTAAACATTCGATTCTGGAGCACACGATTAGCAAAGACACGAATTTGTTTGTTGATCGATCCCATGGCACCGGTTCGATTGAATCAAAGTAAAAACTCTCAGTCCTTTTTGATAGTAGCTATAAGCGTAATATTCTCGCTCAACCCCATTATATAACCGACTGCAACCAAAGGAGCAAACGGAACAAGCGAGAGCATGCTCAACGCCTTATTCATCTTTGTTGTAAGCTTGAAAAGTCTTGCAAAGCTCTCGGGATAAGAAAGAGGAGACGGTGTCTGATAAGTTTTTAAAATATCAAACCCTGCCCTTCTTAACAGTCTACATAGCACACCCTGATTAAAGAAATTGCAGTGATAGGGAATCCCCCAAGTCCACCTTCCTCCAAATATATAACGTCCAATACAGTTAATATTCGGGACCACCACCAAAACAACCCCCCGGGGATTTAAAAGTGAACGAGCCTTTGCAATCATGTTGTAGGGATCGGCAAAATGCTCAACCATGTGTCTCATCACCACCACATCAAACTTCTCGGTAGTGGTGAAATTTTCAAAATAGTCAGGTATGATCTTTATACCATATCTATCAGAAGCTATCGTGCCTCTCACCCTTGACGGCTCTATGCCCGTAGCCTTAAACCCTGACTCCTTCCAGATATTCGTAGTCCAGCCGGTCCCACAACCTATATCCAACAATGTAAAATCACCTCTCCCGAGAATTCTCTTCACATACGATATCTCTTTCCAAACAATTAGTTTTCCATGGAGTTTCCTGAGAAAGGCGCTGTTAAGAAGCTCCGCGTCATATACATGATCAAGCTGTCGATCTTCGAGATTCTGAAGAAAAACAGGTCTGGCAAACATAAAGTCACACTCACTACACCGAAAGATTTTATGTTCCTTGTCATTTTGACTATAAATATAAAGAACGTCTCTAACCTCAGCACCGCATACGGGACATACGTAGGAAATTTCTTTTTCTTTATACTTTTTTCTGGTCAGTATTTCCATAATATCTTGAACTCTGTGTAACGACACTCTTCAGGAATACCGGATCAGTCCAACAATCACCAGCCAGAAAATCACGGTAGCCGACAGCCACTTATCTCTTGTCAATGCCTCCGTAGGGTCTCCAAAGCCCTGTTTTGAAAGCATTATATACCTGAAAAGCCCAAATGTCACCACAGGAATCGTGTAAATGAGCCCCTTATACTGTTCAAGGGTATAGAGTGCATATGCAATCAATGATGCAGATGACGAGATTATCAGGATTTCATTAAGCGTGCCGGCGGAATGATGGAGACTCTTTCTGTGCTTTTCTGCAAGATCGCTCAGCAACTTGATCTCTCCAAGCCTCTTACCTGTTGCAAGGACGAGGGAGATCATAAACATCGTCAACATAAGCCACTGGGAAATGACAACATTAAAGGCTGCCCCCCCCGCAAGCACCCTGATTACAAAACCAGAGGCGATACAAAATATATCGACCAACACAATATTTTTGAAGGACATCGAATACGCTATCTGAATCAGGAGATAGGAGAGGACAAAATAAAAGAAAACATCGGCGATTTCATATGAAATAACAAACGACAGCACCACGAGGAACACGACAATTACTGAAGCCTTCTCCTTACTTATACTGCCTGAGGCAATCGGCCTGCTCTTCTTTTCTGGATGAAGGCTGTCATTCTCGACGTCTTTCAGATCATTAAAGATATAGGCTGCACTTGAACAGAGTGAAAAGGCGGTAAAGGCTGGGAGAGCCGTGAGCAGTGTTTCCTTAAAGAACAATTTTCCGCCGAAAAACGGTGCAGCAAAGAGGAACAGGTTCTTGATCCAGTGTTTGACCCTCAATAATTTTACATACAAAAGCATCAAAACTGGCTCATGACAGCGCTGAAGTTTTTAGCAGCAGGACACCCTGGAGAATGAAAAGCGCCAGCGAACTCTTTGCTTTAAGGAAACCGCACGAATCTCTATTTTCTATCGGATTCACTTTCATGTAAACTTGTGAATACTTGAACTCAAAAGTTCTTGTTGTTATTCTGGTCGATTGTAAATGTTGTGCCGTCAACGACGGAGCCACTCCTACCAACAGCGGTAGCAGTAAACTGGCTGCCATTATTTGTTATCTCCAATGTATAATCAAAGTTTAGGGAATCCACATTGCCAGGTTGAAATCCCGGCAGAAGGTTCTGTATCGTTGTTGATCCCACTTTAAACTCGTAAGTACCGTCAGGACCGTAATTGCCGTTTTCAGCAAAGTACTGTTCTTCAAGCAGCCTGATAGACTCAAGGTTGGTCTTGGCTTCAGCGTGTATGGACTTGGACCTTTCACTCAAAAACAAAGGAACAGCAATAGCCGAAAGGATTCCGATGATGGTAATGACCAGCAAGAGTTCGATCAGGGTAAAGCCGCCTTCCTTCTCCACAGTTGTTTTATACTGGTTCTGTCTTTTACGGAGCAGTAGATTTTTCATCATATAAACCCTCCTTGCAGTTAATCGATCAACCTATGTTCCAAGGATGCCCAAAAGCAACTCATCTCTGGATCCTGTTCAATGCCACAGAACTCCCTTCCTCATTATATTTTATCATTCTTCCTTCGTCAGTTTCTGCTGTTTCATAGTTTCACTATATCACAAAAAAGCCCGTCCTTTCAATCAAATCCGTTTCGCCTTGTTTGCCTTCATAAACTGGATGACGGTTAGAAACTGTATCGCCTCCCGCGCAAGGTCACTGCGTGGGTCCAACTCAACAACAGAGTTAAAATACTCTTCTGAAGTTTCGAGGTCACCCTTTTTTAAATAGCATAAACCCAGGTTATATTTTGGCTGAATAAAGTTCGGAGACAACCTTGAAGCCTCCTTGAAGTTTTCAATCGCCTTCTCTATGAGACCGTTTTCACCTGTTTCGTCCGCCTTGGCGCTTTCCGACATCTGCATATACAAATACCCGACATTGTTGTATGCCGTAATGTTTTTAGGGTTGGCTGTCAATGCCTTTTCAAAGTACTCCTCCGCATTTTCATAATACCCGTTCCTAACTTCTATTACCCCCAGCAGATTGAATATCGCAGATGCCTGTTCAAAACTCATCCTTTTCAGCCGCAGGGCAATAAGCAGTTCCCTTTTGGCATCATCAAACTTGCCAGCGTCTAATAATGCGGCACCATAATTTGTGTGGGCGATCACCGAGTCCGGACTTTTCTCAACGGTATCGCTCCATAAAGTCATGTTATTTTTCCAGACTTTCAGCCGTTCATGCGTGGAGAAAGAGTAGGCAACAATGATGACAAGAATGGATACTATCATCACCTTCCTGTTCGATTTCAACAGCAAAGCACCAATAAGCAGAGAGAAACCAACAGACGGCAAATAGAGATACCTTTCCCCTATCGGAGCCGCCGTTACTTGAGAATACAGGATCAAAAGCGACGGGGACAAGGTAATGATAATCCAGCATGTCAGAAAGACCGCAAGTCTTAGTCTTTTTAAGTACATGGCCACAACTGTCACGATAAAGGAGAGAGAGAGCAGGGAGTAGAGCGGGTTGGTAGGTATTTGAGGAAGGAGGTTAAGGTTGAAAGGCAGAACAAGTTTCTCAAAGTAGTATCCTGCCCCCAACGATAATATACTGAAGAAGTTTTCGATTGATATTCCAGACGAAAAAAAGGCCTCTTTTGTTCCGGCCCGTGCAAGAAACATTTCACGGCCTTCAGCGTTTCTCATGACAAAGTAGACTAAAAACACCATGATAAGTGCCGTCGTTGACAGAATCAGCTTCTTCCTGGGCATCCCTGCGATGAGTCCATATACAAACACAACTCCTACAAAAGCAATCGCGTTTTCCTTACTGAACAGAGAGAAGGCAAAGAATATACAGGTAGTGGCAAGGGCCGCTGCTCTCCCCTCTCTCTCGTAAACCACGAAGGCAAGAAAGGCGAGCAGGAAAAAGAGAGTCGAGAGCATGTCTGTCCTTCCCGAAACCCATGCCACTGATTCCGTATGGATCGGATGAACGGCAAAGACAATCGCTGATATGAAAGACAAAAAAAGAGCTCTACTATCCGTTGCTTGTTGAGCCTCTGCAGCCATGCGTCCGCTCCTGAAAAGGCTGAATCCTAAAAGAAAGACAAGCAGTGAGTTGACAATATGTATGATGATATTTGTTAGGTGAAATCCGAAGGGGTTCAGATGCCAAAAGCTGTAATCAAGGGCCATGGACAAGTACAGGAAGGGTCTATAATATAAATCCGATCCGAAGAAGAAGGCGTAAGGATTGCTGTTCATCTTTAATGGGTGGGTAATCAACTGCACGTCATCCCAGACGAAATCGTTTCTTAGCGTGGACACATAGGTGATAAAAGTGACAACTACGATTATTGTTGAAAGTAAAACAATGCTTTTCTTGTTCAACCTGTCCATGTCTATATGTTTCCCGATTCCACGAAGATCATAGGATCGATAGCTTTAACGTGCAGTCACTATTGTATCGAATATCGGCTCGGAGGCATTGTCACCATAGGCATGTATGCGAATTGTACGACTATCTACTGCTTCAAGGACAGCCACTCCAATGGTAGGCGTACGAGTAAAAAGGAACTGGCCGCTGTATGGACTCCGAGAGCCGCGGCCAGCATAATGACTGATCAAGTCTGCAACCACATTGTCAATTGTGCTGTATGTATGGTCTGCCGGCATGCTATATAAGGCTTGGCAGCTTCTTGCTGTAGTCGCGTATGATGACTCAACACATACTTCGACTCCAGATGCATTCAAAAGCACATAAGGATCGTCATATACGAAGCTGTCTAAAATCGCCTGCGCTTCTGAAACAGCCCCCCTGGCTCCAGCCTCAACGGTTCGTACCTTCGCCTTCTCCCTCTGGCCCAGGTATGCCGGGACCGCTATTGCAGCCAGGACACCTATGACGGCTACAACGATCAGCAATTCAATTAATGTAAAACCTTTCTCGGTCATTTCCTGGTGCATAGATTCAGTTTTGTGCCTTTTTAGTATTTATTGCCATGGCAACTAAACACACGGAATACCTATTGTCTTTTTCATTGCAGCGATTTTTATGTTTTGATTGCCAGAGGATTAAAGAAGATAGGTGGGATTAAATCCCACCTATCTATAAAAGGTCTCGGGTTCATCGGCAAGATTACCTTGCGGTCACAAAAGTGCTGAATATCGGGGTGTTTGTATCTTCAGCATAAGCAGTAATGCTTATCGACCGGCTACCGTCGGCTGCTATAACAACCTTGCCCGAGTCCGCTGTGGCAGTGAACAAGTAGTTACCATCATATGGACTACGGTCATTCTTGCCCTGATGATGTGCAAGCACAAAACCGATGATATCAGACAGACCATTTGGAAAAGCAGTGTACGTGGAGTTAGCACTCTGATTATAAATAGCCTGACAGGTTTTTCCGGTATTGGTAGCGTTTGATGCCTCAACACATATCTCGGCACCACTTGAGTCCAACACAATGAACGGATCACCGGCAATGTAGGAGTCCAACATGGACTGCACCTCGGAAACAGCACCCTTAGCTCCGGACTCAACCGCCCTCACCTTCGCCTTCTCCCTCTGGCCCAGGTATGCCGGGACCGCTATTGCGGCAAGGATACCGATGATGGCCACGACTATGAGCAATTCGATGAGGGTGAAACCCCGCTCATCCCGCCTCTTCATCTC
>Ga0256830_1001880_pt1 | contig 14431 bp, 13 predicted proteins | sample 128326metaG_FD_190537 | JGI IMG/M metagenome (GOLD analysis project Ga0256830, IMG submission 190537) | Hydrothermal vent microbial communities from Lau Basin, Pacific Ocean - 128-326 | ecosystem: Environmental > Aquatic > Marine > Hydrothermal vents | place: Pacific Ocean: Lau Basin | collected... | reverse complement strand
TCCTGATCCTGTCCCTGGGCGCGGTCCTGGAGGGCGCCATCTTCGGCGACCACTGCTCCCCCATCAGCGACACGACGGTCCTCAGCTCCATCGCCTCGCGCTGCCACCACATCGACCACGTGCGCACCCAGGCGCCCTATGCCCTCCTGGCCGCGACGGTGGCGCTGCTGACCGGCTACCTGCCTGTGGCCTTCGTCGGGGTCCACCCCTTCCTCGGCCTGGGGACCGGCCTCCTGGTCCTGGCCGGCGCCCTGCGTCTCTTCGGCCGGCCGGCGCCCGGCGAAGCGACGCTGGCGGAGACCGCCTGAGGCGGGCCGGGCCGCGCCTTCAGCGCCGGCGTCCCGCCCACCGGGCCAGGAGAAGGAGCAGCAGCCCCGCCGCCGCCAGGGGCAGGTCGAGGCCGCCGCCACCCGCGGGCAGGGGCTCCAGATCCTCCGGCCAGTCCAGGGGCGGGGCCGGCAGGAACTCCTCCCGCGGCCAGGCCGGCGGCGGCTCCCGGGCGGCTTCCGGATCCCGGGCCCGGGCCGCCTCCAGGGCGGCCTGGAGGCGGGCCAGGGCCTCCAGGGGCTCGGCCCCGGGGAAGGGATCGCCGGCCGGAAGGAGCCCCCCGGGGCCGAAGGCGAGGTGCCGCCAGCTCCCCGCGGCCACCGCCTCCCCGGGTCCGGGCCGCTCGCGCAGGACCGCCCCCGGGTAGAGGGCGCGCAGCCCCCGGCGCAGGCCCTCCGAGGCCTCGCGGGGGATGGAGAAGACCAGCGGCCGGTGGACCCGGAGCTGGGGCCAGGGCAGGGGGTCCTCCTGGGCCGGGGCACGCAGGCGCAGGACCGTTCCGGGCGCCAGATCCGCCCCGAGGACGGCGATGCCTTCGGTCTCCCCCGCCGGGAGCTCGAGGATCCGCGTGCCGGCCTCGAGGCGGAGGGCGCCGGGCGCGAGGCGGATCCAGTGGACGCGCCAGGCGCCGTCCTCGAACCAGAGCTGGCGGAGGACGCCGCGGGCGTCCGCGGCGGGCCGGGCCGCGGCGGAGGGCCCCCAGTCCAGGTCCGGCGGCAGGCCCCGGGGCGGCGCCAGATCCGTCCGCACCCGGGTTCCCGGCGGCGGACCGAGGCGCCGCAGTTCCTCGAGGAGGCGGCGGGCGTCCACCGCCTCCCCCGGCCCGCCCACGGCCAGGACGCCCGCGGGCACCGGCCCCGGATCCGGCCCCAGGTGGGAGAGACTGCGGTCGAGGAGGAGCGGCCCCGGGGCCGGCGCGCTCCGGGGGCCGGCCAGGGCGAGAGCCCCGGCACCCAGGGCCAGGGCGCCGAGCCAGGCCTCCAGGGCCGCCCGGCGGCGGCGGCCGGAGGCCTGCGGAAGCCCCCGGAAGGGCTCCAGGCCGCCGACCGGCCAGGAGCGCGGGCGCCGGCGCAGGCTCCACCAGACCCAGGGCGGCACCAGCCCGAGGAGGAGCAGGAAGGCCGGGCTCTCAAACAAGGCCGGCCTCCCGCGCCCGGCGCAGCAGGCCGGCGGCGTCCCCGTGCAGGCCGAGTTCGAGTTCGAGGAGGCCCCGGGCGTCGCGGCGGCGGCGGCCGCCCTCCCGGAAGGCCCGCCAGGAACGGCGCCAGGCGGCCGGGTCGGCTCCCGGATCGGCAGCGAAGCCCGGAGCCTCCTCCTCGCAGGGCCGGAGCGCGAGGAGCTCGTGCGGCGGATCCTCCTCGCGGGGCAGGACCAGAACCACCCAGAGCCGGGCGCCGGTCCCGGGGTCCGCCCGCCGCAGACGCTCCATCCAGTCCTCCCAGGCCGGGCCCGCCCAGGGGTCGGTCAGAAGCACACTGCGGCGCGTGCCGCGGCGGCGGGGCGGCGGCGGCGGCAGGAGCTCCGCGTCCCGGGCCGCGGGTTCGGCCAGGGCCTCCAGAGCGGAGCGCAGGGCGCCGCGCCGGCCCGGCCCCTGGAAGCGCCGCCAGGGTCCCGGCCCGGCGGCGAGCCACACCGCCGCCCCGCCCTCCAGGGCCCGCCAGCCCAGGGCCAGGGCCAGGCGGCGCTGGTCGCGGTCGCGGACCGCTGTCCCCGGGCTCAGGCTGGCGCTCCGGTCCAGGACCAGGAGGAGTTCGCCGCCGCGTTCGGCCTCGCGCAGCCGCACCCAGGGCCGGCCGCGGCGGGCGGTCGCCCGCCAGTCCACCAGCCGCGGCGGGTCGCCGGGCTGGCCGGGACGGTGCTCGGTGCCGGGCTGGCCGCCGCCGCGGCGGCGCTCCTCGGCCAGGCCGGGACCGCGCCAGGGCCGGGGTGGCGGCAGGCGGCCCAGGGCCTGGAAGAAGGAGGCGGGGAAGAGTTCGGAGGCACCCACGCCGGCTGCTCACCAAAGGGACCGCCCGCGCGGCGGGCCCAGGACCCGGCCGTCGCGCAAGGCCGGTTCGCCGCGCAGCCAGACCTCCCGCGGGAAGCCACGCAGGCGCCAGCCGTGGAAGGGGCTCCAGCCGGAGCGCGAGAGGAGCCGGCTCTCGTCCACGCTGCGCTCCTCCTCGGGATCCAGGATGACGAAGTCGGCGTCGGCCCCCGGCCTCAACCTTCCCTTGCCGGGAATCCCGAACTCCCGGGCGGCGTCCGCGGTGGCCGCCCGCAGCACCCGTTCCAGGGGCAGGCCGTGGCGGCGCGCCACCTCGAAGAGGAGCGGCAGGAAGAGGTCCACCTGGGGAAAGCCCGAGGGCGCCTTGGCGTAGGGCCGGGCCTTCTCCTCCAGGGGATGGGGCGCGTGGTCGGTCCCCAGGCAGGCGATGCGTCCCTCGGCGAGGAGGGCGGCCAGGCCGTCGCGGTCGGCGGCGCTCTTGATGGCGGGGTTGACCTTGAGGCGGTTCTGGCCGAGGGCTTCGACCTCCTCCCAGCTGAGGAGCAGGTAGGCCGGGCCGGTGGAACCGCTCACGGGAAGACCGGACGCCCCCGCCTCGGCCACGAGGGAGGCGCCACGGGCCGTGGACAGGTGGAAGACATGCAGGCGGACGCCCGTGCGCTCGGCGGCGCGCAGGGCGGTCTCGATGCTTCGGACCTCGGCCTCCTCGTCGCGGATCCGGTGATGCAGAGTGGCGGCCGGCGTGCCGCGCAGGGCTTCGGCGTTGCGGCGCATGACCTCATCGTCCTCGCAGTGGGCGACGACCTTCGCGCCGGCCCGGGCAGCGGCCTCGAAGAGGCGAAGCAGGGTCGCCTCGTCCGGCACCCCGGCGGCGCCCGTGGAACAGCCGAGGAAGCACTTCAGGGCCGGGGTGCGGCGGGCCAGGGCCTCCAGTTCCGGCAGGGCCTCCTCGACGAGGTTGCCGTAGGCCCCGAAGTCCACCCGGCTCTTCGCCTCGGCGAGGCGGAGCTTCGCCTCCAGGATCTCCAGGCGGGTGAGGAGCGGCGGATTGTTCTGGATCTCCAGGACCGTGGTCACGCCGCCGTGGAGGGCCCCGGCCGAGCCGTGGGCCCAGCCCTCCTTGCGCTCCAGGCCGGGCTCGCGGAAGTGGACGTGGCAGTCCACGAGACCGGGCAGGATCCAGGCGCTTCCGAGCTCCCGGAGCTCCTCGCCGGGGAGCGGATCCAGGCCGGCCCCGGCAGCCAGGACGCGGCCGCCCTCGATCCGCAGGGCGGCATCCTCGAGGAAGGCCTCGCCGTCGAAGATCCGGGCCGCGCGCAGGAGCAGGCTCATCGCCAGAGCAGGGCCATGGCGGTGGTGTCGTCCTGGCGCCGGCCGCCGGCGAAGGCCTCCGCCTCGGCCAGGAGGCGGTCCAGCAGGCCGCCCGCCCCGCCCTTCCAGGCGCGGATCTCCGCCGCCAGGCGCTCGGCGCCGAAGACCTCGCCGGCGGCGCTGCGCGCTTCCGCCAGGCCGTCGGTATAGAGGAGCAGACCCGTCCCCGGGCCGAGGCCCTCGCGGACCTGCGTCTCGTGTCCGGCCTCGACGTCCACGCCCAGAGGCGGGCCGGTGCGGCCCAGGGCCTCCTGCCCCGCCGGTGTCCAGAGCAGGGCCTCGGGCGCCCCCGCCGAGGCCCAGGCGAGGCGCCCGTGAGCGGGCTCGAGAAGGCCGAGGAAGAGGGTCAGGAAGCGGCCCGGGTCCAGGGTTTCGCGGAGGTTGGCGTGGACCCGCCCCAGGACGCGGCCGGGGTCCGGGTCCAGGGGCAGGAGAGCGCGGATCTCGCCGCGCACCTCGGCAGCCAGGAGCGCCGGACCGACGCCGTGGCCGGTGACGTCGGCGACAGTGAAGGCCAGGCGCTTCCCGTCCTCCAGGAGCAGCCAGTCGTAGAAGTCGCCGCTCACTTCGGCGGCCGGGAGGCTGCGGGCGGCGATCCGGAGACCGGGCAGTTGCGGCGCCTCGGGCGGCAGGAGCTCGCGCTGGATCTCCGCCGCCAGGTCCATCTCGCCCTGAAGCCGCACCCGCTCGCGCTCCGCCTGCAGGGCGCGGGCGTTCGTGATGGCGATGGCCGCCTGCCGCGCCAGGGCCTCGAAGAGCTCGCGGTCGGTGCGCGTGAAGACCTTGCGCTGCACCCGGCTGTCCACGTAGATCGCCCCCAGGGTGCGTTCGCCGAAGCGCAGCGGCGCGCACAGGACCGAACGCAGCCGGAGCTCGAAGATGGACTGGCTGGCGCGCAGGGCCTCGCTGTCGCTGCCGACCTCCTCGGTCACCGGCCGCCCCTCGCGCAGGGCGCGCTGGACCACCGTGGTCGAGAAGCCGACCCGGGAGGGATCGCGGGGCCGGCCGTCGGCTCGGCGCGCCCGCACCGCCTGGAGGCCGCCGCCGTCCTCGCCGCCCAGGAGCAGCAGGGCCTGGTCGGCCTCGGCGACTTCCAGGCTGCGGGCCAGGATGCGGTCCAGGACCGCTTCCACGTCCAGGGTCGAGCTGAGGTCGGCCAGGGCCTCGAGGAGCAGGCGCAGGCGCGGGTCGTCGCCGACCGAGGAGGGTTCGTCCGGCCCGGAGGCGCTGGAGGAGCGGGAGCCGCGGAACATCGGCGGGGGGACGGTCGGACGGGGCCGGAGGGCCTACACTAGCGCCCCAGCCTAGCCGGGAGGGTCCTTCCCTCCCAGGTCCCTTCCCCGCCCGCGGGCCATGAAGATCGAGACCCAGACCCTCGAGGACTGTGCCGTCCTGCGCCTTTCCGGCGACTTCGAGACCTATGCCATCGCCGGTTTCCTGGAGGCCGTGGAGGAAGCACGCCGCGCCGGCCACGACCTCCTGGTCCTGAACCTGCGCCGCGTGGACTTCCTGAACTCCACGGCCATCGGCTCCATGCTGCGGGTGCGCAAGGAGCTGCGCGCCGCCGGCGGCGGCCTGGCCCTGGCGCGGCCCTCGGCCTTCGTGCGCGGGGTCCTGGAGAAGCTCGGCCTCGGCGAGGTCCTGGCGGTCTACGAGAGCGAGGAGGAGGCGGCCGGGGCCCTGCGCCGGGAGCAGGCCTCGCGCCAGGTGGAGGCCGCCCCCGGCGAGGAGGACGCCGCCCTCTTCTTCCGCTTCTACGACCAGGAGCGCGCCGACCTCCTCGGCCGCCGCGGCGTCGCCGCCGGCGAGATCGCCCTCCTCGACCTGGACGGCCTGACCTTCACCTGGAACGGCGGCCGCCACGGCTTCGACGAGGAGGCCATGCGCCGTCTCCTGGCGCCGGGCACCGCCCTGGCCCTGAAGTTCCGCCTGCCCCTCTACAGCAAGCGCACCTACTACGTGGCCGATGCCGAGGTCAGCGACCTGAAGGTCGAGGACGGGCGCGCCCGGGTGCAGGCGACCTTCACCTCCCTGGACAGCGACGCCACCGCCGCCGTCCGCCAGTACGTGGCGGACATGGAGCTCGTGCGCCAGGAGCTCGACGCCGCCCGGCGGGCGGAGTGAGCGCCGGCCTTCAGCCCCCGAAGGGCTCGGCGTCCTGGATGAAGTTGCGGACCGCCTCGGCGGTGCGCCGGGCCTGACGCGCCTCCTCGCGCACCAGGTCGCGGATGGAGAGAACGCCGAGGACCGTGCCATCGGGTTCCACCACCGGCAGGTGGCGGATGTGGTGCTCCCGCATCAGGCGCATGCCGTCGGTGTGAGGCTGCTCCGGGCGCGCGGTCACGATCTGCCGGGTCATGACCTCGGAGACGCGGGTCGCGTCGGTGCGCAGGTCCTTGAGGAGGACACGCTTGAGGATATCGCGCTCGGTAAACAGGCCGAGGAGGCGGCCCTTTTCGTCGAGGATGCAGACACAGCCGACGTTCACCTCGGCCATCTTCTTGGCCGCTTCACGGACCGTGGCGTCCGCCGGGATGGAAACCACGCCCAGGTCGGGGTTCAGGAGTTCCCGCAGGGTCGTCATGCAGGATCCATCCTAACAGACCGGTCTCCGGGCCCGGCATCCCCGGCGGAATGGGGCGCCGTCTCAGCCCGCAGAGGGAATTCCCAGGGCCTCGCGCACCAGCCGCGCGCGCTCCCGGTCCCGCTCCTCCGGCCCCAGGGAACGGCCCACCTGGAGCTGCAGATGGCCGGGCTGCAGGCGGAAGCTCAGCTCCAGGAGCCGGTGCGGATCCAGATCCGGAGCGCCCTCAGGGAGCAGGCCGCCGAGGGTCGCCAGGCGCAGGATGCCGAGGCACTCCAGGGCGGACTGGGTGGCCAGGGCCTCGGCACCGGCCAGGGTCTCCAGGGCCCTGGCGACATGCTCCTCGAGCAGGCGGCGGTGCTCCTCACCTTCGAAGAGCTGGTGCCGGACCTCGCGTTCGAACTCCACAACCCGGGCGGTGAAGCCGCGCACCCGTTCGACCTGCTCGGCCTGGGTGGTGCCCAGGGTGGACTGGTTGCTGATCTGGTAGAAGTCGCCCATGGAACCGCTGCCTTCGCCGTGGAAACCGCGCACCGCGAGCTGGCTGCGCTGGGCGGTCTTGATGACCTTTTCCAGGGGCTGGCGGGCCCGCCCCAGGGCCGGCAGGTGCAGGAGGACGCTGGCGCGCAGGCCGGTGCCGAGATTGGTCGGACAGGCGGTCAGGAAGCCGTAGCGCTCGTGGGTCGCGAAGGGGAACACGCGCCCCACCTGCAAGCTCAGGGAGCGGGCGGCGCGCTGCACGGCCGGGAATTGGAGGCCCGGGGCGATGGCCTGGATCCGGAAGTGGTCCTCCTCGTTGACCAGGATGCCTCGCGTCTCCTCCTCGCCGAACGCGAGGAGGGTCGGCCGCGGCGCCTCCAGGAGGTCGCGGCTGGCGAGGTTGCGCTCCACGAGGAGGTCGCGTTCGACCTCCTCCAATTCCCGGGGATCGAGGGCCACGGCCTCGCCGATCCAGTCCCGGACATGCTCCCGGACCCGGGCACAGAGCACCTCCGCCTCGTCCTCCGGCAGAAGGTGCGGGAAGCGGGTGCGCGCCAGGTTCCGGGCCAGACGCACCCGGCTGGAGACCACGACGTCCCCGTCGGGCGCACCCTCCCGGAGCCAGCCGGGGGTGCGAGCGGGAAGGGGTTCGAGCCGCGGATCCATGGCACGGAATCCTAGCAATCGGTGGCCGCGGGTTGGATCCTCCGCCGGGCGCGAGCAGACTGGAGGCGATGGCCTCTCCGCAGCGGGACCCGGCGCTCCTGCCGGCCACGGACGCGCGCCGCATCCTCGCCGCCCTGCTCGGCGTGATCCTGGCCGGCACCCTCGGCTACCGCTGGATCGAGGGCGTCCCCTGGCTGGACGCCCTGTACATGACGGTGATCACGATCACCACCATCGGCTACGGCGAGGTCTTCCCCCTGAGCACCGCCGGCCGGGTGTTCACGATCCTGCTCAGCCTGGCCGGGGTCTTCGTCCTGTTCTTCATGGCCGGGGTGGTCCTCGCCCGGGCCCTCTTCGAGAATCTCCCGCGACTGAGGAGACGGCGCATGCAACGCGAGATCGACCGCCTGCAAGACCACGTGATCCTCTGCGGCTCGGGGCGCCTGGGCGAGATCGTCCTCCAGGAGCTGCGCCGGGCCGGCCGGCCCTTCGTCGTCCTGGAGAAGGATCCGGATCGCTGCCGGGCCCTCCAGGAGGAAGGCATCCTCGCCCTGGCCGGCGACGCCACCGACGAGGAGCTGCTGCGCCGGGCGGGTATCGAACGGGCCTCCGGAGTCATCGCCGCCGTGCACACCGATGCCGACAACATGTACATCGCCCTCACCGCACGCCAGCTCAATCCCCGCTGCCGCATCATCGCCCGCGCCGAGGACGAGCAGTCCGCCGCCAAGCTGCAGCGGGTCGGCGCCGACCAGGTCGTGACCCCCTATCTCCTCGGAGGCCGGCGCCTGGCCCATGCCCTCCTCCGTCCCTCGGTGGTGGATCTCGCGGACCTGGCCCTCGGCGGTCCCGACAGCGAGGTCCTCCTCGAGGAACTGGAGCTTCCCCCCGGGACGCCGGAGGACACCACGCTGGCGGGCCTGGAGGTCGGCAGCCGCTTCGGCCTCGTCGCCGTCGGGCTGCGGCCGGCCGGCGAGTGCCGGCTGCGCTTCCAGGTCGGCGCCCGGGATCCCCTGAAGGCCGGCGACCGGCTCCTGGTCCTGGGGCCGCGCACCGCCCTGGATCGCTTCGAGGCCTTCCTCGCGGAACAATCCCGCGCCTCGGCCTGAGGCGGCCGCCGGAGCGGCCTCAGAGAATGGACTTCCCGAAAGCCGAGAGGATCAGGCTCAGGATCCGCTCGGCGGTCCGGTTGCGCTCGTCGAGGAGCGGATTCAGCTCCACCACCTCGCAGGAGAGCATGGCGCCGCTGTCGGCCGCGTGCTCCAGGAGCAGGTGCGCTTCACGGTAGCTGACGCCGCCGGGGACCGGCGTGCCGGTGCCGGGCGCTACGGCCGGATCGAGGCCGTCCACGTCGAAGCTGAGGTGGAAGCCGGCGGTCCCGTCCTGGACCGTCTCCAGGACGCGCCGCGCCACCTCGGACATGCCCAGCTCGTCGATGTCGCGCATGGTGAAGGCACGGACCCCGCTGCGGGCGACGAGCTCCTTCTCGCGGGCATCGAGATCGCGGATCCCGACCAGAGCCACGTTCTCGGGCCGGACCTTGGGACTGAAACCGCCGATCCCGGCGAGATCGGGGTCCCCGTGCCCCAGGATGTGGGCCAGGGGCATGCCGTGGATGTTGCCGCTGGGACTGGTCTCCGGCGTGTTCATGTCGCCGTGGGCGTCGAACCAGATCAGGCCCAGGCGCTCCCCCCGGCCGCGGCACCAGGAGCTCGCCCCCGCGACCGAACCCATGGCGATGCTGTGGTCCCCACCCAGGATCAGCGGGCACTCCCCCGAGCGCAGGACCCGCTCGACGACCCGCGAGAGACGGCTGCAGGTCTTCAGGATCTCCTCCTTGAAGCGCATCGGCGCGCGCCCGGCCTCGCGGGTCTCCATGGCCGGGACCGCGAGATCCTGCTCCCGCTCCACGTCCAGGCCGATGCCGCGCAGGGCGCCGGCGAGACCGGCCACCCGCAAGGCGCTCGGGCCCATGTCGGTGCCGCGCCGGCTGGCCCCCAGATCCATGGGGACGCCGAGGATCCGCACCCGGCGCCGCTCCCCCACCTCAGGCCTCCGGCTCGACGCCCAGGGCCTCGATGACGCGCCCCTTCATCTCCTCCATGCGCCCGGCCTCGTCGGCCTCCAGGCACAGGCGCAGCAGGGGCTCGGTGTTCGAGGGCCGCAGGTTGAACCACCACCAGCCCGGAGTCCCGACCTCGCCGTAGGCGACGGTGATCCCGTCCAGGTCGTCGATGCGGCCGTCGGCGAAGCGCGTGCGGATCTCCTCGATGGCGGCCCCCGGATCCGGGACGCGGAAGTTGATCTCGCCGGTGCTGTGGTAGCGCAGGAGCTCGTCGCACATGGCGCTGAACGGGCGGTCGCTGCGGCTCACCAGGTTCAGCACCTCGAGGAGCATGATCTCGGCGTTGTCGGCGTACCAGTTGTCCCGGAAGTAGTAGTGGCCGCTCAACTCGCCGCCGAAGGGTGCCTGGTGCTCGCGCATGCGCGCCTTCAGGAAGGAGTGGCCGACGCGCTCGCGGACCGGCTTGCCGCCGGCCTTCAGGATCTCCTCCTGCAGAACCCAGGAGCTGCGCAGGTCGTAGATGATGGCCGCGCCCGGCTCCTTCTTCAGGACCTCCCGGGCGACCAGGGTGGTGACGATGTCGTTGCCGATGGGGCGGCCGTTCTCGTCCACGAAGCGGCAGCGGTCGGCGTCGCCGTCGAAGGCCGCTCCCAGCTCGGCGCCGGTGCTGCACACGTGCGCGCAGAGATCCTCGAGCATGCGGTCCTTGAGGGGATTGGCCTCGTGGTTGGGGAAAGTGCCGTCGAGCTCGTAATAGAGACCGTGGTGCTCGATGCCCCCGACCTCGGCGAGGACCCGCGGAAAGGTGTGGGCGGCCATGCCGTTGGCCGCGTCGGAGGCGATCCGCACCGGCCGCGCCAGGTCGGCCCACTTCGCGACATGGCGGGCATAGTCGTCGAGGGTCTCCACCTGCTGCAGGCTCCCGGGCGCCGCCGCCGCCGCCGGCGCTTCGCCCGTCGCCATGCCTTCGATGTCGCGGATGCCGCTGTCGGCACTGATCGGCCGCGCCTCCTCCCGGCACAGCTTGAAACCGATGTACTCCGCCGGATTGTGGCTGGCGGTGGTGTTCAGCCCCCCCGCCGCCTGCAGGTGGCCGATCGCGAAGTAGAGCTGCGGGGTGCTCGTCAGGCCGGCGTCGAGGACGTCCTGGCCGGCCTCGCGGATGCCCTCGATGCAGGCCGCGGCCATGGACGGGGCCATGGTGCGCATGTCCCGGCCCACGACCAGCGGGCCGCACCCGAGGAAGGTACCGAAGGCCCGGCCGATGCGCCGCGCCAGGTCCTCGTCGAGCTGGTCGGGGTAGGTTCCACGGATGTCGTAGGCCTTGAAGACGGACATGGGTCGGTTCGGTCGCTCGGGGTGGGATCAGGAAGCCTGCATGACCTTGTTCAGGGCCGCCGCGGCGCGGTCCACGTCGGCGTCGCCCACGTACTGGTGGGTGACGAAGCGCAGCAGCCGCGGCCCCAGGGCCAGGGCCAGGACGCCCTCGTCCTCGAGGGCCGCCTGGATCATGGGCGCGTCCAGATCGTGATGGGTCACCTCCACGAAGAGGATGTTCGTGTCCACCGTGCGCTGGGCGATGCGCAGGCCCGGAAGACCCAGGATCACGCCGCCCAGGCGCCGGCAGCGCGAGTTGTCCTCGATCAGCCGCGGCAGGACCTCCTGCAGGGCGACCAGGGCACAGGCCGCGAGGTAGCCGCTCTGGCGCATGCCGCCGCCGAGCCACTGCCGCACCCGCCGCGCGCGCTCGATGTAGGCACCGTTGCCGATCAGGATGCTGCCCACCGGACAGCACAGCCCCTTGTTGAAGGACAGGGAGATGGAGTCCGCGACCGCCCCGTATTCCTCGAAAGGGATGCCGGTCTCGACCTGGGCGTTCCACAGCCGCGCCCCGTCCAGATGGACGGGGATCCCGTGCTCCTGGCTCCACTCCCGGACCTGGCGCAGGTAGCTGATGGGGACGATGGCGCCGCCGGCGAAGAGGTGGGTCTGCTCCAGGCAGAGGAGCGCGGTGCGCGGCATGTGCAGGGAGGGCGGGCGCACGGCATTGCGCAGCGTCTCCAGGGGGATCATGCCGCCCTCGCCCTCCAAGACACGGACGTGGGCGCCGGCGACCCGAGCCAGGGCGCCGCCCTCGAACTGGAAGATATGGGAACTGCTCTCGACCAGGATCTCTTCGCCCGGGAGGATGTGGGCCGCCACCGCTGCCTGGTTGGACATGGTGCCGCTCGGCATGAAGACCGCGGCCTCGTGCCCGAACAGGGCGGCGATCTGCTCCTCCAGGGCGCGCACCGTCGGATCGTCGCCGAGGACGTCGTCCCCGACCCGCGCCGAGACCATGGCCTCGAGCATGCTCGGCGTCGGGCGGGTGACCGTGTCGCTGCGGAAATCCGACGGGCCGTTGCGGGAGCTCATGCAGCCCTCACAGCCGCTCGAGGAATTCGCGGAAGCGCCGGATACCCTCCTCGATGGCCGGGATGGAGGCCGCGTAGCTGAAGCGCAGATAGCCCTCGCCCTCGGCGCCGAAGGAGGTTCCGGCCAGAGCGGCGACACCGGCCTCGTCCAGGAGCCGGTCCTGGAGCTCCTGGCTGCTCAGGCCGGTCCCGCGGATGTTCGGAAACACGTAGAAGGCGCCCTGGGGGAGGTGGCAGCGGACCCCCGGCAGTTCGTTCAGGAGCCCGACGATGCGCCGGCGGCGGCGGTCGAACTCCTCGCGCATGCGGTCCACGGCGTCCTGCGGTCCGCGCACCGCTTCGATGCCGGCCATCTGGGTGAAGCTCGCAGTGCAGGAATTCGAGTTCACCATGAGCTTCGCGACCATGGCGCAGAGGTCCGGGCGCATGATGCCGAAGCCGAGCCGCCAGCCGGTCATGGCGTAGGTCTTGCTGAAGCCGTCCAGGAGGATCACCCGGTCGCGCAGGGCGGGGTCGCTCAGGGGAGAGACATGCTCGACGCCGTCGTAGAGCAGCCGGCCGTAGATCTCGTCACTCAGGATCCAGATCTCGGGGCGGTCGCGCAGGGCCGAGAGCACCGCCTCCAGTTCGGCCCGCCCCGTGACCCCGCCGGTCGGGTTCGCCGGCGAGTTCAGGATGACCATGCGGGTGCGGTCGGTGAGGCGCGAGAGGATGTCCTCCGGGTCCAGGGCGAAGCCGTTCTCCTCCCGGATCGGGCAGCTCACCGGCGTGGCGCCGGTGAAGCGGATCATGGACTCGTAGATCGGGAAGCCCGGGTTCGGGAAGATCACCTCGTCCCCCTCCTGGGCCAGAGCCAGCAGGGCGTAGAACATCACCGGCTTGCCGCCGGGGACGATGCAGACCTCCTCGGGGCGGACCTCGACGCCGCGCATGCCGCCGGCGTACTCGGCGATGGCCTCGCGGGCCTGGGGCAGGCCGGCGGCGGGACCGTAGTGGGTCCAGCCCTCGCGCAGGGCCCGCACCCCGGCCTCGACGATGTTCTCCGGCGTGTCGAAGTCCGGCTCGCCGATCTCCAGGTGCACGATGTCCCGGCCCCGGGCTTCCAGTTCCCTGGCACGGGCCAGGACCTCGAAGGCGGTCTCGGTCCCCAGGCGCGACATCCGCGTTGCCAGTTGCAGGGGCGGCAGGGTCTCCGTCATGGCAGCCGCATGGTAGGTCCGCGACCGGGCAGCGGCCAGGGAGCGCAGGTTTCCCGGCGGTAACGGAAGAGGGCCCCGGCACCCTCGGCGGCGGCGGCATGGCCGTTGCTACCCTCAGGCCCCATGGCCCCGCGCATCCTCCTGGTGCCGCTGCTGCTCCTGGCCCCGGCCTGCGGCCGCGAACCCGACCTCGTCGTCTACATCGCTCTCGACCAGCACCACTCCGAGCGCCTGGTGGAGATGTTCGAGGAGCGCACCGGCCTCGAGGTCGAGGCCCACTACGACGTCGAACGCAACAAGACCGTCGGCCTCGTGAACCGCATCCGCAGCGAGGCCGCCCACCCCTACGCCGATGTCTTCTGGAACAACGAGATCGCCCACACGATCCGTCTCAAGGAGGACGGTCTCACCCAGCCCTTCGACACCCGGCCGGGCCCCGACGGCGCCCCGGTCCCGGTCCTGCCGGAGAACGCCCGCGGCATCCCCGAGGACTTCCGCGACCCCGAGGGCCACTGGACGGGCTTCGCCGCCCGCGCCCGCGTGATCCTGTACCGCGAGGATCTCCTGCCCGAAGGAGTGAGCCCGCCCCCCAGCGTGGACGCCATGCTCGACCCGGCCCGCGCCGCGGTCGGCGGCATGGCTCGCCCGTTGACCGGGACCACCCTGACCCACTTCGCCATGCTCTCCTGGCTGCGCGGGCGCGAGACGGTCCAGGACTGGCTGCGGCGCGCGAAGGCAAGCGGCCTGCACCTGGGTGCGGGCAATGCCGACGTCATGCGCAAGGTGACCGAGAAGGACCTCGCCTGGTGCCTGACCGACACCGATGACGCCGCCGCCGCCCGGCGCAACGGCCACCCGGTCCAGGTCCTCTACCCCGGCCAGGGCGAGGACGAGCCCGGCACCCTCCTGATCCCGAACACGATCTGCATCCTGCGCGGGGCGCCCCACCCCGAGGCAGCGCGCCGCTTCGTCGAGTTCGTCCTCTCCCACGAGGTCGAGGCCCTCCTCGCCGCCAGTGACTCCGAGCAGATCCCTCTGCACCCCGGGGTCGAGGTGCCGCCAGAGCTGCGCCTGCCCGGCCGCGACTTCCCGGTGGCGCGCGTGGACTGGGCGGCCGTGGCGCAGGAGCTGCGCGAGGTCCAGCCTCTCTTCGAGGAACTCTTCATCGATTGAAGGCGCGGCCCCTCCTCCTCCGCCTGCCCGGGGTCTCGCCGCGGCCCTGGCAGCTCCTGGCCCTCCTCGGGGCGGCGCTCGCGGCCCTGCCCCTGGCGCCGACCCTCCTGCCGCTCCTGGACGCGAGCGGCCTGGGCGAACTGGCCGATCCGCGCCTGGCCGTCC